>Ga0123355_10017513_pt1 | contig 11328 bp, 10 predicted proteins | sample TergutEmb28metaG_3_FD_89872 | JGI IMG/M metagenome (GOLD analysis project Ga0123355, IMG submission 89872) | Embiratermes neotenicus P1 segment gut microbial communities from Petit-Saut dam, French Guiana - Emb289 P1 | ecosystem: Host-associated > Arthropoda: Insects > Digestive system > Gut ...
ATGCTAATAGTTTCTTTGTCATAATTCGTGTTCTCCCTTTTATTTCTTTTGCTTCTTGTTAATTTCTTGTTAATATAATGTCGTTTGCGATTGTGCAGTTATTCTCTTGGATCAAATCTTTTTCTTACATTACATCGCGTCAAGCTATATTATATATGTATACGGGATGCTTCCCGGTTGAACAAGGTGCGTAGGTCTCCCCTTACTATCGCCTTATCTCTGCCGCTTTTCCCCCGCAGTATTTAAGGCTCTTGCATCGCTTTCAATACCTATCCGATGCCCACTTATATCTAAACTCTTGCCACTTTTTCAGCAAAAGTATCTCTAAGAATACACGTTACTTGTCACAACAATGTCACAATTTCGGTTTTTTATGCCTTTTTCGACATTAATTCGGTGTTTTTTGAACATTTTGAGCACTTTCACCAAAACACACGTCGGGATTCTATCACACTTCACCAATACATTTGTTAAGTTTTTGTTAACGTCAATCTTGTTTGTTCGCTTTTCGACATTTCGGGGTGACTTTTTTCACATTTTTTCTACAAAAGCAAAATCACCCTCACCTTTGTTTTCCTTACCTCTGATTTATGTGCACTTTTCTGCATAACGTCAATATTAATGAGCTAATCTATGTCAATCCCTGCAAATTCGCAATATTTTTAGCAATTTAGCGGTTTCAAGCGGCTCAGACACCTAGGGTGATGGGATTCGAACCGATGGGGGGTCGAATCCCATCACCCTAATATCCTATTGACTTAATTGTGCCAATTGGTTATAATTTAGGCAGAAAGCGAGAATGACTTTAGGTCGTTCCTAGAGGATTGTTTTATGAACCGCACAGAACTTACAGATAGATTTATTTCAGCCCGCAAGTCAGTGATAGAACGAAACTTCATGCACCTTAACGAAAGTCAGCGTGAAGCAGTTCTTGTGACAGGCGGGCCTTTGCTGTTACTCGCAGGTGCAGGTAGTGGCAAGTCTACCGTTTTAGTAAACAAAATAGCCAACTTATTAAAATACGGCAGCGGCTCTGATAGTGATTTCGTTCCCGACAACTTGACCGAGGAGCACCTAAACTCTCTCGAAGCTCGCTTGGCCGCATCTAAGGGTCGCTTGAATTGTGCTGCAAATAGCCATTTTCACGCATTCTCTCAATCTGTTTCTGATAATGAGCTTGAGGTCAATCGGCTTTGTGCAGTTAACCCGGTTGAGCCTTGGCGCATCATTGCCATAACTTTTACAAACAAAGCCGCCGGAGAAATGAAAGCTCGACTATCCAAAATGCTCGGTCCTGCAGCGGAAGATATTTGGGCAAATACTTTTCACTCTGCATGCGTGCGTATACTCAGGCGTGATATCGAAAAACTCGGTTATGATAGATCATTTACCATATACGACACTACCGATTGCGCATCGCTTATGAAGCGGATTCTTAAGGAGCTTGATATAGATGAGAAAACCTTCCCTCACAGAACTGTCTTAGGCTATATCAGCAGAGCGAAAGATGATATGATATTCGGCACGGAATTCCTTACTTTTGCCGAGTCATCAGGAGATATTCGCCGTAAAATCATTGGCAGAGCTTATCTTGAGTACGAAAATAGAATGAGAAGCTCGAATTCTCTTGATTTTGATGATTTGATATTAATGACGGTACGGCTTTTTGACGAGCATCCGGACGTCCTTGAGTATTATCAGCGTAGATTTTCACATGTTTTCATAGACGAATATCAAGATACTAACAATCTGCAATATAGGCTGGCTTCAGCACTTGCAGGCGGTCATGGCAATATCTGCGTTGTCGGCGATGATGACCAAAGTATATACAAGTTTCGTGGAGCCACTATTGAGAACATACTAAATTTCGAAAAGCAGTTTAAAAATGCTAGAGTCATAAGACTTGAGCAAAACTATCGCTCAACCGGGCTTATACTTAGTGCTGCTAATGATGTCATTAAGAATAATCTGGGAAGAAAAGGCAAGAATCTCTGGACCGAGAGCGGTCCGGGAGAGATCCCTGAGCTACATATCTTATCAGATGAACGTGCAGAAGCTCAGCTTGTAGCTGACAAGATTGTCAGCAGCTGTGCTAATGGGCGCAAATTTAGCGAACATGCTGTACTTTACAGAATGAATGCGCAGTCCAATCAATTTGAGACTGCTTTTAAGCGTAGCGGAATACCCTATAGGATATTCGGTGGCACAGGCTTCTTTGAAAGAGCTGAGATAAAAGATATGCTCGCATATCTATGCGTTATTCACAATCCAAATGATGATGTACGGCTTATTAGGATCATCAACAATCCCCCTCGAGGCATTGGTAATACTACAATTGGCAGAATGACAGACATCGCCGCTGAGGAAAACAAGCCTATATATGAAGTGCTTTATGAATCCCAGCATTATGATAACATCAAAAGCTCTGCAGGTAAGCTCCATCTTTTCAGAGATATGATAGAAGATTTGCGTGAAATTGCACAGACAAAACCTTTAGACGAGCTATACGAGGCACTTTTGAGCGCTACCGGCTATATCAATATGCTTGAGCAGAAAAATCGTGAGGAAAATATCTCCCGAATTGAAAACGTACTCGAACTAAAAACTAATATCATAAGCTTCATGAATGAAAGTGGCGGATCATTATTTGATTTTCTAAGCGAAACCGCACTGTTTACTGAGCTTGACCGTGACGATGCTGCTACGGATAGGGTCATGATGATGACTATGCACTCTGCAAAGGGGCTTGAATTCGACACTGTCTTTGTTGCCGGTGCCGAGGAAGGTGTTTTTCCGGGTGTTAGAGCTATCGGTGAGCCTGCAGAGATGGAAGAAGAACGAAGACTCTGTTATGTAGCTATGACACGGGCAATGAGAAAGCTTTATTTTACCTCTGCAAAAAGGCGAATGCTTTTTGGCAAGACTACTTCGGCTTTGCCGTCACGTTTTGTCCGGGAAATCGGCGATGATCACATAGAGATTTATGAAGATCAGAGCAGTTTCGGCGGATATGATTTTGATTTTTCAGGCGGTTTCGGCAAGAGCAATTATAACAAATCACAGACTACATTTGACTACTCTGGCTCTAATAATCACTCCTTCCATACAGGGTATGAAAAGCGTGATTTTGCGCCTTCATATGATCGTTCTAGCTCATCAAACAGCGCTCCCAATTCACGGAATGCAAGGAATTCCCCGAATGCAATAAGTCCGAATTCTCCCAGTATTCGCAGCGCTTCCGAGACCTTTAAGGCGGGCGACACGGTTGATCATTCGGCTTTTGGAAAGGGGCGCATCACAAAGGTCTCACCAGCCGGTGGCGATGCTCTTTTAGAGATAGAATTTGAGAGCGAAGGCACAAAAAGAATGCTTCAAAAATCAGCAGCACGGTACATGACGAAGGCAGATAATTAATATTTCATTCTTGAAATAATTGTACAGAAATTGTGTTTGATTTTTTCGCTTGTCTTGGCGAAAATTTGCCTGAATACCACTTACATCGGAGCATGTTATGAAAAACATTAAAATGAGTTCACTCGGCAGGATAGCATTATTTTCAGCAGCGATATTATGGGGCGTATCATTTACGATGATGAAAAACGTCCTTGACAACATTCCGCCTCTTTACATCTTGACCATTCGATTTATCGGTGCGGCACTGATACTACTTCCCTTCTGCATCGGAAAACTAAAAACAATCGACAAGTCATATATAAAGGGCGGTGCGCTCATGGGAACTGCACTGTTTTTTGCATATCTTTTCCAAACTTATGGACTGCGGTATACAACACCGGGCAAGAATGCCTTTTTGACTTCAATTTATTGTGTTATTACCCCCTTCCTCTATTGGATTTATATCAAAAAACGCCCGGATAAGTACAATTGGATTGCTGCACTTGTTTGTATCGCCGGTATCGGGCTTATCACATTTCACGGTCAGTTGCGAATAGAACTAGGCGATGCGCTGACCCTCATATGCGGTTTCTTCTTTGCACTGCATATTATTATTTCTGCACGCTTTATAAAAGATCGAGACCCTATGCTACTTGCAGTGATGCAATTTGTCGCAGTGGCGATTCTCACCTTCATCGGTGCTGCTCTGTTCGAGACAGCTCCTACGGTTGTAACGTCGGCTGATATTTGGACTATAGTGTTTCTTACTGTGGTTTGTACTGCGGGCTGTTTCCTTTTACAAGCTTTTGGGCAAAAATACAGCCCTCCTACACAATCTGCCGTCATTTTATCGCTTGAGTCGGTCTTCGGCGTACTTGCCTCTGTTATACTCATGCACGATATTCTTACTCCACGACTGACACTTGGATTTGCTCTTACATTTATTGCAGTCGTAATAAGTGAAACCAAGTTAAGCTTTTTTCAGAAAAAAGCCGTATAACTTCGCATAATAGGAGATGTTGCTATGTCAAGAAAAAATAACGGCGGAGCTAATGACTTTGTCCGTGCATTCTCTCTTTTGACTCAAATAGGCATTACGATAGTAGCTTGCATCGGGGTCGGAATCCTCTTGGGCTGGCTTTTGGATACCTGGCTGGGCACTTCTCCCTGGCTATTGCTTGTTTGCACTTTATTCGGTATAATTGCAGCATTCAAATCTATTTTCGACTTTGCAAAAAAAGTTGAATAGATTATATGTACGCTGAGAGGGATCGAATCTCATCGGATTTATCAGCTTAACCCCTAATACTTAATAACCTTTGAAATGGGAATCACAATGAATCTGTCAAAAACTACGAAAAATATAATCATGATGATCGGTATTGTCGCCCTAGTTTTCATAATTGGTGGCATTGTATTTCACCGCTCTATACTCGCCTTATACTTTGCCTTGGGCGTAATCATCACCTCGTCTCTCAATGTTGCCAAAATGTATTTGGTTGAGCGAACTGTAAATAATACTTTGGAAATCGAAAATCAAGAAAGCGGAAAAATCTACGTTAAGCTTCAGTTCTTATTAAGATATGTCATTACCATTGCTGTTCTGCTTGGTGTCGGGCTGATTAACGTCTTTGTATATCCGCCATTTATCAGTATTTGGGGTGCAATAGCAGGCTTGTTCACGCTTCAAATAGCAGTTATTATCGTTCGACACAGAAAACTTGATGACGAATAAGCAACGCTTTTTTGATAGCGATTGAACTAAAGTGCTTTCTATCTCCAAATTTCACTTGACAAAAGCGTGAATCTTCTGTATTTTGTTGTGAGTCAATTCAAAAGTGTATTTATTTTTAAATAAACAATTCTTATAAACAATTCTTATAACCAGCTTTAATAAACCGATAATAAAATCGGCATATGCAAGGGATGCGAATAATTTGGACATTTCCATTGGCGTACATGGAGTAATTAATATCGGCGGCTTACAACTCCTCATAACCGATACCATTGTTTCGACATGGATTGTTATGGGGGTCTTGATCGCACTTGCAATTGTTGTCAGAGTCAAGGTTTGTCGCTTCAAAGAAATCCCAACAGGATTTCAAAATATTATCGAGGCAATCGTCGAAGTTTTTGAAAACTATTTGCAGAGTACAGTCGGTCCTAAGCTGATGTTTCTCGGCAACTGGTTTTTTACTTTATTCCTGTTTATACTCTTGTCCAACATCGGCGGGATTATGCCGGGCTTCCGCCCCCCCACAGCCGACTGGGCAATGACAGTCGCACTTGCTCTGGTAACTTTTGTCCTGATTCAATCAATGGGCGTAAGATACCGCAAGACCGCCTACATCAAAGGCTTATTTGCTCCGCTACCGTGGTGGTTTCCTATACCGCTCTTTTTACCTATGAACCTGATAGGCGAAATAGCAAGACCTATATCGATTAGCTTCCGTCTATTCGGCAATATGCTTGCAGGACTCATCATGATGTCGCTTATTTATTCTATTGCGCCGGTCGCATCTATTCTTCTGCTACCTGCTGCACTGCACGTGTATTTCGATATTTTTGCAGGTCTGATTCAGACCTATATCTTCGTGACACTGAGTATGGCATTTATTGCAGATGCTGCAAAGCTCACTGATTAATTCGGTGTCAGTGTATATAACAACCGGGCTCTCTTAATTAACGCACAACAAATTTACATAAATTCCAAAAAACAATATCAATTAAATCGGAGGATCAATCATGGAATTCTTGGCAAATGTCATTATCGCCGGACAGTATGCAGCAGCTATCGCAGTTTTTGCTGGTATGCTTACGACACTCGGACAAGGACACATCGCAGCAAAAGCAATTGAATCAATGGCTCGCCAACCTGAAGCAAAAGGCTCAATAAACACCGCTATGATCATCAGCTTGGCAATGGCTGAAACAAACGGTATTTACGGTCTCGTAGTAGCTATGATTCTGCTATTCGCAAACCCACTTGTCACTCGTTTTGCGGATATCGCACAACAACTGAGCCTACACATAGGTTAATAAACTACCACTGATTAATTCGCACTCGTCTTACCCAAGTATTAAGCGAATATTCGTGGCATCTATGAAGTTTTGCCCGGATGCCTCACGTGGAGAAGGTGATTTTATTGAATTTGATTACCCTATCAGCTCTACCGTCCTTACCGCCTTTCAGTATGGACTCTGAGACTGTATTGCGTGCCGCTTTTCATCTTGCAAATGTAGCAATTCTTGCGGTGGTCTTAGCATTCTTGCTTTATAGACCCGTTCGTGAGGTCTTACGCAAGAGAACAGAACGCATACAAAAGCAGTTAAACCAAGCCGAAGACGAGCTTAAGCAAGCTATGACTTTAAGGCAGAGATATGAGCGAAAAATAAATGATATTGAGCAAGAGCGTGAAGATATCCTCGAAAATGCACGTAAGCTGGCTTCTGATGCCAGTCGAAGAATGCTTTCCGAGGCTAAAGCTGAGGCTGATGCTGTCAAAGACCGTGCTTCTAAGTCCGTTGAAATGGAATGGGAGCGTGCTCAGACAGAGATGCGCACTGCTATCATCGACGTTTCTGCTGTTATGGCAGAGAAGCTCGTTAAGCATTCTATGAGCAAGGGCGCTCATGACGAAATATTAAATGAAACCATGTCGGAGCTGGAGGGGATCTCATGGAGAGACTAAGTGTTCTCTACGCCTCTGCACTATTTGAGCTTGCTGTACAGCACGGTCAGACCGACGAATTTCTTGAGCATGCAACATTATTGCACGATGCACTTTCCGGTCGTGAGATGCAGCTAATATTGAAGCATCCTCACATTCCGGCTTCCGAAAAAAATGATTTTTTCAAAAAGGCTTTCTCAGGAAAAGTACATGACCATCTGCTTGGATTCTTGTATCTTGCAGCAGATAAAAACCGGGAAGGCTACATTCTTCCTGCGCTTTTAGCACTTATAGAAATGATAAGACAGCGCAAGGGTATAGTTATGGCTCAGGTTTCCTCAGCTGTCGCCCTTGACGATAATCAAGCAAAGAATCTTAAAGACCTACTTGCACAAAAACTAAACAAAAGTGTGGAACTCGACTTAAAAATTGATTCTAAATTGATTGGCGGTCCATATATTTTTGTGGATGGCTATTATATTGACTGGACACTCAAAAGGCGGCTTCGTGATTTGACTGTTCACATAAAAAAAGGTGGTGCGCCGCATGGCTCTCAGACCCGATGAAATCAGTTCGGTTATAAAACAACAAATTGAAGCATATTCTGATAAACTTGATGTTGCCGAGGCAGGTAGCGTTATACAAGTTGGTGACGGTATTGCACGAGTCTATGGACTGGATAATGCGATGAGCAGTGAGCTATTGGAGTTTTCCAGTGGCGTTAACGGCATTGCATTTAACCTTGACGAAGATAGCATAGGCGTTGTTTTGTTAGGCTCGGACTCCTCTGTTAAAGAGGGCGATATAGTCAAGCGGACAGGCAGAATTGCAGAAGTTCCTGTCGGCGACTCTCTGCTCGGCAGAGTTGTCAACTCTCTTGGAGAGCCTATAGACGGCAAAGGTCCTCTCGAAAATACCAAGACACGTCAGATCGAGCGCATAGCTCCCGGCGTTATTGAGCGTGGCGAAGTTAATCAGCCACTTCAAACCGGAATCAAGGCTATAGACTCTATGATTCCTATTGGCAGAGGTCAGCGTGAGCTTATCATTGGTGACCGCCAAACCGGTAAGACCGCAATATGTATCGATACTATCATAAACCAAAAAGATGCAGGTGTTCTGTGTGTCTATGTGGCAATTGGACAAAAGAATTCTACAGTTGCACGAATCGTCAAGACCCTTGAAGATGCAGGTGCTATGGAATATACAACTGTGGTGCTCGCATCAGCGAGTGACCCTTCCCCGATGCAATATATCGCACCGTATGCCGGCTGTGCAATCGGTGAAGAATGGCTGGAAGAAGGCAGAGATGTCCTTCTTATCTATGATGATCTGTCTAAGCACGCCGTAGCTTACCGTGCACTCAGCTTGCTTCTTCGCAGACCACCGGGGCGTGAAGCTTATCCCGGCGATGTATTTTATCTCCATTCAAGACTCTTAGAGCGTGCAGCTAAGCTTTCTGAAGCAAGAGGCTCAGGTTCTCTTACGGCACTACCGATAATCGAGACACAAGCGGGTGATATCTCGGCATATATCCCGACGAACGTTATCTCAATCACGGACGGTCAGATTTATCTTGAAACTGAGCTATTTAACAATGGCGTACGCCCTGCGATAAATGCCGGATTTTCCGTCTCTCGTGTCGGTGGTGCTGCACAAATATCTGCAATGAAGAAGATTTCCGGTCCGCTTCGTATAGAGCTTGCGCAATATCGTGAGCTTGCATCTTTTGCACAATTTGGCTCTGATCTTAGTAAGGACACCTTAGAGCGCCTCAGACATGGCGAGCGTATTGTTGAGCTTCTTAAGCAACCGCAATATGAGCCATTGGCTGTTGAAAAACAAGTTTTACTTCTGTATATGCTCATTAACAGATATTTCGGCAATATTGAGGCTAAAGACATCCAAAGAACGGCTCAAGAATATCTGACCTTTATGAGCGAACGCTATCACGATGTTGTTACTGAGCTTAAAGACACAGGCGAACTCAGCAAAGAGCTTGATGCAAAGATTAAAGCTGCTGCGGAAGATTTCTTGACCACGATTTAACTATTATGCCGGATGGGTGATTTATAATCACCCTTGTAAGGGAGCTTTTCAATGTCTTCGATGAAAACAATAAAAAAGCGAATAACGAGTGTCAACAGCACGAAGAAAATCATGAAGGCGATGAACTTGGTCGCAGCGTCTAAGCTGCAAAAAGCCAAGAATCGACTTGATCATATTCGACCTATGTTTGAAAATATGGCAATTGTCATGGAAAGCATAAAGAAAAGCATTGACCCAACCAAGAACATCGAATTTACTCAAATTCGGGACGTAAAGAGTGTCGCTTACATAGTCTTAACCAGTGATCGTGGGCTTTGCGGTAGCTTTAACACTAATGTCTCGAAGGAAGCTTCGGCACTTATAGAGTCTAATAAAGACAAGAACGAGCATATTTTAGCAATAGGAACAAAAGGCTATGAGTATTTTCGTCGCAAAGAAAAAAACGTCATTTTCAGGGGTTCTGCTCCCTCAGAAACCACTTCTTTTATAGATGCTGAGCTGCTTGGCAGAAAAATCGCTGATATGTATAGGGCTGGTGAGGTTGACGAAGTTTATATAGTTTACACTCATTTTGAATCTATACTTTCACATACTCCCTACACCGCCAAGCTCCTGCCTATAAATACAGACATCACAGAAGAAGACGATGATGATAGTATATATGCTCCGGTTGAAATGACTTTCGACCCTGACCCGAAGACTTTTTTTGAAGATGCAGTTCCAATGTATCTAAACACCATAATATATGGCGCTATGATGGAATCTACTGTGTGCGAACTTGCAAGCCGAATGACAAGTATGGATTCTGCAACACGTAATGCCACGGAAATAATAGATGATCTTACACTCGAATATAACCGCAAGAGACAAGGCATGATAACTCAAGAGATTACAGAGATAGTCACCGGCGCAAATGCTCTTAATTAGTACAGCTATTTTTAAAAATGGAGTACCAGGCACATCGCTTTTAAAACACTAAAGCCTGTGACAGCAAGAAGGAGAGATTAGGTTGGCTGAAAAGAATGTTGGCAAGATATTACAAATAATCGGGGCGGTCGTAGACGTTCGCTTTGAAGGCGAACTTCCGGCGCTATATAATGCTATAGAGGTGCAGGCTAAAGACAAAATAGTAGCATTTGAAGTTGCTCAGCACTTGGGCGACAATGTCGTGCGCTGTATTGCAATGGACTCGACAGACGGGCTGGTTCGTGGGATGGATGCACTGGATACAGGCGCTCCTATCTCTGTTCCTGTTGGCGAGGAGACACTCGGGCGTATGCTCAACGTACTTGGCAACCCCATAGACAACAAGCCTGATCCTCAAACCAAAGAAAAATGGCCGATTCACCGAAACGCACCGGGCTTCTCTGAGCAAAGAGCAACCACGGAGATGTTTGAGACCGGGATTAAAGCCATTGACCTTCTCTGTCCGTATTCAAAGGGCGGTAAGATCGGTCTGTTCGGCGGTGCAGGTGTCGGCAAGACCGTTATAATCATGGAGCTCATACGAAATATCGCAACCGAGCATGGCGGTTATTCTGTCTTTGCCGGAGTCGGCGAAAGAACTCGTGAAGGTATCGACCTTTATAATGACATGACTAACTCAGGCGTAATTAACAAAGCTGCGCTGGTGTTCGGTCAGATGAACGAGCCACCGGGCGCACGTATGCGTGTGGCGTTTTCGGGACTTACTATCGCTGAATATTTTCGTGATGTATCTCTGCAAGACGTGCTTTTGTTTATTGATAACATCTTCAGATATGTTCAAGCAGGCTCTGAGGTTTCGGCACTGTTGGGGCGTGTCCCAAGTGCTGTTGGATATCAGCCTACTCTTGCAACCGAAGTCGGAAGCCTGCAAGAGCGTATAACCTCTACAAAGACCGGCTCTATTACATCAGTTCAAGCTATTTATGTTCCTGCGGACGACTTTACCGATCCTGCTGCAGCAACAACATTTACACATCTTGATGCTACTACAGTTCTCTCACGTGCTATAGTCGAAATGGGTATCTACCCCGCTATAGACCCTCTTGAGTCCACCTCTCGTATTCTTGACCACAATATACTCGGCGAGGAGCACTACAATACCGCAAGATCGGTCCAGAGCATCTTGCAGAGATATAAAGACCTACAAGACATTATCGCAATCTTGGGTATGGATGAGCTTTCTGAAAGCGACCGTCTTATCGTTGACCGTGCCAGAAAGGTACAGAGA
>Ga0123355_10017514_pt1 | contig 11328 bp, 4 predicted proteins | sample TergutEmb28metaG_3_FD_89872 | JGI IMG/M metagenome (GOLD analysis project Ga0123355, IMG submission 89872) | Embiratermes neotenicus P1 segment gut microbial communities from Petit-Saut dam, French Guiana - Emb289 P1 | ecosystem: Host-associated > Arthropoda: Insects > Digestive system > Gut ...
GCTAGACCGTCAGTATAGAGTCTATACTGGAACGAGCCGCTAGACCGTCAGTATAGAGTCTATACCGGAACGAGCCGCTAGACCTTCAGTATAGAGTCTATACCGGAACGAGCCGATAGGCCGTCAGTATTGAGTCTATACCGGAACGAGCCGCTAGACCGTCAGAATAGAGTCTATACCGGAACGAGCCGCTAGATCGTCAGTATAGATTCTATACAGGAACGAGCCGCTAGACTGTCAGTATAGCGTCTATACGGGAACGAGTCACTAGAACTTCAGTTTAGAGTCTATACCGGAACGAGTCAATACACCGTCAGTATTGAGTCTGTACCGGAACGAGCCGCTAGACCCTCTGTGTAGAATCTATACCTGAACGAGCCGCTGGACAGACATTATAGAGTCTATACCGGAACGAGCCGCTGGACCGTCAGGGTAGAGTCTATACCGGAACGAGTCACTAGACCTTCAGTATAGAGTCTATACCGGAACTAGTCAGTAGACCGTCAGTATTGAGTCTGTACCGGAACGAGCCGCTAGACCGTCAGTATAGAGTCTATACCGGAACGAGCCACTAGACCGTCAGTATAGCGTCTATACGGGAACGAGTCACTAGACCTTCAATATAGAGTCTATACCGGAACGAGCCGCTAGACCGTCAGTATAGAGTCTATACGGGAACGAGCCGCTGGACCGTCAGGGTAGAGTCTATAACGGAACGAGCCGCTAGACCGTCAGTATAGAGTCTATACTGGAACGAGCCACTAGACCGCCAGCATAGAGTCTATACCGGAACGAGCCACTACCGGAACGAGCCACTAGACCGTCAGTATAGATTCTATACTGGAACGAGCCGCTAGACCCTCAGTATAAAGTCTATACTGGAACATGCTTCTAGACCGTCAGTATAGAGTCTATACTGGAACGAGCCGCTGGACCGTCAGGGTAGAGTCTATAACGGAACGAGCCGCTAGACCGTCAGTATAGATTCTATACTGGAACGAGTCACTAGACCGTCAGCATAGAGTCTATACCGGAACGAGCCACTACCGGAACGAGCAACTAGACCGTCAGCATAGAGTCTATACCGGAACGAGCCACTAGACCGTCAGTATAGAGTCTATACTGGAACTAGCCGATAGACCATCAGTATAAAGTCTATACTGGAACGAGTCACTAGACCGTCAGTATAACATCTATACCGGAACGAGCCACTAGACCGTCGGTATGCATTCGATACTGGAACGAGCCCCTAGACCGTCAGAATAGATTCTATACCGGAACGAGCCGCTAGACCGTCAGTATAGCGTCTATATGGGAACGAGTCACTACACCGTCAGTATTGAGTCTATACCGGAACGAGGCGCTTGACCGTCACTGTAGAGTCTATACCGGAACGAGCCGCTAGACCGTCAGTATAGCGTCTATACGGGAACGAGTCACTAGACCTTCAGTATAGAGTCTATACCGGAACGAGTCAGTAGACCGTCAGCATAGAGTCTATACTGGAACCAGCCACTAGACCTTCAGTATAGAGTCTATACCGGAACGAGCCACTAGACCGTCAGTATAGCGTCTATACCGGAACGAGTCACTAGACCTTCAATATAGAGTCTATACCGGAACGAGCCGCTATACCGTCAGTATAGAGTCTATACCGGATCGAGCCGCTGGACCGTCAGGTTATAGTCTATACCGGAACGAGCCACTAGACCGTCAGTATAGAGTCTATACCGGAACGAGCCACTCGACCGTCAGGGTAGAGTCTATACCGGAACGAGTCGCTGGACCGTCAGTATAGAGTCTATACCGGAACGAGCCACTAGACCGTCAGTATAGAGTCTATACCGGAACGAGCCGCTGGACCTTCAGGGTAGAGTCTATACCGGAACGAGTCGCTCGACCGTCAGTATAGAGTCTATACCGGAACGAGCCTCTAGACCGTCAGTATAGAGTCCATACCGGAACGAGCCCCTGGACCGTCAGGTTAGAGTCTATACCGGACTGAGCCGCTGGACCGTCAGTGTAGAGTCTATACCGGAACGAGCCGCTGGACCGTCAGGGTAGAGTCTATACCGGAACGAGCCGCTGGATCGACAGTATAGAGTCTACACCGGAACGAGCCGCTGGACCGTCAGGGTAGAGTCTATACCGGAACGAGCCGCTGGACCGTCAGGGTAGAGTCTATACCGGAACGAGCCGCTGGACCGACAATATAGAGTGTACACCGGAACGAGCCGCTGGACCGTCAGTATAGAGTCTATACCGGAAAGAGCCGCTGGACCTTAGTATAGATTCTATACCGGAACGAGCTTGCAGTCCGTTCTGTAAGTGGATGGGTGAAATGCCATTCGCATTCCTTTCGATTTTAATGCCTCTTGGGGAAGAAATTTTATATACTAACTGCCTTTAGTTTTTAATCCCTTTTGCTTAGAAACTAATGCAGCTTTACTGGCTTATCGTCCCTTTGAGTGTGCTTCAAAATTCTAAAACTCAAGTCCTTCACTCCAAAAACCGAATACCTGTAATCGGAGACTATGTCACCTGATATGTAGAGGCAATTTGTGAGCCAGGAAATGTAAAATATCTTTCCAACATTCGGATGGGTGTGTTACATTTGACTTCAGTCTTCTGGGACCGTCGGAACTGAGGTTTAACTTGTAGGTATGTAACAAAACACGAAAGTACTTTTAGTCCCCTGTTATTGGACAGAGCATTGCTTCGTGAGGAGGTTCTGAGGCTTCGCCCGCTTGTTCGTCTGAGAAAAGGAATTTTAACGCCAAGAGTGCTCGGAGAAACACCTGTACCAATGCCACTTTTTTTCACCACCAACATCACATGGGGAATTCCCAGTTTAGATCGATAGCAAGAGGTCGGTAACTAACCTTCTGAGCGCGACAAGAAATGTCTAATTGGGCAAGTTCAGGTCCCAAGATAACCAACAGAATACGCTTTGCGGTGTTTTCTAGGATTCGCCTCTGTTGGGATGTGATATTTTGTCGATGAGAGAGGATTTCTCGACGTGTCGAAGGATTGTCCTGCATTTTCGTCTTTAGGGTCTGTGAGCACACTGTTCGTACTTTATCACAGAGAGCTCAACCGGTACAAGCAGTCTGAAGAAATAGGAAATATTCTTTTTTTACCTCATTTTTAAATTTTAACAATTTAATAATCCTATACTGTTATACACATGTTAGATATAATTACAGGACAGCGTATTATGAACGCAATGAATTTATATTTTTATACAAACTTTTAAATTCATATGGGATCCCATATCACGAGCTTCAGTTGCACTACATTGCACCTTACCTTAGATTTTTTTGTAATGATGGAATGTTGATGGTCTTTAGTGCCGAAACAGGTTGTCATTTTTCTAAATGAAATAACGTAGTTTTGTTTTGCGGAAATCTAACGATTTATTTAATACTTTAAACGCGAAGTTAAATCCCATCTGCCCTGTGCTAGCATTATTCGGAGCTCACCATATTCTCCACGTTAGCAGGTAAAGGGTTAAGGAAGTATTCGATTAACCCTCTAAATTACGCACTTAGAATCATTACAGTTGTTATCGATACCTTTGTGGACATGTATAAATTAATTTCGTGTTATTATATTTGTTTATGACAATAAAGCAGCCTTTCTGATAGATTCTTCCTTTAGTTTCATATTAAAACACGTCGTTCATACATAATTACACGGTGGGCCGTCTTGATTTATACTTCAGTCTGACACTTTGACAATATTTTGTGTTTCGCATTGGCGTTGATAGTCTCACTTCATATGTTTATTTGCTTTCGGTCTGTAGATACCGCTGGCGTATTTGGTTGAGGCATTGTGCTACAAGTCGGATGATTGCAGACTCGATTCCCGGTAGTGTCACTGGGATTTTTCATTGATATAATCCCTATGGCGCTGGGGTCGACTCATTCTCTAACAGAAATGAGTACCATGAATATTTCCTGTGGGTAAAGGCGACCGGTGCGTAGGGCTGACAACCTTACTACTTTCATGTGCCGATTGTCTCGACAATTAGTGGCCACAACCTCCTGGAACCCTCGGGGCTTGTCCAAACCTTTTTAGGAATTGCTTTACCTTTACCTTTACCTACGTAAAAATGTACACAGTTGCTATTATTGTAACAGAATGTCGAGTTATATTACAACAATGAATAATAAGACAGGTAAAATGTGTGTAACGTAACACTGTGACGCCTTCGTTCAACGGTTGTTGTTGTTGTTGTTGATATTGATGTTGTTGCATATTTCATACTCCGAGTGCGTGTCTCTATTCTTGCCTTAGTTGTCCTACACTCAAATTGCATCTCATAAGCGCCGTGTTATATTGTCATCTGTGGTCTTTCTGACTGTACCACATTTTTCCATCTTATGCCATAATCGGCGCGATTTTCCGAAAACAAAAGTATTGAAATTAAAATATGTGCTTTGATTTTCTCTGCAAATTCTGTGTGAAACGTTTCTTATTCTAAGAAATCACAAATTTTCAAATTAAATTACCCCTATTTTTTCTCATTTTAATAAAACTTATTTTTTTTTTCGAAAATTTTTCGGAAAATCCTCAAATATGAAATTTCATGAAAATCTCTCCTTTTGGGAACCAAGTTGCTCCATGCGGACAGACTGGTGGACAGACAAACAGACATGACGTAGTTGATAGTTGCTGTTAGCAGTTTTGCGAACGCGTATAGTACATGAGGAAAAATCTGTGGTAGCCTATATGCGGTACTATGCAAACGGGGGAGGACTGCTGGTAACCTCAAGAATCTTCATTTGCTGTGGTCAGGTTGCAATGTATAGAAACACGTTTTAACTCAAAATGTCATTCCTTGCCATTTGATCAATATTGGCTTATATTAAAGAGATAATATATATATATATATATATATATATATATAACTTGCTGCGTGCTTTGCCCCTCAGTTTGAATGTTATATACGCAAACTTAATTTAGTTCAGCGGTAAAATGCTTTTTGCTCTTGTAAATAAAATTAAAGAGATGGAAGGGAAATTCATGACAAGAAAAATTAGCATAACGAATTTTCATGATGTGAATATATTGTAAGCGTTTGGAGTGTATTTGCATGCATTCTGGTAGTGCTTTTGAGTGTTTTCAAAACTGACGTGGGGCGGGCGTTAACCCGGAATAACATCTTCCACATCACGCTTCCAATGGCGTGTGCCTATATTAGCACAAAATGGCGGAATACTGTCACAGTATGCGTTTTGACGATATGCTGTTCATTATCTGTTCAATCGGCGCATTCATTGAAACAAAAATATTACTGAAACTGCTATCTTCACAACCGGCGAGAGGGTCTATTAATAATTCTAATTCTGAATGTTTTAGGCTGTAATAATCCCGATGAGACAATTACAGAGCTCTTGCTCTGATTAATTACCACACCGTGCAGATGCAATGGCGATAGTAGAGGTGGGGGGTGTGATTCATTTTTCAGCCGCTAGAGCGCATTGGGTGAGACCTTCTGATATGCGCCATATTGGATTTCGATTCGAAACAAAAGCCTGTCTAATCGTAACAACTAAGAGAAAATTCTCTTCTCCAACCTGGAATCCAGCGCCTGTTAAGCAGTCCGTATCCATTCACTTTACTGACATGGCAATCCCGGCTCGTTTTGTTATGTATTTTTAAGAACAAATCCGTGATTGTTACAAAGAATTGCATTATTCTGGGATATGACCCACCGTTACTGGGTAATCGGTACCAAACTTTCGCGTTGGGTTGTTGTCATTGTCTTTAAGGTTCGAATGAAGATAAGACCAGGACGTTTTGACCCTTGCAGATGAGACCAGTACGATGTTTTAAAATGCCGGGAAACGACTACCAGCGACGCGGCGTCGTAACATAACAGAACGTTAATGCGAAAAGCTAACAAGATAGGTAACACAACGGTGCATACTGTGTGTATTGTTAAACTGCATTTCACTGTTAGTAATACACCAGTATTGAGTGTTGCGGCGAATTTACTTCGCCAGCAAAAATAATACATACTCAATTCTTCATGTCAAGTGTCCGATATTTTGTACGATTTTTAACCGAATTTGGACGATCGTTAAATTTATACATATTCCGTGCAGTTGTCTTCCACAAGCAAGTTTCATTTCCAAACTACTATACAAAGCCAGTTTTCACGCTTCTACATGTTTCGGCTATCTATCGTAACCATCGTCAGGGACGTACATTATTATAAGGACATAAGAAGCGTATTGAGTGTCAATGAATGATGAACTTGTCAATTAGCTCTTTAAAACAGTCAGTGATGTACAGTAGTACGAAAATATTCGGATTAAAATTAAAATAGAAGTGAAGCTTTTAAACATAAAATGTGGGAGTGTAACAAGCTGTCCCCAAACACCTTGCAGTATTAGATAACTTCTGTTTTTGGTGGAGTGAGACTCAAGCTTTTGATACTCTATTTTCACTCCATGAGTATCGTTCCGCTCTGCATTGGAGTTTCTCAACAGATGTTCATAAAAGTCCCCAGTATCTTATTTCAGTGAATCCATTTAGTAGAGGCCGCAATGGTACATGCGGGTAGACAGAGAGACGGATAGAGAGAAGGACGTAGATGACGAAGCTCATAGCCGCTTTTCGAGACTATGCGAAGGCGCCCAAAATTCGCAATAATATCAGTTTTAAATCACGTAATACCCGAAACATGTTGAGCCTATAAGAAGTACAATAAAATAATAAGTGGCATCTATTTGGTATTTTATTCTTCAGTTATCACAATGATGCACAGTCCAACAAACATCAGGCGAGAAATAACCTCCACCCCATACACACTTCCTCCGATCACACAAATTGTACCTCAATAAGCCTCATAGCATAACCGTGGAATGTACGTACAAAACAGTTCAGTTAATTTGTACGTGTAGCGAACCGGGTGAGCGGTCTGTCTGTTGGCATGAAAAGCTTGTGATGTGAAGTTGTATATCTTGCCGTCCTGAAAGTACCTTAGGCTCAATACGTAAAATTGGAAACAGCTTAAAGCCGATACTGAGAGCTGGTAAGTGGGTTGTGGGTGTGAAGTGGAGCATTTCAGTAAATTCGCATCTCTTGTAGCGGTGTATCTAACGTAAGTTGCAAGAAAGACTGAGTGTCCTCTAGGGGTTACTCTGCCTGCAGGACGGCGATCTAGGGACGCACTTGTCACTTGCTCAAATAGAGGCTAGGCTCTGCCATCATCGCCGGAATATTCCACCTTTCCTCCCTTTTTGGTTTCATTTCTTTCATCTCCTCTTTGTCTAGACTATCTTCTCAGTTCTAAACTGTGCATCAGACTGTTATCAAGTATTTCCAAAGTTTTTACTGAAATAGCTTCAAACTTTAATATCCTCTGTTTTAAATACATGACTTAAACACTACGAAACTTAATTCGAGTTTTTGAGTTTACAGTTAGGAAAACTTCTTGTTTCGTGATACAGGGTATGGGATGCGCTTTTAAAAATCCTGTGATGTTTAGCAAACTATTCCGTTCATTTTTCCTTGCATGATGAAAATTGAGGTCGGATATAAAAGTAGTGTTTGTATAATATTTGACTTTGCACAAGATGAAACTGGTTTTTTTCCCCCGTAACAACAAGTAATATATTCTCATAACTAGAATGCTTTTCTGTAATAAGTAAGATTATTCGAAAACCTTAATAGAAGAATTGAAGAATTAATACATCCTACGGATAAGATTCGTGACTGGACATAAGTTCTTTTGTGTTCCCTACTTATGGCAAATGCAAAGTTCAGTAACGTCGGTAACACGACTTTTAGTTTTCAGATCAATGTTAAGTCCCTGGAAAAGCAAGGGACAGATTCCTGACTTCCGGTTTGAAGTGTTGTGAAATAACTGAAGCTGCGAACAATGCAATTCGATTTGTAAATTTTAAAGTAAAACACACAAATGGACACACTTCTAGTTTCGACTGAGAGATAGCAAGTCTCCTTAAAATTCCGAAATTCCTGGCTGAAAGTCCTGACTTTTATAAGTGATATATTGAAGAAAAAAATGTTTCTGGTTTTCTTAAATCTTCAGTCAAAACCCTGTATTATTACCTTCAAATAGGCCACAACCAGCATCTACCTAACAACGGAGTATGAGTTGGACATAAGAGATTTTCCGATTGTGTAGGGACGTTGCTAGGATTGTTGCAATCATAACTACGGAAGTGGAAAAGGGTTGAGAACCTGTACACATAAGACTGTCATTTCAGCAACAACCATGGTGAAAACCTGGATTTCTTTTGCACTAAACAACTGCAGCAAATTGTCTAGTATCGTCACATGCCTTGTGATACAAAGTGTACGTTAGGTCTAAGTTACAGCGTATTTGGTTTGGTGTGACATACTCAGCGCAGAATCTGTTTCAAACTAATTTCGTTTTATGACTCAATTTATTAAGGTATATTTCTTAGGAAAATTTAATACTAAGACCGCGCAGCATACTTCAAAGTGTTAAGTGGGTGATTTTCTTCTAGACTGTCGCTGGACACTTTCTGTATAATAAAAGACAATGTTCTTGATTTAGATGTTTGCTGGACCGTGCATCATTGTGATAACTGAAGAATAAAGAACCAACTAGATGCCATTTATTATTTTATTGTACTTCTTATAGGCTCAAAATGTTTCGGGCACTACTATGCCCATCATCAGGAGCTCGTGACTATAATGTTGATTACAGCATTGGTCCTTTCATTCTTGGTTTGCTGTAGGTTGGAGGTTAGGTGCGGTTAGACTGGAGTAGTGTCCGGGATGCAGCCCGGACATTACTTCAGCCTAACCGCACCTAACCTCCAACCTACAGCAAACGAAGGACGAAACGACCAATGCTGTAATCGACATTATAGTCACGAGCTCCCGATGATGGGCACAGTAGTGCCCGAAACATGTTGATCCTATAAGAAGTACAATAAAATAATAAATGGCATCTAGTTAGTTTTTTTATTCTCCAGTTCTTGATTTAATTCAGTCGCTGCTTGAGAATGTCAGAAGTGTGCTTCGATATAGAGTAGTCCTCGAAAATCGATTGACATTAATTTTTTATATTTTGCCTTTAGACTTAAGTGACTTTTGCGTCGTCCTTTATATACGTAACGTGCGGCTGACTTTATCCAGCTGAATTATATGCACTCAGAATTGTATGATCATGCTGCTGTGTTATTGTTATTCACTTTTTGCACTCAGATAAAACTTTCAAAAGTAAGAAATAATGGCGGTTGCTAGTTTGGCTATCCTTTCAAATTTATCGTGCGAAATGGACCGCCTGTCTTGTAAGCTACTTCATGAAGTAAAGGTAATAATCTCTGTTCGGGAGGTGTTTCGTTTGAATCTCGGTTAGGAAGCCGAAAATTGTGTCTAAGGTTTTTCTTTTTGTACACAAGTTTGTTTGGGGACCGTGGTAGCACAGTGGTTAAGGTGCTGTTCTACAAATCGGAAGGTCGCTGGTTCGATTCCAAATGGTGTCACGGAATTTTTCATTGACATAATCCTTCCGATCGCACTATGGCCCTGGGGTGGACTCAGCCTCTAACAGAAATGAGTACCAGGAACATTTCCTGGGGGTAAAAGGTGGCCGGTGCGTAGGGCTGACAACCTTACCACCATCCTGTGCTGTTGTCACGAAATCTAGGAGCTTTAACTTCCTGGAACCCTCTGGGCCACTCCAGGCCTGTAACGGGACTGCTTTACCTTTACCTTTTTACACAAGTTTGTTTCAAGCTTATGCTATCAGATTGCCTTCCATATCCTTGCAAACTCATCTTTCACCAGTTGTCCTTCCATTTGGAGTTACATGTCTGTAGTCGTAAGTGTTGACGATTAAAGTAAACCTCGCAATTAGCTGGCAAAGAATAAAAGCATTTTTTTTTCTGTGGCGAAACGGCTCAACCCGGGCCTAGGTCGCCTCGTTTTTGAAGTTTATAGATCGCACACACAACCGGTAGGACTTCTCTGAACGGATGATCAGTTCGTCGCAGAGGCCGCTACCGGCACAACACGCAACAATCTCAAGAGACGAACGTCCATTCCCTCAACGGAATTCGAATTCGCAATCCCAGCACGTGACCGGCTGCAGACCTACTTCTTAGATACGGCCACCGGGATTGGCTAAAACTGTGGGATGGATTTAGTACAGTTCTCTAAAAGAATGCGACGGAGAACAAACTGATAACAGCATAAAGAATCAATAACTTTACTGAATTAATTACTAAATTACTCCGCCCACTGACATATCGTATTGAAAAATATAGACCCGTCCATTAGCTGACAAATACCACGTAAGGTGTTACGCAATAAATTCCATACCTATAAGAGTAAATATTCCAATAAGGGCGATACTTTTGGAAGTTAAAGTGTTCAGTCTTGAAGCACCAATACAGTGAGAAATGTTCTACAGAAATTTGTATTCGCTTAAGTCTCTGATTTTTTTTTGGTACGACAATTTTCACGGCTTTTTACATGAAATGTGTTGGCCTTTAGAAGCGATGTGCGATTGCGAACATAAGTGATACAATTATAAATATTCCAGTTAGGACTACAATCTTCAAGAATTGCATATGTTACATTAAAAACAGTCTTACACAACACACGCACAAATGTTTCAATTTACAGGTTTCGGATTTTTTAACAAGCCATCATCAGACCTCTTCTTCTATCAAGAGCCGTTCAGTGAAAAGGTGTCTTTGCGCATGGGATTGGGATTTAATTCCTTTGCCATATAAGGTAAAGTTTTCCCGTTACAGGCCCGGTGTGGCCCAGAGGGTGGGTAGAGGTGTAGCTCTACTCTTCCACGACAGCACGCGCTAGAAGTGGGTGAGTGGTCAGCAGCACGCCCCGGCCGCAGTTTACCCTCGGGAAAGACCAGGTACCCATTTTACAGAAGGCTGGGTGGGCCCCAGGGTCGGTCTGGACGGGCGGAAAATCTCGTCCCCACCGGCATTCGATCCCGGATAGTCCAGCCCGTAGCCAGTCCTATACCGACTGAGCTAACCGGCCCACTGTTTTGCCATATACGTCATAGAATATATAGAAGTAGGTGTATAAAATTCAATGAAATAAGTGTATAAAATATGGATGAAATTATGGATCAGAGAAAGGTTTAAGACTATGCTGTTAATATTAAGTTTATTATAAATAGCATAGAAATTTCCGTCAACACAACTTTAATTATGTAGGTTCACAATTACAACATGTTTCGACCCTTGGGGGTCATCTTCAGGTCGAGTTTAAGAACCTATTATTTACATCACTTTTTTGCCGTATTATTTTCCATCTGCATTCGGGATCCCTTATGCATTACAA
>Ga0123355_10017515_pt1 | contig 11328 bp, 7 predicted proteins | sample TergutEmb28metaG_3_FD_89872 | JGI IMG/M metagenome (GOLD analysis project Ga0123355, IMG submission 89872) | Embiratermes neotenicus P1 segment gut microbial communities from Petit-Saut dam, French Guiana - Emb289 P1 | ecosystem: Host-associated > Arthropoda: Insects > Digestive system > Gut ...
TGTTCTTGGTTCAATGTGTGTTGGAGTTTCGGTGTGGTTGGGTTGGAGTGGTATCCGTGTTGCAGGCTGAAGCCTGCAACACGGATACCACTCCAACCCAACCGCACCGAAACTCCAACACACATTGAACCAAGAACAATACGACCAATGTGGTAATTCAGCAGAATAGTCGCAACCTCCTGATTATGGGTATATTAATGTCCGAAACATGTTGAGCACATAAGAAGAGAAATAAGTGACATCAAATTGGTCTTTCATTCTTCAACTATCACAATGATGCACGGTCCAATAAACATAAGATTCAAGTCTACCTTTCTAAAAACTTCTCATTTTCAGAAATGTGAAATGAACCGAACTTATTCAAGGGAAACTCTTTTACTCTCACACAATAAAGCAGTTGACACTAATACGTACAAAATATACAGTTTAAATCCTTAACTCCGTCCATTGAGTCGAAGTATTCCATCATTCCCATGGAAGATAAAATGTCTCAGAGAAGCGGAGAATCGTCAAACAAAATCTAACTAATGGAAAATTTCAAATTGCTTCCTTCCCGGAATGAGAAAGCATGATTTTTATATACAGACTGTTATGGAGGGCTTCAATTTTCGCTAACATATCAACTTACTATTTGTCTACAAAAATGTCTCCCGTCACTTGTCGAAGTCGTTTTACTAGGCTAAACTAGGATCCGCTTTTCGTACATGTACCTGATTAAAAACATTTATTTACCTTAATTCTTCCTTTCTTTTCTGCCTTATTTCCCTCCCAAAAACATTACAAAATTTCTGTTGCACTTTTCAGATTTCCGTTGTACCCAAAATATTAGCTAAACGGGAGAGAATATAATGCGGAGTTAGCTGTTTGTTGACTTTTGTTTGTTGTGTTTTTAACGGCTTTCTGTTCGCAGTGAATGTAAAGTTAATCGCTTGAAGCTCAGCGGTCAGTAGCAGTGCCAACTGCTGTAATATTAAGAAACTTGCATTTTGCCCACACAGTTCATTATATGTTCCATGCGATTCGTACAACGGTCATCTATTACTTTTCCACACATTATTACTGAATCCCCTTTCTAAAGGTTTTGCAATGTGTTCTGTTTGAGGTAGGATATATAGTAATTTAGGAAAGAAGTTTGGTAGTTTTTATCGTTGCACCGTGCATCTTGATACAATCAGTCACACATTCACCAACAAATGTACTTTATATTAGCCTTATAAATCACCAAAATTTACTTTAAACCGTATATTAAAACTGATCCTACATGTTTCGGCCTACGACCATCATCAGGGAGCTTGAACTTGAACCTAGCTAAAGTCACATTTATAAATAGTCGGTAAGAGTACGTCGTTATGGACTATGCGGTGGTGTGGCAGCATGTTATATCAAACCCATGGTGGCGTGTGTGCTATGTGCTGTGCAGAGTTCACTCTACACAGCACACAGCACACAGCACACACACAAACACACACACTAGGCTCAAGTGCAAGCTCCCTGATGATGGTTGTAGAACGAAACATGTAGGAGCAGTTTTAATATAAGTTTCAACGTAAATTTTAGTGATTTATAAGGCTGAAAAAGTGCATCTGGGGTGAATGTGTGACTTTGATGATATCAAGATGTACGGTGCATATTCGTTTTAATTATAACTTCTCTTTTTTACCAAGATTTCTTCGAGCTTCCGTGAGAAAGGCTTGATTTGTATGAATGCATCAGTGCGATATTGTTTGTCTCATCCCTGATATTAAATATGTTGCAAAATGGATAAAAATGTTACAAATTGCTAAATGTAACTTCTACCTTCCTCGTACGACTTCTTTTGTGTGACGCCAAATATTGTTCATTTTAATAAACCAAATAAAATAGTCTGTAGATGGATACTTGAGATCCTTCAGATGGGTATTTGAAAGCTGAATGCTTGGATAATTGTCGGGAATAAACGTTTCATGAAATAAAGTCTTATTCTAATCTTAGCTGTTCTAATGAAAATATGGAGGACTTGATTAAAAACCAAGCGAGATCAGGGCTAATGTTGAAACACAGAGCAACCATGTATTGAGCGACTTATATGAGAGAAATACAAGGGTGCTGATAAGTCCTTAGCCCGACCAGGAAGGAAACAAACTTATATTTCTGTCAGAATGGCGTGAATTTTTCCGGCGCCTTGCCCTGCAGGAAAAAAAAGAAACTTGATGATAGTTCGCGTCTCGATGTGGTTGAAATCGCGCGCGTCCCTTACATGCCTCCGAGCTTGTTTCCTTTTTGTTCGGGCTAAAGACTTATCAGTACCCCGGTACATGACTACGTTACCTATATTCTATAACAGAATCACAACAAATCATGTTTTCCCGGTAAAAAAAATAGATTATGGACATTAATATACAATTTCACGGATAGGTAAAAGAGTCGTGTTTCAATCTGCAACTGGTACTTAAGACACATGGAACAAAATCCATCGTTTAGCGGCATGAAACCGAAGGGCCATAAATTACCTCTCCAAGGGGCGTAGTATGAATAGGTATTCTGCTGCACTGCTGAAAGTACAGAACCGAAAGTGCGGTTTGTGAGATTTGAGGTTGTCAATGCGCTAGAAGTTTAGGTTTTCACGTTCAGAGATGTGACGCCATGTGCTTTGTTAGGTAGGCCCAAGTAGGTAGCAGCGTCCCTAGTTTCGGCATAAAGGAAGAAGATGGAGGTGGCGCGTTCATCAGAAACTTTAGTTCCTTTGTACAGTTATGTGCCAGGAAAACTTATACTTAAAAATGTATAATTATTAAAACATTCAAATAATATGCGAAGCCTTACGTAGGAACAATGGCATTATTTGTGGAAAACTTATGTTAATTCTATGCATTTTAGTGACTCACAGTAATTTTAGATTTATTATTGTCGATTTTTAAATCTCTACCTTTCCCCACTTTAAAATTCTCATTTATGATCGAAAACTAAATAACACAAACGCACATGTAAATTTCTCATTTTATTACCCTATATTTTATTTGCACCAGTGTGCGACGTTGAAAGTCTGTGACTTTTGGCCCGTGTTTTCGCTATAATACACAGAAAAATGAGAGTTAAAGAAAGAGATAGACTTTTATGTCATAAGCTTCAGGAAAACATTTTGTGACTAGAATATTTTGAGGTTAACGCAGCGGAGATGATTTTTCAATGGTGTTAATCGATGTTTCGAGGGAATCTAATGCCTCTTCAAGGGCTAGGCATTTCTAGGATATGAAGGCAGTACGTTTCCTCGAAACTTCCGGCATAACTCTCCTAAATAAACTGCGTCACATCCCTCAAGGTCCAAATCCTTATTTTAGACACCCATTTTCGTTCCTACAGGAGAAACGAAAGCAAGCAGTAAACGTCCCTCTATAATATAATTACATGGAACCCGTGTTAAGGTATAATTCAGTATAATAAACACTGCCATAGCATATAGTGATAAATGTATCGGTACGTTTAAGCTCGTGCGTGATGAAGAGCCACATAATGAAGAAGGATAAGGGAATGGGCCATATGACGCCACGTATTCTTAATTTGGTCCTAAATGGGGGTAAATTGTCTGCTTTACGTCCCGACTACTTTATATGTCTCGATATTCTTTGGACGGAAATCTTAGCGTTATGAACGTCCTATGTTCCGGATGAAAATCAAATCCAGTGCGGTGATTCTTCACTCTATCGGCAAAAACATTCCGACTTCAACAGTACTGTGATAGATATGGTTTTTACACTATCCGCGTGCTGTGCCTACATTTTAATTCGTAGAAAAAGGATTTTTTTTCTTTTTTATCCTATACGATAAAACATTGGAACTCTTCTCATTGTATCCTTTATATTATCTTTTTGTTCACATCAACTTTCATCACAAAACGATTGTCCAATTCCCGTCCCTACGAGTACCCATTCCTTCCTTTGAGGTCCTATACATCTTTGTGTATTGATTCAGTCACTGTATGAGGCTAAACCTTGTTATTATACGGCTCATGCAAGAAGCCGGTCGGCAGATAAGAGAGGACGAAGCTATTGAACGCCCCAGACCACAACGAAGGCGGTGATGAGTGACTGGGCAAAATCATTTATTAGTCCAATACAAATGTATTACATTCTGTTCCCATAACAACTGACAGCTCTACACAAATCTGTTCACACCTACAAGATTCTCCACTACTTCATTCACATTTTTAAATCTTCAGCTTCGTACCAAAAGGTATAAAGTCTGAAATATTATTAAATAGCTTATTGAATTATATCAGATGTGGAGGATGTCTTATAAATTATCCATAAAGTAACTAATCTTGGTGTTGATCCAAACTTAACCAATGTACCCATTTATAAAATATGTGAATTTAAAGCAACTATTGTCACAGAGATGACACCTCTTATATGACACATATTAACTAGCGCAAAGACAGAGGAACCGTAGTCTTTGTTTTGTTGCCGAAGTTAAAGTACTGGCAAAAACAAGCGTTGTAAAACTGACGTCCTCGATTTTACGTTAAAAACGAATTAACGTAACCAGAAGAAGTTCGCTAGGTTTATTTCTGTGGAAAATTCGATATGTCCATCTAGAATACGGTCATGGACTAGCAGAAAAATGTAGTCTTTCCGATGAAGGTATGACCCTAATCCTCTGAACAATAGCAGATAAGTTCTATGATTCTGCACTTTTTCGTGCCTTATTTAAAAGTATTCTGCTTTCGTGAGTTAGCAGAAACAAAGCTATTATGCAGAAATTGTGAAAATGTATTTTAGTATCTCCTGGCCCACAATAAATACGTCTCATGAAAACCTCTACATTGGCTCCGAATAATAAAACACAGCACGCTCTCCTTGCAGTGACGCATGTTTCAAGCCTAATCGGAAAGTACCTGGCGTGAACTGCAGCCGGAACCCTGCCGTCACGTCTTTCTTCACGGATCTCCTCCATCCTGCAAAATACTGCCCTGCCTTTCGGTATTATTCCTAATTTCTAGATGACTGATGCTAGATCAGGTGCAGAGGAATGTTTTATTATTTTCGGCAATGAAAATATGTGGGTTTAAGCCGTCTTGTTTTATGATTAGTAAGTTGAGAGCCCACGATTTTAATAATAAACAAATTTTACAAAAAAAAAAAAACACTTCGTCGCAAAGGAGAAAAACTTAATGTCATGGAGTGCTGTCTTTCTGTAATGATTAAAAGTAGCTAAATTTCTCAATAAACTCTCAGTCATTTATCGAATCCAAAGACTCATTGCCGCTTGTAAAAGAAAGGGCAGTAATGTAAATAATATATATAAAGTAATTAAAGAAAAGACTATTAGTGTATAAATATAGAACGTACTTGGAAATAGAGTGAAAATGACTGTGGTGAACTGTTGTTAAGTAAAACGTAAGTAAATTAAACATAATTGTATTCTTGGTTTTGTTACAAGAGAGAGAAGTAGAATAATGTGGTTGAATGTAGGGATTTAGAAACTGAATGTGACCTGGGGAGGACGGAGGTATTGTGTCCACTACGTGTGAGAGAAGGATTCTAAGCTAGAGCACTAAAAAATTCAGAAATAAAAAAAAATTGAAAAGAGAATTTTGCGTGTCATAAATGGTAGAGTGTAAATGACAGAGTTCAAAATAACTATTTTCATTCCAATGTAATTTAATGTTGAGTAAGGTGTTTACAAGATAAGCCGTCAGTGTAGGCTGTTTGGGACTGTAAATAGAAAGGGAATGAAAAGTGTAGTAGCAGTTGTACTGCTAGTAAGAATACTGTTATTAGTAACGTACTGATAATGACTGCACAGTTTGCAGTTGACCTTCGCAGTTATTTGCGCTGGGGAAAGACGAACTTGCTTTGCTTGTGGCCAGCAGCCAAAGTATTCCAGTTAAAAAACATATTTAAAAAATATATTTGGCTAAGGTGTAGTCGTGTTTTGCGCGTGAGATAATACAGTTCTATGTGGTTAGAGCTGTACACAAATTTGACTTGAGGTTTGCTATAAACGAAACACCTAAAAAATGGTAACGCAGTGATAGAGACTCATGTTTTTGGCAGAAACTATATTCTGTTCCAAGCCGTCGTCGCTAGTGTTAGGGGGCTGTATCTACATTCTGCAGGTCATCTGAATGCTCTTGCATATAGTAGATAACTGCTTGGATTGAACAGAAGATTATATGGTTGTAGGCCTGTATATAAATAATTTGTTATTCCCAACTACAAAAAAATAATTACTGATATTCAAGTAACAGCTCAAAACAAGACATGCTGTGCGGGCACGAAGGTATGCAATGTAATGAATCGACTCAGTAAACGTGTTACTGATAGTACAAATTCGCCGCTGCCATTCTGAAGACCGTATTCTTTAGCTGCATCGTGACGACACGCCATGTCATGAAGACGAGGGACTCATTTGAATGGAAATCTTCGTCTTGCCATAAGGGAAGGGCACTTTGACTAAATGCCGGTTTCGTCTCCATCCGTTCTGTCCCATTCTCGACATGGACCACTCCACTTCCAAGCACATTTCGAGCCCTTGCTGTTTACTGCGAATAACTTAGAGGAATTGTGTTAAGGGCCGACCGGCTGACAGATTTAGTAGTTAACACCAAGGAGAAGAGATATTATTGAGGAGCTGACTGTAACTCAACTTGTCAGAAAATCTCCGTTCTTTGTTGAGGTTGGATCTTCGTCACCATGTTCAGAGGGTCTAACCACTGGACCCCATCCAGAGCCAAACGTCTCCAATCCATGGGCAGAATAATCAAAATTACACAATTCATAAGATGGATGTTTGTAAACTGTGAAAAGAAGAAAGAGTTCTGATGCACAGATACTCTGCGGAGAACTTAAAAATTCCAATAGAATGTTGTGTATGTATGAATATACATACTATATTTATTTACATATTTTTATGTGTGTAGACAATATAACTCTCTCGCTCACACACACACACACACACACACACACACACACACGGACCTGTCAATTTTAAAACAACTACATTGCATGCAGATGATGTGACGTGACCGGATATTCATTCTCAGAATCCGTTCAAAATGCCCGTTTTTCCACTAAAATATGTTGAAGTAATTCAAGCCTATTGTGCATAGCCGGACAGCACAGAATGTCACACTGGCAACAAAGAAGGATAGGACTGCTATCATTTGATGTCCTCGTTTAAACAGAATACTATGACGAAGGAGATGAGGGAAGTAGGAGATAGACAGACGAAAATACTGACGTATACACACGCCAGACAAGAAGAAGGAATGGGCGTTGCAGCTCCAGAGGTTTCGCTTAGTGTTCAGCGGATTTTTTTTTTTATTCAGCCCTACTTTCCGACCTCGATTTGCCTTCTTTTCTGTTCTGTTCCTACATATCACCCTTGGCTATCTTCCTCCCCTTCCAAACATTGGACCCACATACAACCTTACCCCTCACGAGAACGTCTTCTTCACCTTAAGGGGAGGTTGAGTTCTTACTTGCTGCTTCTTCTGAGGTCGTCTGCTTGATGACACGAATTTTTCATCTTCTCTTGCTTTCTATCTTTTTCCCCTCCGCTTCGCTTCTTGCTTAGGTCTGTCAGCAGAAGTTGGAAATGAAGAAGAGAATTTGAGAAGAAAAAGAAATAACGCTGAAAATGTGCTATAGTCTTCTGTACAGTTGGGCGTATTTCGTTTTTCCTGTTCAATGCAAGGCGGGAAGAAGTGCTGATCTAATGCTATACTGCAAGTTAAATGACAGTTACAGCATGGTGAGCAATGGTAAACCGAGTCTGAATTTTATCGCATACCACTGGCAACTGGATCACTGAGTTCCGTGGAATCACTGCTGAACACGGAAATAAAAAATTATTCTTTTTATTTAACCAGAAAAATTAATATTTAAATCACAAACCGTTAAGTTTACAATGAATGCTTACCGAAAGAAACAAGTAGGAAAAATGCGCACTTTAGTGGGCTGTAACAATGACGAGGCTTCATTATTACAAAGACATTATGCATACTCAGCCGACGCTCCCTTTTTTATTTCGTATCTGTCTTAACTTTTCTTTGTTGATATAAGCCTGTAGGTCTTACAGTAAATGTTTATTTTATTTGTCACATGCTGTACCGTTATTAATGCTTAATATTCAAACAAAACATGTGTAATCAAAATTACATGGCTCTTGCTGTGGTTTGCTTAGAAGCATATTTTCCGGCTTCCGAAATAAAATCATCTTCTACGCCAGAATATTAGCTGCTGTGTAGTTCTTTCAATAAAGCATGATTCTACGGATATTTAAAGAGATTCTCTGCGAAAAACTAGTTCTTATGTGTTTGTGTTTGTGAGCACGAATGTAGTGATTTGCATAATTTAAATGACGAGAAATATATTTGTTTTTCGAGATGATATTTCTAGAAAATACCCAACAACGGATCAGAACAGAGTGGAAGATTTGGGCTGTTTAAATAAATACGTAGATTGAGTAGTTAGCTAATAATCCACGTGTCCAAGTAAGGGATCAAGTGAAGAAGAGCAAGGATGATGCCTTTGAATTTAAAGTATTTGAGACGGAACTGAAGAGTCTGTGTGCGAAGCCCGCCAGGGCATTTGGATTTTCGCTTTCAGTACCGTATCTATTCATCCATCCATCCATCCGTCCGTCCGTCCGTCCATCCATCCATCCATCCATCCATCCATCCGCCTGCCTGCCTGCCTGCGTGCCTGCCTGCCTAAAATGGTCCTAGAATTAAACCGCAAGTAAAGTCACTAAGCTACGAGATCTCGCCTGTTGCAACTGCCTCATTTATTATTCGAAACCCATACATATATTTGAACTAAATCCTTAACCAAGTAAAGCATTAAGAAAATTCTCCTTACGAAGCTCTGCTGTTTGAAGATTTACTTGTTATAACCGGTAATATACCATGACAAGAATGGTGATTGAGAACAGAAAGTATGTTTAGTTGTTTTCCTTTGTTCCATTTCTACCTGCTCGTTTTTCTCCCTTATCCATCATTTGTCTCTTCCTGAGCAGCCTAGAATCATTAACCCCCTTTCAGTCCCTCCCCCTGCAGTAGACTGTTTCTTGTAACATCCTGGCATTCCCGTGGTTTTCTCTGAGGAACTGCTGCCATCATTAGGCCCCCACTGCATAGTGGCATTCGTGCTTTGCTGCGTCTTCTTTCTGTCCATAAGGATCTGCATGAATCCGGTATTCCGATCTGCAGGGCTTTACTGATTCCTGGCACGCGTACCATAGAAACAAAATCGATTTTCTATGACTCGGAAACATAAAAATTAAATTACAAAGAACCTAGCGAATTGGTTCGAGCCGTAAACCCACTGATTTGTATTCGGACGGTGGCTGTTTCGAATCTAGGCTAGTATACCAGCTTTTCTGACTGAAGAATGTTGTGGTTTTCCTTAGTTTGTGACAGCGTCTGACATGCATAACAAATAAAGTAATATAGATATTATCCATTATTTTAATTGCTCGATTCTTCTTTACGCAAGTTTTCAACACCAGGTCAGTTTATTTTATTTCGCTTCTTCCTAAAATGCTTGTGCAAAAAGCTGTGCTATCATATACAAATCACACAACATGATTTCTTTCTGACAAGCTGATAGTTGCTTTGCTTGTAAAATTTCTAATCATTTATTGAACCCTACGCTTAATGACTCTGTTCAAAAACGCGCCCTTTGTACAATTTTAGAGCCAGTTTAATAGAATTAACTTCTTCATAAAGTATTTATTTCAAGTCCACTTTAATATTATTTTTCCAACAAAGCCCAAGTATGTCAAATCATTTCTTTTCTTCACATTTTACTATTAAAATTTTGTGTATATTTCTTGCCTGTAACCCATAAAATCCCTTTTTATTTTATAAATGTAATAACATTAGTTTATGTTCAGAGGACGTAATACTACTGATGTATGACAAAGAAGTAACTCGAGATGTCATATTTGTGTCGTGATTACATTACGAGGTGAAAAACCCAAGGAATCATTTTTCGAATTTCCAGTAGAAGCAAGAGAGTTTCCTCTTCTTTAAAGCGTGCGTGCACCCAAACTTACATTCAAATGAGAGAGGAGACAATTTTTGCGGGACTAAATCGGCCGGCTCTTGAAGATGACTGCAAACTTCTAACTAGTTTCAAGGTTTAGGATAAGTGAGCTTATGTCTACGCTTTTACTTGGCTTTAATTTCATCCGATAAAGTTATGCAGTACTTAATTTTGTAATATTTTATCCTGCCTTACTCCCTTGTCACATATTCAAAATTCTTCTCATCACTTTTTTTCTGAAACACATCCAGTCCTCATAAGAGCGAGGGACTTCTTAGTCCCATGATATACTGCAAATTATATTATCTATTTCATAATCAAAATAACAATTCTAGCCCTTGAAGTTACTTGTATGAAATCTCACACCACAAAAAAACAACAGTTAGAATAACGCTAAAAGTATTTGAATTATTATGGATTTGACGTGAGAATGGAAGATACAATATTTTAAGCTATATTTTAGCAGTTGCTTTTCATAAATTAATTTTGGAGACACTAAATTATCAGTCGGTTATCACGTCAGCCGTATTAATCATACGATCTAAAGTGTTTACTGTCTGCGACCACTGAAAACTTGGTGGGTTTATGCTCCACTGTATGCATTGAAATATATTCTAATATATTCTGTGTTTGTGTTTTTTGAGTAACTGGTGGGTTTAAGGTATGTTGATCTCCGATACAGGGACGTACCAAAAGTCTCGAAACTCTTCTTCATATCTGAAGTTAATTTTGAACTACACCTGGCCAAGGGTGTATTTCGTCAAGACCAAAGTGTTGTAAATGGTCTGGAGAAAAATGCCATACGATTTTGAACATAATGCATGTAACCAGGGGGGCTCTTCCTTTCACTGAGGCACTAGCGGAGGAGTTTCATGCACAACCACTTACTTTCATAAATTTGCATTTAAATTTTCATTTTCTATACTGTAAGAAGATGGTGTTGAGGAGAATATTTGGACCTAAGAAGGACGAGGTAACGGGGAATGGAGGAGATTGCATAACAAGGAGCTATATGATCTGTATTCCTCACCCCATATTGTGCGGGTGATAAAATCGAGAAGAATGAGATGGGCTGGACATGTGGCGCGTATGGGTGAGGAGATGGGGGTGTATAGGTTCTTGGTGGGGAAACCGGAGGGAAAGAGACCACTGGGGAGACCTAGACGTAGATGGGTGAATAATATTAGGATGGATCTTCAGGAGGTGGGATGTGGGTATATGGACTGGATTGGGCTGGCCCAGGGTAGAGACAGGTGGCGGACGCTTGTGAGTGCGGTAATGAACCTTCGGGTTCCGTGAA
>Ga0123355_10017516_pt1 | contig 11328 bp, 8 predicted proteins | sample TergutEmb28metaG_3_FD_89872 | JGI IMG/M metagenome (GOLD analysis project Ga0123355, IMG submission 89872) | Embiratermes neotenicus P1 segment gut microbial communities from Petit-Saut dam, French Guiana - Emb289 P1 | ecosystem: Host-associated > Arthropoda: Insects > Digestive system > Gut ...
GAGGACAGCGGCCCCGGGGGCTAATGCACCCCGAACAGAGGCGCAAAGAGTGCGGCCTGCAGCTTCAAGGCGACACAAGGAGAGAAAGCACCTCCCCCCCCCCCCTCCAAAGCGGCGGCACATCACAAAACACACCCATCATAAACGACCCAGAATGTGCCAACAGCGTGTCATGAGAGTATCTGAGTGTTTCTAACTGGGGACAGCAACAAGAAGGTAAGAACGGGATTAACGCGCCGGCACCGCGCGCAGCTATGTTACAATTTTCATCGGCACACAAACGTTTTGTACAACGGACTTTCTAGAATCGCACCGGCGCTGCAAATTGCGCGTAAGCAGGGATAAGTGTTCTTTGTGAGAGAACATGTTTTAAATAAAGGGGGAGGGGAGGGGGTGCGAATACTCTTCCGAGGATATACTGAGTGAATTGAGTTCTTTCCATTTTGCAAAAAAAAAAATCCCTTTCCTTCCTGGCAGACAATTTCCAAGGCGCCATTGACTGTAAGGTGCAGGCTGTAAGCAGCAGCAGCAGACTGCTTAACTTTACTGCAGACAAACTTAACACAGGATTTCATCTTATTTTCTTTCCCTCGTAACATAAAAGTATCCGCCTTACGGTGGTACAGTTCGATATAATAAAACTAAGGAGAATGACATGAGACAGGTAAGAAGATAGCAAAGAGAAAAGGAAACGAAAAGAATAACAATAAAATAAAGTGAAAAAGAAGCCCTTCGCAATCTGCACGGATTTGCTTCAATGGCATTTTTATATGGCTATACACGGTTGTACCTTCGCTGGGTTTCCAACTTTAAACGGTTTGATGATCAGCAAGAATCGAATGAAAGTTACGAGAAATAAAGGGAAGCAGGAACAAGCAGAAGAAGTAGGAAAGAAAGACAAAGGAACAGTCGAATTGCGTAACGACGTACGTGTGTCTTTGTCTGACAAACTGATGGCTGTTGCAACTTTAGACCGATCACACTGATTAAATCAGTTGTTCAGCGCCGCACACCAGAGAATTTGTAGGCCTTTAAGGTGGAGTAATGCAGGTCCTTCATACAACCCAAATAAAACAGCTGGAAGAAACAGTTTAATTGTCCGAACAGCAAACGGGTGTGTCCGAAACTACGACAAGTACGACATTACAAGCTGGGTTCGACCCTCTGCCACCGGCACCGGCACCAATACTGCATGAAGTGTGTGACGTTATTTGGTACAAGCTGTCGACAGTTTCGTACCAATTTCCAGATAAAAAACAACAAACAAAGTAAAGTTGATGCAATTCGGCTGCATACATAACGTACCTGTATCTAGCGCAGTGCATGTAAATATTGTATGTTCTGGCGGATTATTTGTGTCTGACTAGCTGAGGAACTGTCAGCTTCTGTTGGCGGACTCTGCCCCTTGTAATCAGTTAATCAGTCAGTCAGTCAGTCAGTCAGTCTTGAATGCACAGCCACTAAATTATAACAATTTAACGCTGTTACAACATCAACCAGCATTCCTTCTCGTCTCCGCACACAACACACATCTCTGTACTGGCCAGTTCTACGTACATTTGTACACCCCTCTGCTACGATGTGTGCCACATGCATCAACACAATGCAGTCAGCTGTTGCTCGTGACGTCACGTGTGCAGCATGTTTACCGTGTGAATTTTACTGCCCACGTGAGACAGCTATGCAGTCGATTGTTTACTGTTGCAGTTAACCAGTGCAGGGTGGCCGAAGGACAACGGAGAAGGTAGCGAATTGCTGCACTCCGCAAGTCTCGATTGGCCGGTAACTGTGCTGCTGTTCAGCGCACTCTGCGTCTCGCCGTGCCGCAACGCAGGTGTTGTTGTTGGCACGCCGAAATAACAAAGTGCGGGTTGTGAAGTAACGAGGTTGTGGCCGTAACCGGCAGTTAGTAGCGCCATGTAACTGCCAACAGCGGAATGCGACAGCAGTCTGAGATGGAGTCGTGCAGATTGGTATATGCCATCAGAGGAAGACAGATCCTACCAAATCCTTGTATGTACAGAACACTGTACAGAGCAGCACCAATGCCAAACCCTGACATCCAGCGAAGTAAACTAAAATCCAACTGGTACAGGAGATAAAGATCTTATTAAATCGGTATATGTAAAAGTATAGTTCGCCATATAATAGGTCATGAGAGCCCAGAAAGGTAGCAGTGGTACAGCTATACTTTTTCTTTAACCTCGGCATCAGATGAGAATGGGTGGTCAACGCCACGCCCCTGCAGCTGTATCCTAGGGAATAAATTGCACCAACTGCGTCGCACACAAGACAGGTTCGTTTAAAGTCGAGTTTACATTACATTACACGTACACTACATGTTTCGGCCTTTTGTCAGGCCGTCATCAGGCATGTCAATATAAGAATCTTATAAAGGAAGATATAATAAGATAAAATGTGCCGGGTCCTGTGTTTATAGTAAATGTTATTTGTACAATGTTAAAATGTGGGGTATAAAATACATAACTTGTATAAAATCTAAATAATTCTCTAAAATGTACACATAAGGATTATTATTATTATTATTATTATTATTATTATCATCATCATCATCATAATCATCATCATCAGGTTGTCGTCTCTTCCAGTTCGCAGTTCGCATTGTCCCTTCTGTGTTTTCGGTACTACGTTCGGCGCCTCGCCGTATCTCTTTTAATTTTCCTTGTTTGAATTTCTGTCTGGAAACTGAGCGTCGCCATACAGTTTCTGCAACATATTGTATAGTAAAACGAGAAAACTCAAAAGCCGTACGTTCTGCTAATATTATTGTATTTTGGTTATGTTGGCACATCGTACTACAAGGTGGTGGCGATTACCCAGGGGCATGGACCCGGTCCTCACTGCGCAGAAAGCCGGGCGGGCTCCAAGGGTCAGAGTGAACGGGTACGGAAAATCTCGCTCCCACCTGAATTCGATCCCCAAACGGCCCAGCCGGTAGCGAGTCGCTAAACCGACTGAGCAATGGCGGCCAGTTTGCACAAGACAATTCATCAAATGTTAAAAGCGATCACTTTCTTAGTGAGTGTAACAACAGATTGTACTAGACTTTACTGCACATAGACACCGCTGAACTGTTGCTACAGGCAGACAACTGACATACTTTGGTCGGAACTTCGTACTTCGAGGCACCCAGTACTGATAAGACGACTGCTGACGGCGTGCGGTACAACTTCACGACGTCACAGACCTCGACACTAAATTTCGGCCGAACCGAATGAAGCACCTTACTGAGTTACGGTGTTCGAACTGCAATCAGGACACAGCATATATCGCAGGGACACATGCTGCACTGACTGTGATGAGAAAAAGTGTGAACTTGTGTTTCATACGAAAGTATGAAAGAAAATCGCGAAGGAAATTTCGTTCAGGACAGTTGCATTCCAAAACTTGGGTCCCTCCTGAACTCAACCGCCACTCGACTACTACGTCGTGTTCAGAACCTGACAGAACGGACATGCTATAAGCAAAGAAAATTCTCAAAACGTCACTGTTGACGAAACGTCGCGTTACTGCTCAACTTTCAGCTGGTCTGACTAAGGTAACAAGAACTGTTGACAAAACGATACGAACTTGCTTCAGATGGCTTCACAGTGCTGCTGCAACTTAAGACTCTCCCAGAACAGGAGGCTGGGCTGGCCGCAAGCCAGCGCCGTGCTCAAGTCACAGCAGAAAAGTCCCAACACCCCTGGCGGGGTCAGAACCCCGGACAGTAACTTTAATGGAGAGCAAAGGACTGTGGTCACAGGACTTGCTCTGCTCCCACCGCACGAACAGCGGCTGTTTGCGATGTTTGGACTCCTTACACGCCGCTCAGATGTCATCTACTGCAGGGTCTAGTGACAAAAGAACGACTTTTATGCAAGAAGGTCCTCTGACTTGGCACTTCAAACCACTACCAGAAGATGCAGAGAGAAACACCCTCCGAACTTCTACACATTGCAACTGCGTCTACGCAATATATTAACATCAACGGATGATTATTTTTTGCAAGATTGGAGTTTCTGACAGCAGAGCTGCAGAACACTACAGTCTGCTACGATGTGACGCTGTCGTTGGGCGAGAAGGTTCCGACGTTTCGGAGTATCAGAGTAATTTTCGCTTAGTCCTGGACTGTTTGACTTCGAAGATGGATGCACAACAGTCTTTCGAAACCAATGTCGAACGACCCGGCGTGACTTACCGAGGAATTTAAAATCAGTAAAACTTACAGTAATTTTTTTTGTTTGCAGAAGATAATGCTAAGAGACCGATCATTGGCACGTACAAACTCAGGTTTAGTAATAAAGGTAAATGCAGGGGTTCTCCTTGCCTTCTTTCTGCAGTTCCTTAATGTAGTCACTTGCGCTGCAACAGACGGCCTCAGATCCTATAAAAATCGTACACACCTAACAAACAGGAGGGGAAGAGCTCTCAGTATATATAAGCAAGTAATTACCTGGCAAGGGATTCTCACAACCCCGCACCCAGTTACAACCCTCCGTTAACAGAGTCTCCCTGCACTGCCTACTGCGATCCAGAGGGTCTGGTGTTGCCCCGGTGATACAGATATGCCATGGCCAATACAGCTACTGAGTCACAACGTATCACATTGACGTGTCTGGAAATGTACTGAATGTATATTTGTGACAAATATATTAACTGGCAATCCCACTGTGCAAATTTCTAATTACTTTACCGCTGAAGCAGTTCGGCTGAATATGTCATGAAACGCAACATAAGCAGTGGAATTATGCTTCATATAGGTGTTGATAAAATATGTTCTGCACTTCTGTGACTTTCAAGGACATTACAGATTTGTACAGGTTTTTATGTGTCTTCTTGTAGGTTTCTTTGTTTGATTTTGTGTATCTGCAGAGTCAAAGAAAACAAAACAGAAAGTACGAACAATTAATAATAATAATAATAATAATAATAATAATAATAATATATAGTGTACAAAACTTAGTAGCTTAGTGAAAGTTATTAGTTTAATACGTACGAACTGACGTGTAGGGATATTTGGCAACAGCAGTTTAGTATTTAGTGTGTTTATACAGTTCAGTTCGATATCATCGTAACACTGCGTGCAGTCCGATGCTGTTCTGACGACGTACAAAACGCTACAAATTCAATATGTTGATCTGTGTCAACCTACAGCAACACACTGGCCAGTGAGGCACCGCGATGGAGGGCACAAAGCAGTCACATGTGATAAGCCAAAACAAATATGTCCATTATATTTGTATGACACAATTCTGTGTGTTAGGGATTTCGGAAAATTGGAATTAGTACTGCGACTACAAACACAGTTGCATTATTGCTACGGACTGCACGAAGCAGAGTCCTGACACGCCAATGGACGTTCGTAACCGGTGATTGGTACGTAAATATGTTCTGAATTTGATACAAAGAGTATCTCGTGGCCGTACTGCCACTGTCAAGACACAACTGCATGCCACATGCCGCAACTGCGACAGACAGATCATCCTTCACAGTCACAGTGGTCACTCTATATACCACCAGATTTAACATTCGACAATGCAGGCAATGCGCGTACAACGACTTGTTGTAGCGCGTTCACGTAACCACTGTTACTATGGGAACGTAACAATTTGTTCTCTCTGTACTATTGTGATGTAGCTGTCAACAATACAAACCAACAGTGTTGTCACAGAAACGCACGAATAACTTCCCTTTGCACTGTTGTCGATTTACCAAATATTAGTGCCGCTACCCACTACATACAAGCGTTCAGGTCTCAATGTAAAGCGCCCGATATCGTTGTCATATTTGCAAAATATGTAGAGTTCATCGCCAGAGTTTCGTAGAAGTCCACAAGATCCAATTTCACGAAAATTCTTCCAGTGACAGCCACAATGATACATGCGGACAAACGGCAGGCAAGACACGAGGAAGCTACCGGGCGCTTTTCGTTATTTATACGAACGCGCGCAAAAAGAAAACTCCACGTTCTTCCCACACAGTGTTTTGTGTAGATCTCAGAACAAACAGCGATTATTTCCCTATACAACATTAACTGACTGGTTTTTATAACTAAGACGAAGTGTGTTTACTGCGCGGTACGGACTGGATCTTGTCATGTTATTTAGTCAAAATATTTTTTTACTCAAGCACACATCACATCTGTCAAACACACACACACACACACCTGACAACGTAAAATCCCCTGCCGATACTGCAGAACAGTACCAGTCAATACAGCAACAGCACCGGTCCATCTCACCAGTTGAATGCACCGCTACAGGCAAGATGACTCGCGCATTAGACTGCCCCCCACATCGTTAAAAACTCTTCTCTGCTCACAATACCAATACCACCTACGTAAGCACCACCTTCCTTCTGCTTCATAATTAAGAAGTAGTCAATAAATTAGGCCTCCTACCCCGTTTGTTACTTTGTCTTCACCTAAGATCCCATTTTTGGACGACACGGAGCCCTTCAGCAGAAGACAGGCATTCTTGGGCAGTTCGTTAATGGCTGCTATGATAGAACCCGACTGTTCCGCGACGGCGTTTTTTACATTTGCGTCGAGATGGGATGAATACGTCACCGTACTACGGGATTACACTGCAACATAATGTAACTTCGGTGGAACAGGTGACCAACACTTAAGGTCCACTGACTCTTAGTGTTGCTGGTTCTGACTGAGGGAGCCGTGCTTAGAGCACAAATGCTGACGTAGCAGCTCTTTGCAAGCGAAATTAGCATCGTAATTTGCCAACGAAATGTTGTAAATGTTGTAATCCTTCTTATTCTCCACTTTTTTTTTTGAAGAAATAACAAAACAGACCGCAAGTGAAGAAGCTCTGCTCCAAGACTAGGCAGAGTGACAGGTCCGCTGTCAGGTGACTGGAACAGCGAGCATGTGTCTACCAGGAAACGAGGCAGACGAAGCAGGAAGAAGAATCCCTAGTAAACCCAATTTATTTCATCCCTGAACAAGAAAGACCTTTACAGCACGACAAAATGGTGATGCCCCGGCGACTTGTGAAACACTTGGCCCTATTACAATGCTATAAATCTTTGTTTCTTCCAGCGTCTCTTTTTGCGGCCCTCTGGTGGAGAGAATCATTCTGTCAGACTTGCTACTCTTTGTAAAAGATTTAGAAGCTGTTAGTAGGGGGTGAAAACAGAGAGATCTAAATCAAGTGTAAGTTCATAAGGACGATCAAGTCACGATGATACACCAAACTAAAGAGCAACAGCGCTCTGCAGAATGCAATGAGTCCGAAAAAAATAAATTATAAAAGATACCAGACAGAGATAAACAAGACCAGTCGAAAAGCGGTGCAGCTGATAGTGTCAATATAACACTGCCGAGCACAAACAGAGGCTGATAACGCACATTAAGCATCGAAAAGAGTTTGACACGTAAATGGCTAAAACTGGGAATCGGCAGTTGGTAGTGACGACAAACTGCATGCCATAACACTGAACACGCCACAGGTGAAGAGATGAACTGCACATTAGGCCTGTCAATATCTGTATTTCCAAATTACGGGCAGGCTTAAAATAAACCAAGTTCAGGAAAGCTAACAGGTTTCCATTCTAAACGGCAGGTGTCGGTTGCCTCTAAAGTATAATATTTTATTATTTTCTTGCAGCACATCTCAGTCCTATCAGACGTGTGTATTTTGTGCTTCTCACAGCAACAACACCGATACATCTGGAAGAACTTACAATTACGCCTGCATTCGTATCAATTCCAGCAGACGATTCAATTAATAACTGACACTCCGTTGTGCACAAGTTGCACTACTGGCGACACAGCAGTGCTTATTAGCCGTCCTACCTTTATGCACATGTACAGTTTGAACACAAACTGCGCAGCAATTTGCGGATACAAGTGAATTAAAACGAACAGCAGTTCTGCTACAGGGACGACAATCATAACAACCATGACAGAACAGTCTACTATTCTGTTAACAAAATACAACTCATAAATGTCCGAGAGAGAGAGAGAGAGAGAGAGAGAGAGAGAGACGGCCGCAGCCTGAAGTCTTAATGTCAGCACATGAAGTGAAGAGTCACAGATTGTTTATAGCAGATACCTTCCGACAGGACGGCCACATACTGCAGTTCACCAACAAACAAACAAACAAACAAACGATATATGCTCTGGTAATTTAAACCTTTAGAGCCCAGTGGCTACTTTATGTATCGCCGGTCGTAACTCTCAAAATTTCTACGTTCTGCCCAGACCAAGTTTATGTGTTTTGTGTGGATCTCAGAATAAACAAAAATTATTGATTGATTATTGACTGTTTCTATAATCGAGAGGGATTGTGTTTACTGTGCGGCACGAACTGAAACTTTAAATGCAATTCAGTTTAATGTAACCCTCTGAACGGTTACCTGCCAACTCTTAATGCAAATACTGCACAAAGGACATCTTTTTCTATTGTTACACCCAGTGCTACTTAACACAGTCTTGTAGGTAAAGGTAAAGGTAAAGTTCACCCTAGAACAGGCCAAGAAGGCCCAGGGGAGAAGTACAACTATAGCTCTACTCTTTCATTAACCTGGGCGCTAGATGGGGTGGGTCGTCACGCCCCGGCCGCTTCACCCCCCGGGGTAAGACTCGGCACCCACTGTATAGGAGGCAGGGTGGGCCTCAGAGCCGGTCAGGACAGGTGCCGAAAATCTCGCCTCCCACCGGGATTCGATCCCCGGACCGCCCAGCCCGTAGCAAGTCGCTATACCGACTGAGCTATCGCGGCCCCCCGTCTTGTACGTAATCAGAGCAAATAATTCCAGGAGACTGTAAAACGCATTTCCTTACATCGCATACGTACGAATGGTACACACACACGTATGTTCCCTGTTGCATGCACCAAGTGTTTCCGCCTACTCAACATCAGCGTTTGGGTAGCTACGGCGAACTGTCATGTGCCACAACAGAACAGACCTGGCGCAGTGGGACAAGAGCCCAGGACAACATACAAGCACTTTTACTCTGCGGCAAGCTATACCGGTCCAGGCGGGAACAGAAAACTCAGCATTAGATGGCGGTGAGTGGTCAGCTTCACGCCCCGGCCTCTTTACCCCCGAAATAAAAAACGCCAGTGCCATCTGAACAGGAGGCTGGGTGGGCCCCAGAGGTGGTCTCGACGGTTTCGAGAGGAGAAAACCCTCTTGCCCGAGCTGGGAATCGAACCCGACTACGCTCTCCCACCTACAAATGGTGTAGGTGCGGCAGCATCGCTGCCATTAGTTGTGCCATCCACAGCGAGCACAGAAAACTAAAAGGTTGCTTATTTGCTTTCTATTTCTCACTGCACTTAAGCCGGTACTGCAGTGTGCTGTTATTCCTCAGCTAAGCTCAGAAATGTTTGAAATGACGTATTACAGCCGTCGCCATAATTTGCCTCCAGCTATTTCACGGACCAGAAAAGAAACTTCAGCTCTTGTCTGTCTGTCTGTCTGTCTCTATTCCAAATACTGCCCACTGACGTGGACTGGACGGACAGCTGTGCGCAATGAACACCGAAGAAGAGAAAGGCCGAAAACACAGAACACAGAACAGAAGTTGCGAAGAAAAATCCCTCTGCTCCAGCAGTTTCCGCAATTTTATTCGCCAGCGCCCAAACCACCTCGCCTTGTGCCCATATCAAATGCCAACACAACACACGCGATTATCACAAGCACTGGACTCCACACCACTAAGCCAGCACAAGGCCCACTAATTTCAGTAAAAGGCTTTAGTAAACTCCCATTTTCCTTCTCCAGGCTTCATCCTCAAAAACAGTATTATAATTTACACCTAATTTACTGGTTTATGCAGTTTCCGTTCCTTCACAATTTCCGCATAACTTCATCCCTCTCTTCCCATAGATTCTTGCACCTAAAGCTACAAGTAACCTTTGATCTGATATGGATATTATACAGCACCCACCAAGCCAGACTCCATCGCTCATAGCTGGAGATAGAATTTGTAAACCAACCTCTAATCGCCAACGGTCTCTAAATTAACAGAGATTATGAAGGCAGTTTTGTCGTGAGTGCAGGAATGAGGAAATTGGGGAAGTAGGGGAATGAGGAAACTGGGGAAGTACAATTTTTTTTTCGGCCACAGCTGTTGTTGGAGATGCTGCTTGTGTTTCGGTTAGAGAAAGAAGGATATACAAGCTGAATTCTATATTTGGATAAAACGCAATGCAACAGCTACTGCACTTGTGTCCGAGCCTGACAATTCACGCCAATTTTCATTGGAACAAACAGAGGCGGTGTAGAATCAGCAGCACAGTGCGGTCTGTAAGATTGCACATACGTAGTTTAGAGGTCCTTACTAAGTTATCTTGTGCTGTGATTTATGTTCTGACAGAGGAAAGGTGCGGTAAGTCTACAGCACAATATGAATGTTACCTGATATACCGTCACGGTTAATCGACAACAAAATCCACGTGTCACCTTTCGTTACCTGTAACGATGCATCTCCGTTGTACAACTAAAAGTCCTTATTCAGAACACTGCCACATATTTCACTGTCACAAGCAAATCTGACTTTCCTTAATTGTCCAACGACGCACTTACCCAACAGCATTACACAATTTCGATATAATAACTGAGGGTAAATTATGGGACCAAAATAAAAACCGGCGAAATACTGATGGTTGTAAAAATGTGTACATTTTATTGTACGGTGCAGCTTCAAGTCTTACAGAATGCTGCGCCATGCGAAATGACAATTAATTGCCACTCTTCTTGAACAGCCTGAGCCGTAAGAAGCAGGCAAAAAGCATCATTAACCCAGCGGCAAGGCGTCACATCTCAGAAGAACGTAATCCTTGCGACCGGTATTCTTGTTCTTATTTGTGAAGAATTCTCAAGTTCAGGTTCTGCATACCTTAAATTTGCTTGATACAGTCTCAGAACATTGTACTGTCACCTTTTGTGTAGCTGCAATGTGTCTGTTTCAGTTATTCTCTGTAAATGTGCACGGATCTGTGATTGACAGATGCATCAATTCCACTCGCACTGTTCCAACGGTTATTGAATTACCAGCACATAACCGACACGCAATAATTCGCATGTTGTTATTTTGGTCCGAATAGCAATACAATCTTCACACAAGTGTAATACTTTGCCAGCTGCAGTACCGACCATCCTACCGTGGCCCCACACCGCGTGGTTCTGTGCTGACCGCACCCTAACGAGTTACGTTATTTGCATGGAATTAAAGAGTTTTTACCGTCCTTGTGATTAAATGTGACACTGATCACGCTCCGTGGTGGGACGGTAATCTTGTTATACCCGGTCCTACCCTACCTAAGTATCACCTGTTTAGGTAAGGTTCCAGTTTGCTCA
>Ga0123355_10017517_pt1 | contig 11328 bp, 8 predicted proteins | sample TergutEmb28metaG_3_FD_89872 | JGI IMG/M metagenome (GOLD analysis project Ga0123355, IMG submission 89872) | Embiratermes neotenicus P1 segment gut microbial communities from Petit-Saut dam, French Guiana - Emb289 P1 | ecosystem: Host-associated > Arthropoda: Insects > Digestive system > Gut ...
ATTAACCGTCAGCACCAGAACAGTCAAAGCGAGTATTAACCGTTAGCACCAGAACAGTCAAAGCGAGTATTAACCGTCAGCACCAGAGTAAAGTGAGTATTAACCTTCAGCACCAGAACAGTCGAAGCGAGTATTAACCGTTTGCACCAGAACAGTCAAAGCGAGTATTGACCGTTAGCACCGAAACTTTTGACGTCGCATACAATTGAAACCCCCGAAACAATTTGTCATAAAAATGGAATTTTCATCTTCCCACAGAACGCCTTCTTTAAAGCGAATTTTGGTTATAAGTGCAGATATCTGCGTTATTGTATGCACTGGGCTTGCCTAATTTGGCATCGTTCGGCTTCCGAAATGCTCCCACAACTAAAAATCCCCTTAATAGCAACTTAGTTTACGTGTAAATCACGTTTAGACTTTTTTAGGGCAGTATGAAAATACCGAGAAGCTTTTCGAACAGCGATATCAGAAATGTTTCTAGGCGTGAAAGATACGTTGCAAAGTGTGTTTGAAGTGAGCAGGGAAGTACTTTGACAGTAACGTCGTGCTCAAGATTTTTCCCCATAGGGCTAGTTCTCCAGATATCCCTATGTCATTCCTCATTCAGAAATATTCCTGAGGCCTCGGCTAGTCAACATGGGAGCGTTGCGTTTCTCCGAAACATCGGTAACTGCCACTAGATACGGCGTACAGTTAGAACAAATCGACGTCACTGACTTTTATTATAATTGGCTTTAAGAAATTTTCTCCTAAGTAAACTAACACGCGAATCAGTAAACATCTTCGTTTTTGCTGGTAGTCAAGCGGAACATATGTTTTCACAGCGGTTGGCCCGGGTTTTGGTATTTGCAGTGTCATGTTTGCGCAGCCTCAAGCATAAGCCAGAAAACCGCAATCTACGATTCATACAGCTTCTTCTGAAACAGCAGTAATACATGTATTGAGAACGCGTGTAGAGAGTGGGGCGTTGTTTACAGACAAAAATGAATAGGCCTGTCATAAAAGTGGCCTGTGTTGAAACTACCTGTCCATCTGTGACACGCCATGATATGCCATAAAACAGGAAACGGCGACAGAGATGATCTAGGCGGTATTTCGTGTCTCATCTACCCTGTCTAATCGTATTTGCACGTGGTAAGAAATATCCGTTTTATTATAATGTATTTCCACAAGGCCAGAAGACATACACAAGGGAATTTGGTGGGAAAATCTGAAGAAGGAGACCACTTTCAAGGTCTAGTTGTAGATGGAGGAGGTTATTAGAATGAACCATAAAAAAATTAGAATAAGGAACTGTTAGCTGCGTTGGTGTAATGCAGGATAGAGGCTGGTGGCGAGTTGTGTAGCCTTGCCTTACTTATCCAGCTTGCAAAACGCATGCTTCGTATTACGTTATCATCTGTGGCCTGTCCGACTCTACAGAATTTTTCCACATTATCTCATTAACTGCACGCTTTTCGGAAAGACGTTCTTGGACGCACAATGTATGTTTGGCTTTAATAACTTTTGTCTAAAATAGTTCTAATTTTAAGAAGATTTCACGGAATATTACCGTAAATGAACGTACGTCTTTATATAAAATGCCTGTTATTCTTGGCCAGATTTTAATTATAATTGAATTTTCTCGACAGATTTTTAAAATACTATCAAGTTGCAATGAATATCCGGCCAGTGGGAGCCTAGTCCCATGCGGACGGATGGACGGACGGACTGACATGACGAAGCAGATAGTCGTTTTTCACAATTTCGCGACTGCTCATAAAACCGATCGTCTGAATTACCCTTCTGCGGAATGGATTTACTTTGCAGTGGATGCGCGCTCCTGCTCTGATGCGTGTGGCCCCGCTACTGTATTACCCTGTTCGAGCTCCATCCATCAATCGCACACAATAGGGGAACCTCACTCCGAAACCTACGACCTAATTTATTACCCGAAACCTGCAATTAAATGCCGAGCTGGGATAGCCGCCATCATTCAAAACTAGATGCAGTGGAACCACTTAATTCATTCACCGTTCTATCGAAGGTAAGTCGCATTCCAATGCTGGAAGTGACAGCACATGCAAGCTGATACGCCTTCTTGACCCTTGCGCTAAGCGAAGGTGCAAGGTGTGCGTGAGTGGTTTTAACTACCAAATTCGGCCAGGATGTCAGCAGAGATGCAAGAGACCGAAGATGGCTTCCTGTTCAAGCCTTATGCCGATTGGACCGATGTTACACATTAGGGCCCCGCGCTCATGGGAGATCCGCGCCTTAATGTTTTTTTGATTTCAAGAAATCATATATTCGACTAATTGCTTGATTATAAATAATTAATAAATGATGGAAATGGACCATTTTAATTTTTCATCCAGACTTAACGTTAATATACCAAAATATTAGTACTCCCTCCTCTCTCCTCTTTGTGCACAATAACTTTTAGGGGCCCGCGGCGTTTGCTAAGGCCGACACTGATGACGTGGAACAGTCGAAGAGTCCCCTACCTAGTCCGGAAATTCCCCGAATTTTATGGAGCCCGATGGTTCGTTACCTTGTTCACAACAACCTGACTTATGCCTTTACTTTGAACCAGATGAATCCAATCAGCGCCATCCTATATTATTAAGATACGTTTCAGTATTATACTCCCATCTTACCATCGTACAAGTTCTTCCAAGTGCGGGTGCTTTCCTTTGGGGTTTCCCACAAAACCCGGCATGCATGTACGTAGTATCTTGTCCTACACACGTTCCACATTATGCCCCACCCATCTTTTTCTGCTTGATTCGATCACCCTAATTGCATTTGGGAAGACTACAGACCATGCATATCGTCGCTGTACACCCTCCTGGTCATTCATCTTAGGCCGTAACGTCTTTTTCAGAACTCTCTTCTCGACAGAAGTGAGAAATGCGTACAAAATTATAGTTAGGAAACCCGTACTTCGCAACACAGATCGGAGATCGGATGGTGTAGGTTACAGAGACGGTAGGAGTTCGGCTGGTTCCATTTTGTACCACAAGCTGGCTGTTTTGTGCGCGCTGGTAAATCTTAGGTGTCTGTGCGAGGCGGGGAGTTTATTGTTCATTAACCACCAACAAAATACACTTACCAGGTAAATGTAGATACGTAACATTGTATGCCATACAGCGTTCCAGCATGTTTCGATTCTTACTGAACTGTCGTCAGGGAGACAACAATATTCAGCGGATGTGAAAGATGCAGAACCTGTACTTACATATGCTTTGATCGATGTTGTGTATATTGTACAGTATTGTATGAAATGCAAGGTGTTACTATATTAGCAGGCCAGGTTCAGTATTTCACAGTGTAAATAAATAAATAAATAAATAAATATGTAGTTAAAATATCAAAATTAATTATTGTTTATGGTCGTCTGAGACGCTGTTGGTGGATTGTTTGGATTTATGATTGATGTGTCTAATTATGCACAGATTACTATTTTTTAAATGAAAAAAGGGGGTTTGCTTTCCAAGACATGCTGAGCGATTGTTAACATTTTCGGAGTATTTTGGCTTATGGATGTAGTTACTTTACAGATACGAGAGTTTAATTTCACTGAGTGGTTTTTCTAACGATTTCAGAGGTCTTGTGGGATGTTACGCCGTATCGTCTGGTTGGCGATAAATAATTTTGATTCCATCGTTTTTCGGTTTCAGGTTGGTGTAACCAAAGTATTAAATTACACATGAACAAACGTAAATATAACTGTATGTTTATACTTATACAACCCAAACCAACTAAATGCGCAGTTTTATGAATTAATATTTAATGTTCTGATGTTTCCATTTTTCGAACGTCGTTAGTGCATCCTCAGGGAGAAGACTGTATATGCAGTATGGTATGTATGCTTTACATGCATCTGTGTGAGCAATCTGGTGGGCAGGAGAGTCCCATTGCATATACATACATACATTATGGAAGGCGCTTGGGTCAGATTTGGCTTGTATTTGGGAGGTGGCGAGTTTGAATCCAGTGCGGGATCCTCTGACTTAGGTTTCCGTGGTTTTTCTTATGCCGAGGCAAATTTCGAACCTGTGTCTGATAGTAGAACGCAGTCTGTTCCTTTCATGGCTGATAACAATTCACCATTCACGATTCATTCTGCCATAGCTACTTACATCGTCGGTAAAAAAAGACAATGATCAGGAGGATAAAGTCGTACTCCATCTGATTTCCACGAAACACAGTCTTTAATTCCACGGAACATGGCCCTTCCTCAGAAACTCTTAGTTCCTAACCTAAGAAAATGTATGCACTGTATGCATCCCGTAGTTCATAACCTTGTTGACAGGAGTTCGCCAATTGACCGTGTGCTGAATTGAGCCAGGTGAGTCAAATCTACGCCTTTCTGTCCTGTGTCATTTAAGACCCGAAGTCCTATACAGAGGATAAACAATTTGTCAGTATTAAGCTACAGAAAGTGACGGTTCGAGAACACTCAGGATATTAAAAATACAGTTCCTTCAGTTTCTGTTATTTTGTGTTTTGGAGCCATATCTTTATCTTACTAGTGATAAAGGCTGGCACATATGTCATAGAATAAAACTCGATACGGTAAACAATTTTTGTATGATTTTGAAACACCCTGTGCTATTAATGCGAGTGTACACGTATAATTTAAGGCAAAAAAAGAAGAAGAATAAGAAGAAGAAAGGAAGGGCAGTGTAATGATCCATGATTATCATTCTCGTGTAACTGTGTGCTGACCAAGTCATATTGAATAACGTTGTGGGGTAAATTATGATTTAATTTGCATTCAGTTTACGTTTGGTTGTTATACTAATTATTATAACACCGACATACATACATACATACATCACGACCTCCCAACCTGTGTGTCTGGGTGTCGGTATTAACTTTTTCTGTTAGTATGTACACAGCCATTAGCGAGAGCCCATATATATATATATATATATATATACACACACACACACACAGAAGTTCAATTTTTTGTTCTGTCTGGCTGTATTAACCACAATCCGTTGGCCTGTGTTGTATGAGGAACACCGTCGTGTTTGTGAATGATGAATTCGGTACAGTTGCCTATAAATTTTATTGATCTGCAGTCTGCTGCTTTTGTTTTTTGTTGAGTGTGCTCCATCTTATTTTTGTGACTACCAACCGCTAAACCCCGAGTTGTCATTGTAATAGCCTCCTGCCCATTAAATGTTTTCCTCAGTGTTTTGAATTTTAAAGAGCCTGCAGTTGACCTCACTTAGGTCGAAACATGTTGCTGCTCATTTGGTCAAATAGACTGTGTTGTCTAATAGATAGTCCTTTTGAGACTGGTACTGATTTTTTTTTACCAAGGCGGAGCAGGCCCCCGCAGGCCAAGGCCTCCTCCTCGAGGATTCACGATCACACTGAGGCACACTGAGGCACACCACACTTGGTAGGACTCTTCTGTACGAGTGATCGGCCCGACGCAGAGACCTCTTTCTGACAACACACACAACACTCACAACAGACAGACATCCATGCCCATACGGGATTTGAACCCACAATCGCAGCAAGCGAGCGGCCGCAGATGGCGCGGACACCGGGATCGGCGGTATTGATTGTACCTGGCCATATTAGAATGTTTGTTTACATCTGATTACAATTTCTTTCGACCTCTGTTGGTCGTCATTAGGTAATATGTATTTAAAAAAAGAAGGGAGTGTTACATGTAAATGCGAATTACGGCCTAGTAGTTTTGTGGGCTGCTGTTTTTAGTGCTTTATGGGTTATGATGTTCATGGTGTTCGATTTAATTTCCTGTTTTCGTCGTAGTTATTAGGAGTGAATATTTGTTCCTGTTTCTTTGAGATTTCCTTTTCCAGCGTGTGTGCTGGTCTTACACTGTATTACCAGATGGTTTAATTCCATAAGTGTTCGATTTTTTAAGAAGAAATTATGTTTTACAGGATTTTAAAAACGTAAATACCATTCTGGCATTTTCCTGTGGAACGTCTTGAATTTCCTCGGTCAGGGTAGCTAATGTACGGACCGAGGTTTCAATCCGGGACCTCGCGAATACAAAGCACGAGCGCTTCTCTGCTGCGCCATTCCGCGTTTTTACGTCACCCGTCGGTTACCTAACCAAAAGCAGATCATGTCTGATGAAGCTTGAACTTGGACAGGAGTTACAAGAAGTCACAACGGAGGGTTGAGAGCAGCCTTCTTCAGAAACGTTTGTTTGTAGTTTGGTAGTCGTGACAAAACCGTGTCACGAAGAGCTAGAGCAGTGCAGTTTTGTCACATTTTTCAGTTTATCCAACGCAGCTGAGTGGTTCGAATAGCGCTGAACACGTGGTACCATCTTTCATTGGACTATGTACCGCGTGGCTCGACACCGCCTGTGAGTCGGACTGTGTACCACGTGACCCGACGCCATCTGGGAGTTGGACTATGTACCACGTGACCCAAACCATCTGGGAGTTGGACTGTACCATGTGACCCGACACCATCTGGGGGTTGGACTGTGTACCACGTGACCCGACGCCATCTGGGAGTTGGACTATGTACCACGTGACCCAAACCATCTGGGAGTTGGACTGTACCATGTGACCCGACACCATTTGGGAGTTGGACTGTGTACCACGTGACCCGACATCGCCTAAGAGTTGTACTGTATAACACGTGACCCAACACCGCCTGTGAGTTGGACTGTGTACCACGTGACCCGACCGGAACTTGTCGAAAAGTAGACGGCTGCAGCTGTCATGCGCCAGATATCCCATCCTGTTGCATAGCGTTATGTGACGAGCGTTTTAACCCTTAATACGTTGCATATCCATGCATTAATGGAATATTTACAGTTACGTATTGAACCAGCAAATGCACACTGATACAGTATGGTGTAACATATAGTATTAATCACTACATGTTTCGGTCGCTTTTGCGACCATCATAAGGGTGCTGTTTCATGAAAGCTGTTATAAAATTGCCAAATTGCGTAAGTAAAACCACAAGATCCAGTTTTCCCGTCATAATCATATAATCGTAAACGAAATAGTAGAAAAAGAAAGGAGCTTTTGGAATTGATTTACGATCTAAAGCTTCACCACGCGTGCGCTTAGAAACATCCCAAACACTTTAATTGACTTCTTCCACCAACGCCACACATCAGTCATAAACCATCTCCCCTGTGGCTCACATTTCTATTCATTTACCAGGTATGCAACTATACTGACAAACGTCGTACGGACACATTCAATAGTTTGTGTATCATAATGATAGATTTGTTTCTACAGCTTGTTGTTGTCATCACAGGGTGTATATCAACTACATGTAACCAACAAACGACACAAACACGCCCAGTGTTATTCTTAACAACAGTGTAAATTTTAAGTGTTTTAACAGTACATAATCAGACGTTTTACAACCATTCGGAGCAAATGGTTTTACTTACGCAGTTTCGCAAATTTTTAAATATTTTGTCAGTGTTCTTGTGATAGCACAATGATGATGGTCGCAAAAACGACCGAAAGTTGTGGGAGATTAATGATATATGTGTTAAAGCATGTTTGCCAGTGTGCGTTTGTTGTTTCGATACATAAGTGTAAATAATGTTTAACTCTGTTGAACAGGAACCTTTCCTGGGGATTAATCGCTCAACTTGTGAAATTCCGAGCCTTTTATGGATCTCGAAATTACATTATATATTCTGAGGAACCCGCCACTGGGCCGTATCTTGAATCGGCCGGTTGGGTTACACTTCGTTATTTTTAAGCTCTGGGGAGATATCGCTGAGGAGGGCCCTCTTGTAACCAAATTTGTTCAGTTGGCTGGAAAACGGCTCTGAACATGAGCTTCTCATCTGTGGTCAGGGGAATGCCACGTATACGTGACGGCTTGTTGCTGGGACGTGCCATTGGCCATCTGCCGTGCGCAGTGGCGACTCACACGATGAGATTAAACTTTCTGGTAAATGGTTTCGGTTTCATGTCTTGTACCGGAGACTGGTTATCTTGGGTGACATTTTATTTTTTCCTCAGTTTCTCCAGTCAAATACCGGAGACAATCCTCGATTTAAGTCACGTTCCGGTAGGTCCGGCGCATATCGGAACTAAGTCTACGTGCGGTCATGTGTGTGTGTGTGTGTGTGTGTGTGTGTGTGTGTGTGTGTATGTGTGTGTGTGTGTATACAAGGGAGTCCAGTTGAAATTCAACCCTGATCTGCCACACCATGACCGCGTCGCCGCCGCCTGTGTTGTTGCCCAACAATATTCTTCCGCCACATTTGTCACATTACGCCTTCATTCCCGCAGGGAAAAATTCTGCGTGCTTCTGGAACAGTTTCGGATTTTTTATTTTTTTAAAAATTGCATAGTTGTGGGAGAGTTTTCAGTCTCAAATTAAGTCACAGCCCCTTTCATTTGACGTCTTTTTCAGCTCATCGCCCATTCATCATTCTGCCATTCGACGCTTAGTGTGCTGTAAGGTTCTGATCCTTTGCAGGGAGCACATTCGCCAAAGTGTCCTAGGGCTATCACCCACTTCAGCGACGGCTCAAAAACGGACGTTTCGGAGGCCTACCCTGTTTCCACCATCAGGGCCGGCCCCCATGTCGGGGACATAACAAGCCTTCCGAAGCGTTCGTTTTTGAACCGTCGAGTTATTTGGTAGCATCGTTAGAAAGACATAAATAAACCAGACGAAATGACTTGCACCGTTTTTTTATAGGAGCCATCCCGTGGTGTTGTATAGTTACTAACCAAAATATAGTTGTCAGAACACAACAATATATTCAATAATGTAAAGGTTGCTACGTGTTTCGGCTACAATAAACATTATCAGGCAGACATTTCAGTACATGGACATGACATGTTCAGTGCTACAGTATGGGGTCCCATATTCTTTAGATTTGTTGTGTAGAATTTCAGACACTTAGATAATAAATTGCTTAATGTGTTAATATCTTAACTAATGTATTTTCTGAAATCATATATGAACCTATCAGTGTAGGTCTTATCAGTTAAAATTTAAAAATCTTAAAAACTTCAACACTCAGTATGTATGCGTCTTGAAAGACTAAAGCACTTATCGATTAGATGTAGAATTGTATGTATGTATGTATGTATGTATGTATGTATGTATGTATGTATGTATGTATGGGTGTTTGTGTGTGTGTGTGTGTGTGTGTATATATATATATATATAAAAGAAATTAAAACACTTTTAACGCTTTGATTATGTTCTTCTGTTCCTTAAAATTGGATACTGTCATACGCACATCATTATACCGTCTTTGGGGGGCATGGGGGGGGGGCTTATTTTATAGTAAGTGTCACACGCAGTAGAATTGTTCTCTTCCTCGTACTATTAGAGCTGTTTTATTATTGCGAAACGCTTCGTTTCGTACTTTTGTGTGTTTTCTCCGAACTCTGTGCTGGTATTTGGCATGATTATATCTGTTATCGGTTGTAGACAGTCTAGTTGCTCTTACGATGTGGAATGAAGTTCTGCAGAGTAGAGGCGAACTTGTACCAGCGTGTGTTATCGCGTGAGTGTTGCTTATGTCACAAGCAACACTTTTTAGTTAATACACATTTGTGCATATTTAGTTTAGTTTTGATGCTTCTAACATTGTTTGGAGCAGACTAATATACCGTTTTGAAGCTTGTTGTTACAGAATTCAGTTAATTGCCGCAAACGATTTCACGCCACTGTTCAGAAACAGCAGAACCGTTTTGACGGTGTTGTTCTTTACAGAACGTAACAGCTTAAAAAAATATCAGAGCACAAAGGAACCTTGCAGCATACCCTGAACTATTTTGTTGCGATAGATTCAAACAAGAATCGTTTGAACAAACATCAGCTCAAACGAACTGCCTTTGATCTTGCTGAGACACAAAAATGAGAACTCCAAGTCTTGGTATGTAGGGTGCAGGACTGCATTCTTAACCGGACAGACGGATTACCGCTGCTTCAGAACGGATTTCAATGCGCAAAACCTCACGGATTTTGAATATAATTGAGAGGTAACATTTACTGTGACATTCTTAAAAGGCATTTCTTTTTTGAACTTTATCTATATTTCTCCGACTTCCTTTTTTGGGTGGGTTTGTGTGAACACTATAATAAAAGGCGAGGAGTTCTTAACGAGCTGATCGACTGTCAGCGTAGAAAGAGGAACTGCCTAATTGTAGGCGTATACGGATATTTTTGTACGTAATGCAGGAATGTACATACTGTTAAGGTGGACATAGGATATAGCACACACGCATGAGCTGAGAAATGCGAACATAGTCGAAAAACGCGAATGAGGAATACGAACAGGAAGATCTAGACGTAGATGACAGGACAGTATTGAAAGAGGCAATAGGAAGGTATGGTGTGAGGCTGTGGACGCGAGGCATCAGGCTCACGATAGGGACCTCTGTTGAAGGTGATCCATAAAAGTAGATGAATTTCTATACCAGCTGAGCGGCAGTTGGTGCCTTAGGGAGGACCGGTCCGTAAAGATAGTCACAGCTGGGCCGTTGATACAGTGGAACCGAGCGAAGAACCTGAAGTCGCATGACTCCAAGTCACCGAACCCAGTTCAGGAACGCGATTCTGACGTTTTAATAGTGTGGCGCTGAAGTCTTGGTACAGGTAAAGATAAGTAAAGGTAAAGTTCACTCTATAAGAGGCCACGTAGGCCCGGAGGTAGAGTAGCGGTATAGCTCTACTCTTTCTTGAACCTCGGCGCTGGATGGGGTGGGTGGTAAACGCCACGCCTCGGCCGCCTTACTCCCGGAAAAGACCCCGTACCCATTGTATAGAAGACCGGGTGGGCCCCAGGGCCGGTCTGGACGGGTGCGGAAAACCTCGCTCCCCTACCAGGATTCTATCCCCGGACCGTCCAGCCCGTAGCTTTACCGACTGAGCTATCCCGGCCCTGAAGTCACCTAACACGCTAGAAGTAATAGAAACCGAGTGCCAAGTGATTTTTCCACCACTCTGTGTAAAAGTAGTTACGGAAGTCAAGGGGTCTCGCGGTGGCGCAGTTGGTTGAAGTCGCGGGTTCGATTCCCGATGGTGTCATTGGAATTTTTCATTGACATAATCTTTCCGGCCGCACTATGGCCGTGGGGAAGACTCGGCCTCTAGCAGAAATGAATACCAGGAATATTTCCTGGGTGGTAAAGGCGGCCGGTGCGTAGGGCTGACAACCTTACCAGCTGCATGTGTCGATTGTCTTGAAATCTGGGAGCCTCAGCCTCCTGGACCCCTCAGGGCCTGTCCAGGTCTGTAATGGGATTGCTTTCCCCCCCCCCCCCCCCCCCCTTAAAAAGAAAGGACAAGGGGGCGGTTTTCTTTATGGAAAAAACCGGCGCGTATTAGGAAAGGGAAGAG
>Ga0123355_10017518_pt1 | contig 11328 bp, 12 predicted proteins | sample TergutEmb28metaG_3_FD_89872 | JGI IMG/M metagenome (GOLD analysis project Ga0123355, IMG submission 89872) | Embiratermes neotenicus P1 segment gut microbial communities from Petit-Saut dam, French Guiana - Emb289 P1 | ecosystem: Host-associated > Arthropoda: Insects > Digestive system > Gut ...
AGCTTGTTGTTGGTTTATTATATAATTACAAAAGCGTGACGAATATAGGGCGTGGGGATGAGGTGGGGTGATTTTTTTTTTTTGTTGGTGGGGGGGGGGGGGGGGGGGGGGGGAGAGGGGACATTTCTCTTAGAGGCAAGTAAATATGTTTTCCCTTGCAAAACTTGAGGTTGTCACATTAGTGTCACTGCAGATCGATGACTTTTGGGATGTTACACTGTTACTGGCTGGTGTTTTCCAATGTTTTCAAAGCACTATAGTTCTTTAAAACATCAGAAAACACCAACTCATTGGCAACATCACATCCCAGAAGACCTGGAGCCACATCACAGGGAAGGTATTTTTCATTAGTGGGTCATCTTAGATTAGGGGCATCTTGCATTCAGGTAAATCTGTTATTTGAGGTACAGTTACATTTCATTGTTGCTTGCCTTATTAGTGTGATTTAAATTTGATGTTCAGACTTTCAGGTCTTTTTCACTTTACATACTTGATATTATGGTCAGGTTGGTAGCACTTCTGTTTGAGTGTAATGCATGGTTTTTGGCCGGTGGAGGAGGTAGCAGATCTGGTGGGCAGGCCTACTGCTTGTGGTGAAGGGGTGAGAGGTGGGCATTTATTTGCTTGGAACTTCGCTGTGACAAGGTCAGCTGTGGTTGTGGAGGTGGAGAGAAGGACTAGACCTAACATTGCTGTGTCACTGCAAAAGTGACTTGCTTCCAGCCTATTATGTGAAAATTTCACTAACCGAAAACCATGCACTGTACTATATCTTAGTATCTGCTGAATTACACTATGTGCTCATGTGAACCTTTACTAACAAATTCTAAGTGTTTTCTGCCATTTCAGGTTTAGTGTCATTCAGTTATGTGTCCTAGTTATGAAAATAAATGCTTGAAAGCACATTTTATTGACACTACACTTTTTTATTGGTTGATGGTCTTGTTTATAATTTGTTCTTTTTTTCCAGTACCTGACTGCAAAAGTGGATACTGTTCTGCTGTACGTAAGCCCTACCTAGGCTTTGCTAATGTTGAAAATGAATATGGAGTTGGTGAAGAAATGATGTATATGGCAATAGATGCATTACTGTATGTCACTCTCATCATGTTGGTAGAACTTGGTGTATTTGGCATGTTGTATGAAAAGGTTAAGAATGCACTTATTGGAAATAAAGTAGAAAGCCAGACGCTTGATGATGATGTGAGCCATGAACAGGATAGAGTTGATGGTCAAGGTAAAGATATATTTAGTCATGTTATGTCCCTTGTAATTGATAAATTTTCATTTTTAAAGATTTTGATTGTAATGAAGAAAGTAAAAAAGGTGATGCATTAGAATACTGTAGTTAAGTGTGCACCCAGTTTTAAAGATGAGTCTTACAGTTTCTTGTCCATTTTGTGTTAGTAAAGAAAAGATATGGTCATGTGGCTGGGTGTTTGCCATTAATTGTGCCAGTCTCAAAATTGGGACATCAGTGCAGTGAAGTCCATTTTTGCGAGTATGTCTACTAGAGGTCTCTCTTAACCGCAGTTTAACAATTCACCATGAACTTGCATATTTTACATCTGTTAAAGTTATTTGGTAACTCTGAGCTCCTGTTGTTAATCGTCTCATTATTGTGAATGATTTGGAAAGCCTGAATTATCTTTGAGTGCTGTTGGTGCAGCAGTGTACTCTCACATTAGTTGTAGTTTCTGTGTCTCAAAGTAATGTGGTACAGCATGAGTGAAAGAAGGCAAGCCTGCTGGTGGGCATGTGCGTGACTTGTCCTGTCAAGCCCGCCACCATTCGAGTTACTCCCGTAGAAGTTGAGCAAGATAAAACCACTGCTTTGAACGGGCGGCCTGCTTGTTATTTTTTACAGGGTCCGATACTCCATGTGTTGTCTGTTACACGAGGTTTTGTGTATTTGTGGTACAGAATAGAATAGAGGAAGATGAGCACCGAGTGACCCTTGCACTTCCACCATGATCGATCTTTTATGCAGCCCTTTAGCTCATTCAGTCAGTAGTCCCTTGAACAAAGTGCAGTATCTTGCTGACACAAATGTCTTTAGAGTCACCTGGTTTCATAAAATGATGACCCAGCTGCCTGAATCTTAATGAGGCCAAACCCTCACAGTCACAAAGAATGTGAGAGACTGTTTCAGATGCCTGCTTACATCTGCCACACTTGGGATTGTTCACCAGCCCCAGTTTGAATAGGTGTGTTTATCTGTTACAGTGATTGGTACAACCCTGACACCCTTATGCTAACCACAGTTTGTTTTTGTGATATATTTTCTCACCCTCCTTCTTTTAAAGTGTCCTGGGAAAGTACTGTCAGCTGACTCATAGTAGACAGTACTCTGGCAGGGTATTGCAGGAATGTACACGTAATTTGTTTACCCTTTCCACCCAAAGCAGAAACTAGGCTTTGTTTTTTAGTCTGGTAGGTGAGATACCGCTATACAAATTAGGCTACAGGCTTGAGGAGATGGAGAGTGTGTGAATGTTTTTCTGTAGCTGGTTTTGCTGAAGAAGGAAGGGTGAATGAAACTGCAACACAAGCAGAGGTTGGCACAGTTTAACATCCCTGTAAACAGAAAAATCCCCCAACAGATATACAAAAATATGTCATTACTGAAGCAAGTGTACAAAGTCATGGCTGTGATAAGACTTGTTCATAATTTTACTTGTTTCAGTTTATGTCTCTGTTTGAACACTTGCATAAATACAGTGTTCTTCATTTAATTTCTACAGTGGTAAAACAGTAATACTGAAATAATGGTACATATCCTATTTCAATAGAAATACTTCCCTCCATATGTGTTTGAAGTTCTAATTGGATTAAGATTTAGTAAAATGACTTTCTTATCTGTATTTTTAAGACTTTCTTTTGAGAAAAAAAGATTTTGCAACAATTTACAGAGAGTTGCTTTATGTATGACAGTCTGTGATTGAGTTTGATGAAATTTTTTATTAAGAACTTCTTTTCATTGGTTAATGAGAAATTATTTATCTGCTACTTACTGGACAATTAAGGACACTTGTAATAAATAATTAATTGCACGTAATGTTGTATACTGTTTTGAATACGAAGAGTCATTGTGTTTTGAGAGAGAGAATTTTGCAGTTGCTACTGATTTGCGTTTATGTTACAGTGATTATTTTATTTTTGTAATTCATAGTCAAATGAGCCAGAGGGGCATAGTTGGTATAGCATGTGGGCTGTAAGCTTTGGTCTGGGGTTTGGATCTTTGTAGGGATAAGAGATTTTTCTCTTGTCCACAATGACCAGACTGGTTCCGGGGCCCGCCCATCCCCCTGTTTAATGGGTAACAGCTCCCTTCCCCAGGAGTAAAGCAGCCAGAGCTTGAAGTTAACCACTTACCTGTATCTAGTACCAAGGTTAAAAATGAATGGAGCTATACCTCTACTCCCCCTGTTTGCCTGCATGGCATGGATTGTAGTGTTGGAACAATAATGAGGACCTTGTCTTGTGTTCTAGTGTCAGCTGTGCAACGTCATGGTGATGATGTTTTGTTAGTTCGTAATTTAATGAAAAAGTATGCACAAAATTTGACAGCTGTAAAGGGTGTTAGTTTTGGTGTGGCACCTGGTGAATGTTTTGGACTGCTCGGTGTCAATGGTGCGGGCAAGACCACCACTTTTAGGATGCTTACTGGTGATGAAATTCCTACTGAAGGAGAGGCATGGGTTGGGCAGTATAGTCTCAGCAAGGATAAGTCAGAGGTAGGTACCATTAATAATGTTCTGTGCACTTTTTCAAACAGCATTGACTTGGTAAAACAGTAAAATTCTTGGTCAGTGATTCATATTTCCAAACAATGCAAGTTAATTGCATTAGTTCTTCAGATTCTTTGATTCTGCATTTTGTTTAGATTATTCCAAAGGCACAATGTCCATGTGATTACAGTTCCTGGCACAGATTGGTTACTGCCCACAATTTGATGCCATCAATGAAGCTCTAACAGGTCGTGAAATGCTGAAACTCTTTGCTAGTCTTCGTGGAGTGTCTGAAAATCACATTAATCATGAAGTCAACAAATGGCTTACATTATTGGGTAAGTTGCAGTTTTCATTTTTTTTAACTATATGAAACTAGAATGACAATCATGGCAATATAGTGCTGTATCTACACTTCCAAAATATGTACCATTTTTATAAAATTTGCGATGACAGACATTTTTTGTGTTGTTGAAGACATTCCCAACATAATGGCACCCTTATGATTTTCATATTACATGCTCACAGGTAGTGTTCTGCAGATAATTACATTATTATTTGACAGAGATGGCTGAACTTCAGCATGTCATATCAATAAACCATATTTCTCAAAATGATCTGCCTCGGTCTTTGGGTTAGCATTTCCCTCCAAAAGTGCTTTGCATATAAATTGTCAAGAAAGATGTACATACACACATATGTACATGCCTTGGATCCATTAGTATGTTATGAAGACAGGAGGGTATGGAACAAGTCATAAATACAAAAATATACAAATTTACAAACAATAGAGGCCCTAGAATTGAGCCTTGGGAAACTGCATATCTCATTGTACCCCAGTCAGAGATAAAATTTTGAGGTGTATTATATGATTTTACTTAACTTTCTGTCTTCAGTATGTTATGTAGGACCTGAACCAATCCTGATGATGAACCCTTGGGTTTGAAACGTAGAATTAAAATTAAAATATTAATTTAACAAAGGTGCATTTTGTTGGTATATATTGTATAACTACATATACTCCTCGAATTCCATAGAAATGTAATTTAGCAAAAAAGTTCCATGATTCATGCAATCAAAAGCTATTGCCAAATCATAGAAAATTCCTCCAACATGCATTTTTTGATTAATAGATTTGAATACGCTATCTATTAGTCTGGAGGCTGCATCTTCAGTTGATATCCCTTTCCTAAAACTATACTGTTCTGTGACTAGTACGATGTTAATATGCAGGTGTTGGCTTAATCTACAGTGTACAGCTCTCTTGAGTACCTTAGAAAAAATTGTTAATAAACACATAGGCCTATAATTTGTCATATTAATTTTGTCTTCTTTCTTGTAAAGTGGTTAGACTACTGCAATTTTCAGACAGTCAGGAAAAATACCTGTATATAGTGAGTGATTATTAATATACCTTACCCTTTAAAGTACTGACTTTTAAAAGGCCATAGTCCCCTGGTGGCCAGAATTTTTTGGGCATTTAAATCTTGAAATTGCAGGCCTCCACAAAAACAGATATATTTTCTGCTCTATGTAACGTAAAATTATGAAATAAAAACTGTTTGAAAGAGAATAAAATTCTACATTCATAAACGAAGTGTCAAATATTAGCAATAAATTGTACTCACGAAACTTTATAATAGATTCAAAAGTAATTTGGCATGACATATTTTATCACACTTCTGTGAATTTTTTATGTACTTACCCCTTCCTTTACACTGCTGGCATTTGTGATGTTACATACATAGGAGTATACAACATTTATTTACGTGGCAAATGTTTTCTGTCCATGCTGTACAACAATATAGTTTGCCTCATGCGACCACAGTCAACACTACTATTTGTGTCTTGTGACTCAAGTTCACACCCGTATGCCACTTCTCGAAGCAGTTCACTGTGCACAAACCAACATCACACTTCCTGCAGAAATACAGCGTGCTCCATGTTTGCTTCTGCAGTGAACACACGTGACACCACTGTCGTTTTCCTTTGGAGGGCCAATGCTGTGAATGCTTTACTTCCAGTCGACTGAGCTGGGACACAGCTGGACTTGGTCTCCCCCTTGGAGTGCCATTAGCTGTCATATTTTCTTCTTGCGAATGGATAATGAATTCGCGAACGAGAATTTCACGTAAATTCTTGTGCGTCATTTTGCCGCCACATGACTTGTGTATAAGAAATGCGTTTAGAATGGTCATGTCTATTAGGTGAAAAAACAGTTTCTTGGTCCACTACCATGTTCTGCAGGCAATTCCATAGCTGTTGACCATTCTGCCTGACTTGTCCACAAACCTCATGTATACATTGTAGTCTTTTACAACACGAGGTTTAATAGCCTAGCCAGATTCTTGGATGAAATTTTGTTCAGAAGGGAGAGTGTGCATGTTTGTCAGAATGAAGACATCATGCCTGTCCTTCCAACGAACAGCCCTTAGGGTTCCCCTGACTCATGTCGCTGTGTCCCCTCTTTTAATTTTTTAGAGATTTTGGTCCATCATCTCATGGCATTCCACGCCTGTCATGGCGAACTGTTCCACATGCATTGAATTTTCGTTGGAACAGATCATCAAACAGAGTAGGCAAGATGAAGTAATTGCCCATGAAAATTTTGTGGCCCAGTCCCTCAACAATTCGAGTAAGTTGCAGCCCCGTTCTGTGCATTGCTGTTATTTGAGCTGTGGCATGTTGCCTTTGTTTGCCTAAATACTCACTCATATCATAAGTGTAGCCCAGAGAGTTGCAGAGTTTGTAAATTTAGATGCCAAATCTTTTAGTTTCTTTGGAATATACACAGTCTGACAATTATGTAATGAGACTGAGGTTATAGAAGAAAACTGGAACAAAAGACTTGAGTACTATCTGTATTTTATTCAAAGTACATCCATTCTGCATTGATACAGCAAGTGGCACGATCTAGCAGAGACTGGAAGGACCTCTGCACGTCTTCTTGTGGTATGGCCTGAAGACTCGATGTCACAGCTGCTTGGATGTCTTGAACATCTTCAAACAGGCGCCCTTTCAATGGTAAATTCAGTTTGGGGAACAGAAAATAATCACAGGGGGATAAATCAGGGGAGTAGGGCGGATGATGGAGCACGCACACTTGTTTTCGGGCTAATAATTCTTGTACAGCAACTGCCCGGTGAACCGGTGCATTGTCGTGAAGAAGAAACCAGCTGCCTGGTGCTGAGTACTCGGGCTGGACACGGTGAATCCTCTTCCATAGGCATTCCAGAACACTCAAATAAAAACTTCCAGTGACAGTTTGTCCCTCAGGGACAAACTCGTGGTGAATAAGTCCCTTGCTGTCGTAGAAACACACAAGCATTGTCTTCACTTTTGACTTTTGTAGACAAACTATTTTGCCTTTTGGTGATGCTGGTGACTTCCATTCAGCACTTTGGTGTTTAGTTGTGAGATCATAGCGAAAACACCAAGTTTCATCCTCTGCTACAATCGAATTCAAGAAATTTTTATTTCTACAAGCAGTTTTAATGATGTCTTTTGCATACTGAACACGCTCGTGTCTTTGATCATCAGACAGTGCATGCAGCACAAACCGGGAAGTGACCTTTCTCTTGCCCAAGTCTTCCACTAAGATTTGACGCATCATCTCCCTGTTAACACCAAACTCATCAGCCATCATTCTCACAGTCACACAACATTCTTCTTGTATTCGTTTTGTCACTTTCGCAATGAGTCCCTCGTTACGAACAGAAAATGGACGCCCAGGCCTGGCTTCATCTTCACTCGTTTCCACACCACTTTTGAATCGTGCATACCACTTGAATATCTGTGCATGAGATAAACAATTATCCCCGTACACTTGTCTCATCAATTCCACAGTCTCTGCTGCAGTTTTCCCAAGTTTAAAACAGAATTTAATGTTTGCTCTGTGCTCCATGCTGCTACTGTGACCACGTCCTCTCACTACTTTGCATAACATGGCGCCATATTTCCCGTCATGCTCAGCGTGGGGCGTTGCGGTGTTGCCACATTACAGATGAAGGTTGGTTACGTGGATTGCATGCATTGCTTCATAGATGGCACTTCTCTCTTGGTCAAAATAAAATCAGTCTCATATAATTGTCGGACTGTGTATTGCCGAAAGACTACTCTTCCTTTGTGCAACACGATCACTTCATCCACAGCAAGATGTTCTGTCGGATTTTACAGTTCACAAAATTTGTTGTTCAGTTTGTCAAAAATCTTTCATATTTCCCAAAGTCTGTCATAGTCTGGGTTATCATGGTTTGGAGGGTCGTCATTGTTTTCAAAATGAAGGAATCGAAGAATGTGGAAGAAGTGATCGCATGCCATTACGTTTGAATAAAATGGAGTGCAGTACTGCTCCTCTCTGGACCAATAATCTTTGAGGCTGTGATGCTTTGATGATTTGAATTACAAGTCCAAAAATGTGTGCATTTCTTCGATGGTAATAGCAGGTGGTTGTGCTGAAGTGCTTCCTGTAGTTCTAGATGACATGTACTGATGGAAGTAGCAGTTTGTTTCGGTTAGAATAATTTGAAAGACTTGCCTAAAAAAGAGAATGAAGATTGAAAAGGGACAGTATTCTGCTTTTATATCAGAGGCAGCTGATCAGTTAACGCCATTTGGAGGTCCAGTAAAATTCAAGAAATTTGACAAATCCCCAGCTCTTGTAGCCCGAGACGCAACTTCGGTTTCCTCATCAGCATCTTCATCTTCTGAGGATGATGAGGACTGTACACGAGGTTCCACCACTTTGTCTCTGTCTTCTAATTCCTCATCCATCAGTACCTCCTCTATTTCTTCAGGATTGAGTGATTTTGAATACTTAGCTCGTTTGTGAGGTTCCATTTTAAAAGGTCCCAATTAAATCAAATAAGCAACAGTTACTGATAATGCACCACTTGTCTTAAGTCTAAATAATACTTCAATGGGAAAGTAATGCAGATGAAACTCTGTCAGTAAACACTGACGAAAAATATCAATACCAAGGAAGGAGTACTTCCTTACAAATCACCTGTGAATTTATGCAATATATACCAGTTCATCACTGATAATGTAACATCAAACATGACCATGAAACGCAACACTTGCAGCTTTGACAATAAATGTCACGTATATACCAGTCCGCCACTACAAAACAATATCAAGACACGCCACATTTCTACAAAAGCTGCCAGAAGACTAACTTGAGCTGTTCATCATCGAGGTTCTACGTTTCAGCCTCTGGCCTACTATGTCGTGCCTGTCACTCCCTCAGCTGATTCCCAAAGGTCAAGTCTGCACATAAATAATATCGAAATCCAGATGGCCATAAATGGCATCATTGCTCCTGATGAATACCAGGCCTTGTTGTGGGACCCACAGCGGGTTTGTTTGGGTCTTCTGCTCAATTAAACACCGTGAGGGCTGAGAAACTGCATGTGTGCACAGCGTTATGTATATCTAACATTTGGCCACTGGGGAGTGCAGGCTGCGTTAGGTATATCTAACACTCAGCCTTTAAAGGTTAATGGGTGACTATTGAGAGATGGACAAGCTTTTAATATTTTACTTGTTATTTCATCATAACCTCATGATTTTCTTGGTTTTAGGGAATGTATTATACTTTTTCTCTCAGCTTTAGTGATTGGGATTATTTTTATGCTGAGGAAGTTTCCAGGAAATGAATCTTCTAGGATTTAGATAGCATCTCCTTTCTCTCTTTGTTGAATGTTTAGTTTTTCAGTAATTGTTATAAAGAATTTATTGGAGGCATTGGCCACGTTTGTTGGGTCCTTTAATTTTTCATCATTCGCAAGTAATGAGGTAACCTGTTCCACAGAAAGTACTTTCCCTGTCTCTTTCTGTATAATGTTCAGTGTTGTCATTTTGTTATTAGATTTTGCTATAATTCTACTATAGTTTTGCTTCTTAGATTCTTTTGTATCTTTTCTTAGGATTTCACAGTGTTTAATATAATATGCATATGCTTTTGGATCATTGCTGTTCTTAGTGAAGGAATTCTGTTTACAATTTATTTTTATTCCTTGTGTAATCCAGATATTTCTCTCTTTCATTCTTTTGTATTTAACTGGAAACCTGGCTTGAAAAATGTTTAAGAAAGTGCATAGAATTGAGTTAAACATATGGGTAGAATCTGTGTCTATATAAACAGGTTCCCAGGTTTCTTTTTTAAGTAGAATTTGGAAGTTCATGACTGTTTCATTATCTATTAATCTGATGCTCTGCTTCTTTGAAGGAAATTTGTTTATTGTTACATATATATTTTTAATTGTGAGAATTTGAGCATCATTGTCTGATAGACCATTATTATGGGAGATATAGAAGACAGATTTTTTTCTACTGTTATCCACAAATATGTTATCAATGGCAGTACACGAGTTATTTTGAATTCTTGTTGAAAAATTGTGATTGACAGTGTGTGTTAATAATGAGGCTTTTTTTTAATGAGATGATACGTGTTTATGTCTCCACAAATTAAAAATTCCACTTTAGGTTTGTACAGATATATCAGAACATCATCTAGATTCTTTATAAATTGGTTAAAATCTCTTGTAGGTGCTCTCTATAAGCTTAATATAATAAATTTAGATTATTTAGTCTGTAGTTCAATGGCAGAAATTTCCAAATATTTTCTTTACAGTTATGTGAAATATAAATTTTGCTCAAATATGGGTCTTTACAAACAAAAATACACACACCTCTCTTCTGTAGATTTTTGAGAGTAGAAACTTGATCCTAAATATATCCTGGTAATGTGAGATGTAATGTGTCCTTCCCTCCATGTAATGCTCACTAAAGCATAGTACATGGGGATTAATGTTACCTGTCTAAAGAATTTATTGAGTCATCAGTTTAGCATCTTAGTCCCCTGATATTTTGATGAAAGATTTGTAGTGAATTAGATGAATCTAAGGTCTATCTTGATTTCTAAACTCTAGGTAATTACAATCAATGCGTTTTAGGCACCCTAGTGCTTTCGCTTTAAGGTGAAAAAGGGGAGGCTCTTGCACTGGTGATAACAGGTGTACTGCTAGTATCTGACACACTTGATCATGTAAACTCTTAGCAATAAGAAATGTAAGCTTCTTTTTGCCTCATGAAGATCTAGAGTAACTGTAAGCACACTGCAGCAATTTTTCCTGTTTAAGGTGTTTGGTGTAATATTATAAATAAATAAGAATAAACAATATGTTTAATAGGTCTTCATGAATATGAGAACCAGCAGTGTCGAACATACAGTGGTGGTAATAAACGCAAGTTGAGTACAGCCATGGCCCTGATAGGAAACCCTCTTATTGTTTTCCTGGATGAACCAACAAGTGGAGTTGATCCTGTTGCCAGACGAAACCTGTGGACTGTATTGACATCTATACAGAAGTCTGGCCAGTCCGTAGTGCTTACTTCCCACAGGTATGTTTCATACAAGGGAAAGTCAAAAATTATCTGCACTTTCGCCATAACACATCTTTAGGTTTGTCACACTGCCTTCTGCGCGTGCTTGCTTAGAGTTGGAACTACTGTGGTCACGTGATCAAAGTTTGACCTTGATCACGTCATTTTTCTAGCTTCTGTTGCAGTGTAAATATGGCCGCTCCGCTAGCAG
>Ga0123355_10017519_pt1 | contig 11327 bp, 6 predicted proteins | sample TergutEmb28metaG_3_FD_89872 | JGI IMG/M metagenome (GOLD analysis project Ga0123355, IMG submission 89872) | Embiratermes neotenicus P1 segment gut microbial communities from Petit-Saut dam, French Guiana - Emb289 P1 | ecosystem: Host-associated > Arthropoda: Insects > Digestive system > Gut ...
AAGGTAACTGACGTTTGGGCGGGCTAACCGAGACCGCCCAAATGTGGGTGAAGATTTGCGTGGGAACGAAGGAGCGTAGCGACTGACTGACCTAGCAAATCTGAACCCCGGAGGCGGCGCAACGTCGCCGCCGGAGCTGTTACCGTGTGTTATGTGCTGGTTGTGCTCTCTACATAATACCCTATCATAATTTATCCATATAAACACAAAAATACCATGAATTTTCAAAATTTGTAATATTTTTATGGTATCAAATGTCTTGTATTTATCTAGGAAAAGGGATATTCTTTATATATGAGTGAAAGGAATACGGAGTGGCTTTTTCTTAAAGCATCAGGAGTTGAACTTGACGAGAACAATTTTGGCTATGTTTTTGCCCAAGGTAAAGCCAATGGTTTCGACAATTTAACAAAGCTTCTCAAAAAAATGGGAGGTAAACCTGACATTTGCGATCTTAACGATTTTACGGTATCAAAAACTGGAACAGCCATGCCAGAATACCTTATCACTTTCAAAGAAGATAAAAAAACCATAATGGTTGTTGAATGTAAGGCAAATGAAAAACAACATGAGAGTGAAAAAAGAAATAAACCCAAATCATTCTGTATAGACGGTGCTTTATTTTACGCAAAACATTTAAAACATGAGTATGATGTTATAGCACTTGCGATAAGCGGCAAAATAAAAGATAAATGTCGCGTAAACGCTTTTTATTGGCAAAAGAAAACTGATAAACCAGTTGAACTGAAGAAAGTTCGTGATGTTATTCTGGATCCAGCAAACTATTTAAAACTTGTGCAAGGTAAAAAGATGGAGCGCAAATTCTCCATTGAAGAAGTCCGTGAACTATCTCTCGAAATGCACGAACGATTACGTGAAATAAAGGTAAGTGTCAAAGATAAACCCATTTTTATTGCAGGGATACTTATAGCTTTACAGGATTCAAGTTTTCGCAGTGATTGGGATAATTTATCGCAATTTGACACACTTGTGAAATTAATGGTTGGCTCTATTGAAAGTATGCTTGATAAAAGCAATATACGGAAGGAAAAAATAAACGCGATTAAAGGCTCATTTGAAAAAATTAAAACAAATGAAAAACTTAGGGGTATGCCATTTGGTGCAAACGGTTCTTTACCGTGGTTTATTGGACAACTGGAAAGTAAAATACTACCGATGATGAATCATTATGAATATACAGAAGACGCGCTTGGTGTTTTTTACCATGAGTTTATTAAATATAGCAGCAGTGATGGTAATGGGCTGGGAATCGTACTAACACCAAAACATTTAACCGATTTTATGTGTGATTTAGGTGAAATAAACAAAAACAGCAAGGTAGTTGATATATGTTGCGGATCGGGCTCATTCTTAGTTACCGCAATGTCGAAAATGTGTAGAAACGCAAACCCGAGAGAAGTAAACGCAATAAAACAATCCAGTTTATTTGGAATTGAGCTAGATATTGAATTATTTACATTATCAATTACAAATATGATCGTAAGGCAGGACGGGAAATCAAATATTATACACAGCGATTGTTTCAATGCTAATGCAAAAAAAGAATTATTAAGAAACTTCCCAGACACACAGTTAAATGTGGGTTTGATAAATCCGCCATATTCTCAGGGAGACTATTGCGAATTAGAATTCGTAGAAAAATTATTATCTTTTCTCTCTCCAAACGGTATAGCTGTGGCTGTTGTTCCTATGAGTTGCGCGATTGGCACAAAATTTAAATCTGAGCGTCGACATTTATTTAATAACCATACATTGAAAGCTGTATTTAGTATGCCTGATGATATTTTTTACCCTGTTGGAACAAATGTTTGCGTTATGGTATGGCAGGCACATAAACCGCATGATCCAAAACAAAAAACTTTTTTTGGATTTTGCAAAGAGGACGGATTTATAAAACGCAAAAAACTTGGACGCGTCGATGCAAAAAATCATTGGGGAAATATTAAAAATGAATGGCTCGAATTGTATCGTGACAAGAAAGTTGTTGATGGAAAAAGCGCATTACAAGCGGTAAATCATGATGATGAATGGCTGGCGGAAGCATATATGAAAACAGATTATTCTGCTTTGACGCAAGCTGACTTTGAAAAAACGGTACGAGATTATCTTTCGTACTTGGTGAAAAATGGAGACTGCAATGCTTGATACTTATTCATGGCAACCATTCAAGCTAAAAGATTTATTTATTTTTTATAGAGGAAAAGGGATAACCACTGCTGAAATATCAGAAAATCAAGGGAATATACCTTGTATTCAGAGCGGAGAAAACAATAATGGTATAATAGGTTATATGGATAATTCTTTTATAAATGATAAAAACCATACTTATATCAAAGCACCTTTCATCAGTGTTGCAAGATCCGGCACTTCAGGTATTGCGTGCGTTCAAAACAAAAACAGCTATATCGGAGATAGTGTATATGCTTTAAAATTGCATAAAAACGAAAATAACTTAACTTATCTTTTCCTAGTAACTTTGTTAAACAAAGAGCGTTATAGGTATGGATATGGGAGGAAGGTATCAATTGAAAAATATATAGAAACTTTTATTAAATTACCTATTGACAAACAAGGGACGCCAAACTGGAAATATATTGAAAACTACATTAATAATTTAGGCATAAATCTTCCAAAAACAAAAAACAACGGTAAAAATTCTCCAGCGTTAAAAACACAGAAATGGAAAGAATTTAAGTTATCTGATATTTTTGATATTACATACGGTAACAAATTTGATTTAGATAAAATGTCTTTTGAAAAACCAGAAATAAATTTTATATCAAGAACTGCAAATAATTGTGGTATTGTGACAAAAGTTGATATTGTGAAAGGCTCAAATCCTTTTAATGCTAGTTATATGACAATAGCACTTGGTGGTAGTATAGGGTCTACTTTTTATCAAAATGAACAGTTTTATACAGCTCAGAATGTTGCTGTATTAAAAGATAAAGAAGGTATTTTAATCTCAAAATTTGCAAAGTTTTTTATAAAGACAATTATTGAATTAGAGGTTGGAATAAAATTTAGAGCATTTGGACGTGAATTAAACAAACATATAAAGAAAAATTTCCCAATAAGTTTGCCTGTAACTATAGATGAAACCCCCGATTGGCAATTTATGGAAAACTATATAAAGAGTTTGCCATATTCTGATATTATTTAATCTATTAGTATTTTATATAATATAAATTCTGAAATGTTACACTGCACAACTTGCACATAACTAGAAATATATGACATTCGTATAATCTACCCACTGCGTACATTATACGAACCCCACGCCTCGATTTTACGTGGAACTGCGTTTTCCTGTCAAGTAGCGTTCCGTTGCCAAACAAAGCCAATGCCAAAGGCGTTGCCTCGGGTCTTTCATGTGTGCTACTCTCGTTGCATGAAGAAGCGGGCGCTTATGAGCGTGTTTTACAAAGACGGCATTCTTGAACTGGCGTCATACCTGAACGGGGCGGGCTGGGAGATTCTTTCCACCGGCGGCACCTCAAAACACTTGCGGGACAACGGCATCCCGGTTACGGATGTTTCCTCGGTAACGGGCTTTCCCGAATGTCTTGACGGCCGGGTTAAAACACTGCATCCGGCGATACACGCAGGGCTTCTTGCCCGCCGGGACGAGGCTTCACACATGGAAACCCTTGAGGAGCTGCGGCTGGGGGTCATCGACCTTGTCTGCGTAAACCTTTATCCCTTTTTTGAGAAGGCGAGCGCGGGTCTTTCCCTGCAAGAGACTGTTGAGTTTATCGACATTGGCGGGCCGTCAATGCTGCGTTCGGCGGCGAAAAATTACCGCGATGTCATTGTCCTGACCGAGGCGGCGGATTATGCCGAAGCCATTCGCGGCATGGAGGCGGGGGGTGTTCCGCTTGAGTTCAAGAAACGTCTTGCCGGAAAGGTTTTCGCCCTTACTTCGGCGTACGATGGCGCGATTGCCCGCTATCTTGCCGGCGATCCCGCCGCGGAATACCCCGCATTTTGGCCGCTCTCGCTTACGAAGGCACAAAGCCTCCGCTATGGCGAGAATGCCCACCAGTCAGCCGCCTTGTACTTTCACGCCGACAAACCTGGCGCGTTAGGCGGCATGGAGCAGATCCACGGCAAGGAGCTGGGCTACAATAATATTCGCGACCTTGATTTGGCGTGGAAGGCGGCCTGCGCGTTTGGGCTTGCTGCGCCGGCAGGAGGTGCCGCCGCGACCCCTCCCCTTGGCGAAAGCGAGGCGCGGCGGCTGGTTCCGGGCTGGGACGCGATTTCCGCGGGCGGGGCGGGCGGCATGAAGGTCTGCTGTGTCGCCGTGAAGCATAATACTCCCTGCGGCATTGCCATGGGGGACACTCTTCTTGAAGCCTACGAAAAAACTTTCGCCTGCGACCCTGTCTCGATTTTCGGCGGAATTGTGGCGTGCACCGCGAAGCTTGACGCGGCAACGGCGCAGAAGCTTGGCGAACTCTTTCTTGAAATTGTGGCGGCTCCTGAATTTGAATGCGATGCTCTGGAGATTCTCAAAAAAAAGAAAAACCTGCGTATCATAAAGATTACCAAGGCTCCGGCAGAGATGCACGAATGCATCGCGGTGGATGGCGGGCTTTTGGTTCAGCAAAGCGACCGCGGGCTTCTTGAAAAGTGGGAAGTGGTAACAAAAACCGCGCCCGCCGCCGCAGACATACGGGATATGATATTCGGCATGAGGGCGGTAACCTTCGTGAAATCAAACGCCATCATGATTGTTAAAGAAGAGGCGGCAACGGGTATTGGCGGCGGGCAGGTAAACCGCATTTGGCCTACAACGCAGTCGCTGGAACGAAGCGCTCTGGCGATACAAGCGGCGGGGGAAACACAGGCGGGCAGTCCCTGGAAAGATGCCGCCCCCGCGCGGGTGCTTGCCTCGGATGCCTTTTTCCCCTTCGCCGATGTTGTCGAGGCCGCTGCTGCCGCGGGAATCAAAGCCATCATCCAGCCGGGGGGGTCTGTCAACGACAAGCTTTCGATAGAAGCCTGCGACAGACATGGTATCGCGATGGTCTTTACCGGAACGAGGCACTTTAAGCATTAGGCACATTGAGAAATTAGCTTAAGAATTCCCCACCAGAACAAACTCAACCCTGCGGTTTCTCCACCAGTATGCGGTATCTTCCCACGCCGCTATTGGGCGTTCGCCGCCAACGCCGCTGAATTCAAGCCGGTTCCGATCAACGCCGAGCTCCACAAGCCTGTCCATGACGGCCTGCGCGCGCGCCTCGCTTAGGGGCTTGAGTTCCTCATACTGTTCGCGCTGGCGGCCAAGGGTATCGGCGGGATTGACGGTGGAGTTGGCGTGTCCTTCAACCTTCAGCCTGAACTCGCGGTTTTCCTGGAGGAATATGGCCATGCGCGAAAGTATCCGGTCATTCCCCTGAGTGTTCAGGAACTCGTCATCAACGCTGAACATGACAGGCGGGAAATGCGGCACAGCGGGAATTGCCGGTCTTGCCGCAGGGGGCGGACGGTCGCCGCTTACCTCAAATCTCCCCACGTCCGAAACCGCCGGATACGCGCCGCCCAGGGCGGTAACGCGCCAGTACCAGACTTGCCCGGGCTGCAGCAACTGGGGCACGAGCGCGAAAAAGTTGGAGCCGGTATTTTGCGTTACCGCAGGGTTACGCATATCGGGATTATCCGCCATCTCCACAAACCACGACGCGGCATTTGGATCGTGGTTCCACAGGAGGCGGCTGGCGGAAGAAGCGGGTAGGCGCGCCATATCTCCTGAAGCTGGGGGAAAGGTCAGCGCCGGCGCGGCAAGAACCACATTGCCCCGGACAACGGAGAATTCGCCCGCCGCCGAAGGCAACACAGCCCCCCTTGTCTGCGGCGGGAAAATAGGCGTAACGCGCCAATACCAGCGGCCAAAATCAAGCCCGGTTTGGACGATATTGTTCTCGGCTATGCGGCGGGAAACAGCCGGATGCGCCATATCGGCGCGGGCGGAAATTTCCAGCAAATACGCGGAAACACCTTCCACGGCAGACCACGAAAAGGGAACGCGGGATTCCGCCGCCATAGCCGCAGGGAAAACAAACTCTGCCGCCTGCGAGGGCGAAAAGAGAATCGGCGCGGCGGCGGGCATCACTTCCAGCGAGCCGGAGGGAAAAAGGCGGTTTACCGGCTCCCGGCTTCCTGCGGCTGCGGGAAACGCCCTCCACCAGTGAGTGCCGTGTTCCAGAGGGATTGAAATCGATGAAACGCCGCCGCCGTAGATGCCGCCCACTTCTCTGGTTTCCGCCACGGCGCTGAACCCCCGGTCTGCGGAGATCTCAACCACCACATAGGTATCGGGGGTAAAGAAAAAACTGTTCCACGAAAAGACAACGGGAACCGCCTCTCCCGGCGCGCCCAAAAAAGAAGCGAAGGAGCCAAATGACGTCATGGTAATAACGGGATCGGTATTGATCTCTCCGTAAGAGTCAATGACCAAAATATTGCCCGCCTCTACTTCCATGCCATCAAAACTGGCTGTGCCTTCGGAAACATAAAAGACAAAACCTTCCTCGCTTTTATCTATCGAAGCCTGCCCTTCAACCGTTATGCTGGAATTCCCGCTGGTTATGACTACGCCCCTGTCCTCGGAAGCTACCTCCAAATTTCCGCCCACAAAATCGACATGGGTTCCCACGCGGCTGTCAAAAAAAATCTGTATGATGGTATTTTCGCTCAGGCTAAGATGAGTAATTTGGTCATCAAATATAACGACCGCCTCGGACTGTTCTATGGTGCGGATCATATCGCCGTTGTACACTGGAGAAGCCAGCCTTAACCTGTCCCACATGGCGCGATCAACAAATCTGCGTTGGGCGACCCGCCGTTGGAAAATAATGGTTCCCACCGGCTCTTCGTTCAAATTAACCAGGGTATTGTTATACTCCCTCCAAAAAGCCGCCCCGGAAAAACAAGCGCCAAGCAGGCAGAGGATGAGTATGATACAATCAATCTTTGTATATTTTGATTCTTTCTTTCGCATCTGTGTCCACCACTAAAGTGCCGGAGGGATAGGACTGAACCACGGGCTCCCGGCTTCCGGCGCGCGCCGGGTATGCCCTCCACCAGTACGTGCCGGCCTGCAGAGGAATGGAAACGGACAATGTGCCGGCAAGCTCCCGATCTTCCACTATGGAATTAAAATCCTGATCCTCGGCTACCTCGATACACACATGGGTATCCGGGGCAAAATTTGACAGGTTCCACGAGAAAAAGACTGGAACGCGCGTTCCGGCAGGCCCCTGTATCCTCGCGGAAGATCCAAACGAAGTCATTTTTATCATGGGCGCGTTGGCGGGGCTGGCGGGCGTTGTCCCGATGGCATGGGCGCGTTCGGGTTTGTGCTCCTGCCGGAAGCCGGAAACCTGATACGCATCTCCAGCAGCAGCCGGTTTGTTGGCCTTGAAGGCATTAATCCCCAAAATTTCCCGCAACTGCATCATGGTTTGCGGGCTGCGCGTTGAATCTTTGAAGTTTATCACCGCAAACACCCGCACCGGCTTTTCCTTGCCCCTGACTGTTACCTCTGGCATTTCTTCGACAATGAACTTGTCCCTGACAAGCCGCCAAGTGTCCTCGGTTATCAGAATATCGGTCTCAAAAATCTTGTTGAGTTTTTCAACCCGGCTGGCAAGATTCACCGGATCGCCGATGGTGGTATATTGCATCTTGTCTTCCGATCCGATCTGCCCGGCGATAACCACGCCGGTATTGATGCCGCAGCCTATGCGTATGGCGGGATTGCCCGGATCGTTTTTCGGCCGCTGGGCGTTGAGATCTATCACGGCGTTTCTCATCATCAACGCGGCTTTTATGCTGAAAAACGCGTCTTCCGCCGGACTGCCGGCCGTGGATACCGTGCCCCAATGCGCCATAAGGGCATCGCCGATGAACTTATCCACAATGCCGCCGGTTTCCTTTACGCAGCCAATCATCCGGCTGAAGTACTCGTTAAGCCACTGGACTACGCGATTGGGCGCTTCGTCCCCGAAAATATTTGTGAAGCGTTCGGTCGTCTCGGTGAATGTCCGTATGTCGGAAAAGAAAATCGTGGCGTGTTTGGGCAGGCCGCCGGGTTTTATCTCGCCCCGCATTGCCCGCAAGGCGATGTCCTTGCTGGTAAAGCGGCCAAAGATGTTGAGCGCGCTGGACATTTTATCGAAGCTTTCTGTCAGCAAGCCTAACTCGTCCCGGCTCTGGGGCTCCATGTCAACCGTGAAATCTCCTTCTTCTATTTTCAGCGCCGCGGCGGCAAGAAGGCGAACCGGGCGCGAGATAGTTTTGGAGAAAATCCAGATAAAGCCGACGGCGACAAACAACACCGCCGCGGTAAGGAAGATATTCTGCCGCCGAATGCCCATGACCGCCTCAAACACGATGTCGTGAGGTATCACCGTAATCACCGCCGCATTCGTTCCGGCAAGACGGTAATATGCGCCAAAATACCGCGCGCCCTCATGTTCGTAGGAAACCTGCCGGTTATTGTCTCCCTCCCGCTGCATGATCTCCACTATGGGCAGGGAGGAAAAATTCGCGCCTCCCAATACCAAAAAGATATCCGGGTGCAGTAATAGGCTTCCGTAATTGTTGATAAAAAAACTGGTGTTAGCCCCCATGCCGAACGATTCAAAAAGATCGTATGGAGAAAAAAGCACTTTTACCGTTTCATCCCCCGCCGCGCCCGGGCGGATAAAAACTGTGGTAAGCAGGGACGTTTGGAAAACCGGGGCGGCATTATAAAAACGCATGGAGCCGCGCGTGGCCGTATGGGGCGAAGCAAAGTACGCCTCCACAGAAGCGGCAGGTATATTATTCAAAGCCAAAAACTGATCATTATGGATGAAAAAGGGATCTTCGCGCCCCATTACCCCTATGGCGGCGATATTCTGGTTGTTGTTGAAAAAGAAGCTTTCTATCCCCGGATCCTGCCCAAGGGCGGGGAGGCGTTCCAGCATTTCCATATAAAAAAGCACCGCCTCCCGAACCGCAGCAAAGGAGCTTTGCGCCTGAGAGCCAGCCCTGATGTTTATGATAAAATTATTTTCCTCTGCGGTGCGCTGCGCCTCCTGCGTGCTCAATGCCGATACCATAGAAATCACCGCCCCAAGAGACGCAAGCAGAAGGATCGAGATAATGATCACCAGCTTGGCTCCTATAGGAAAGAAAAAACGGGACTTTATTTGCTTTTTTGTCATTGCTGCATCACCATAATTCCACAGATCTATTCCCACAATTCTAAAAGGAAAAACAGAATAATTCAAGGATAAATTCGCTTTTTTGGAATATTTCTTATAAATTTTATAAATTTTTTATGCTCTTTTGGTTTGCAGCGCGAATTCTTATCTACTACACTTGAGTCATGAATGTAAGAATAGACTCCTTCATCAAAGCGATAAGCGCGTCCCTGGATTCGGTAGAACATGAAATTCTGGGAGCCAGCACCAACCACGGCAAACGGATAGCCGTACTGTGCGCGGAAATGGGAAAAACGCTGGGGAAAAGCCCGGCGGAAATTATGGGCATCGCGGCGTGCGCCCTGCTCCATGACAATGCCCTTACCGAGTACATTTTCGCCACAAAGGTAGGCGGGCATTACGACCCCATCATGAAGAAACACTGCGAATTAGGACAGCGGAACGTGGATGCCCTTTGCCCAAAAACCAACGTCAAGGATTTTGTTCTTTACCATCACGAACGAGCCGACGGCAAGGGGCCGTTTGGGATACGAGAGGGAGAAGGCCCGCTTGAGGCAGAGCTTATCACCATCGCCGATTCGATAGACGTAACATACCATTTGCAGCAGGTGGAACAGGATGATCTTCCTGCCATCAGGGGCGACATTGCCGCGGAAGCGGGGAAACGCTACAGCGCGGCATCCGTGCGGGCGCTGCTGGAAGTCCTTGATTGGCCAATGATTCTTGCCCTCAAAAATGATGTGATTGAAAAAACTGCCGAAACGGCGTTTATCCCCTGGGTCGTGGAGATAAAAACGGACACCGTTTTTGGCCTGGCGAATTTTATAGCAAAGATCATCGACTACAAATCGGTTTTTACCCAAAAACATTCAACCCAGATTGCCAACAAAGCCTGGTTTATGGGCGAATACTACAACTACGATTACGAGGCGAAAACGGAACTGTATTTAGCGGCGGCTCTCCACGACATAGGCAAACTGGACGTTCCCATCGCCATTTTGGAAAAACCCGGCAAGCTCACCAATGAGGAATTTTTTATCATGAAAAAGCACGTCAGCCGGACATGGGAAATTCTTAAAGACATTGACGGATTTCAGACTCTTTGCGGCTGGGCTTCAAACCACCATGAAAAACTGAACGGCGGGGGCTACCCCTTTGGGAAAAAGGCCGATGATCTGGATTTCAACTCACGGCTTATCGCGTGCATTGACGTGTATCAGGCGGTAAGCGAGGAACGCCCCTACCACCCCGCGCGGAACCATGAGGAGACAATGGGGATATTGCGCAAAATGGCGGATGCGGACGAGCTGGATGAAACTATCACAAAAGACATCGACACCGCATTGGCTCCCTTTGACGGCAAAGACCTGCCGCGACCGAAATCTGCCGGAAAAGGCTGCGATCCAGATCCCAGCAGGAGGCCGCCCCAATGTTTCACGTGAAACATTTTTTCTGCCCCGTTGCAGTGCGCGTATTTTGCATTCATCGCATCCTTGACAAATTCAGCACATACTAACATAGTGAATGTATGTTTTTCATTGATCAGTACTATCTGCTTCTCGTTGTTCCAACCTTGATTCTTTCCATGATCGCTCAGGTCATGGTAAAGTCCACCTTTTCAAAATACTCCCAAATACGGGGTTCGCAGGGCATTTCGGGGCAAGAGGCGGCGCTTCTTATACTGAAGGCAAATTCCATACACGATGTGGCGGTCGAGGCGGTGCGGGGTTCCCTTTCGGATCATTACGATCCAGGCTCAAAAAAGCTTCGCCTTTCCGAGCCGGTGTTCGCCGAGCCGTCCATCGCGGCGGTGGGAGTGGCGGCTCACGAAGCGGGGCACGCGATCCAGCACGCCAGGGGCTATGCTCCCCTGGTTCTGCGAAGCACCTTGGTTCCCGCCGCGAATCTCGGATCCTCTTTTGGGCCGTGGGTGGCTATCGCCGGATTCTTTTTTCAATTTCCCCTGCTCATCAACCTCGGAATCATCCTTTTCGGCGCGGCGGTTGTTTTTTACATGATCACCCTGCCGGTGGAATTCAACGCCTCCGCGCGGGCGCTGGCTATGCTGAAAAGCAACAATGTGCT
>Ga0123355_10017520_pt1 | contig 11326 bp, 2 predicted proteins | sample TergutEmb28metaG_3_FD_89872 | JGI IMG/M metagenome (GOLD analysis project Ga0123355, IMG submission 89872) | Embiratermes neotenicus P1 segment gut microbial communities from Petit-Saut dam, French Guiana - Emb289 P1 | ecosystem: Host-associated > Arthropoda: Insects > Digestive system > Gut ...
AAATGCCTGGCGACCGAGAGCGATCACCTATACAAACCGACCAGATCACAGGGGAGAGTGCCGAACCAGCTGTATATCCTCCATAAGAGCGTGCGTGCCCTACATAAAGCGGGGTTCTTAGGGGCAAGGCCCCTAAGTCGCATTTTTGCTTCCTTTTTGGGCGAGAGCAAAAAGGAAGGCCGCCGGCAGGCATGCCGAGAAAAAAATAAGCTTTAACAAAAAAATGATAAACCAACAAGAAAAATCCCTTCTCCGATAAAACCCGGAGAAGGGACTTTTCACACCATCTTACAATGACATCGCCCGCGTAACAATCAAGCCAAGAATAAACAAGCTGGTGAGCGCCTCAGACCCCACCATCATTTTTGCCATATGGGTATAAGGCGTCGGCACAGCGGGGGAGAAGGACGTAGCCGTCGTAATCGATAAGTAGAGGTAGTCGAGAAACCCCGGTGTCCAATTGTCGGGCGCGAACTGGGGATCATCTGACATCTGCTGGGGAAACACAAAATCCAGATGGTTCTTATTCCGAAACACCGTGGGCAAGCCCAGGGAGCGGATCTCTGGGCCGCCAGTATCAAGCTCCCAATAGGCCAGAGAAAAAACCCCGATATTCACCACCCAGAGGGCAAATCCCGCCAGCAAGAGTTCATGGGAGATGGTCACAGTGGCCGGGTTGAGCATGTCGTAGATAAACCACCCGATACAGAGCAGATTAATCAGCGGCAAGAGAATCACAACCGCAATGGACAGCGCCCGCGCCGACCGGGAGGGCTTGGAATGGCTCCCCGAATAGGCCAGGATCGAAGAGACCAGCATCACCCCCGAGACCAGGGGCAGGATCCAGACAAAATCAAGGTTGATCGCATAGGCGATCCAAGTCTGTCCCCCCATGACCACCAAAGTCATCAGGAGCGCCGCGATCCGCGTGCGAAAATAAGAGCTCAGCCGCAAGCCCCGGTTGTCCGTGCGTTGATCCGTAGGCGAAGATTGTTGCAGACCCATGGAAAAGTCACCTCCTCATGTTCAATAGCCCCAATGGAAAAACAAAAGATCAATCTTGTGCTTTCTTCAGCGCCATAACCGTCGCCTCGCCGTCCACGACGAGCTCCCCTCTCTGGTTCACAATTGTCGTATGCAGATAGGCGATCCGTTTTTCCGGCACAATCTTAGTCACTTCGCCTCGCGCTGTGATGGTATCCCCAATTTTCACTGGGAGCAAGAACTTACAGGTCTGCCCTAGATAAATCGCGTCAGCCCCGGGGATACACATCCCCACGATGGTGGAGAAAAACGAGGCGGACAACATACCATGCGCAATCCGCCCGCCAAAGCGTGTGGTCTTCGCGTATTCCTCGTTCACATGCACCGGGTTAATATCCCCAATGATACCCGCATACGTGTAGATATCCGACTCTGAAATCGTCTTTGAGACAGATTTATTCATCCCGATAAAAAACTCGTCAATCCCGTAGCCGCTCATGTTTAGGCTGTTGTCGTCAATCCCTCGCATCGAAATCCCACCTTATATTGTGATAACACCTCGAACTGATAGATTAATTATAACAAAATACGCCCCCCAGAGCAAGGATTCTACCCCCGTTCTCTGGGAGTGTTTTTAATATGTTAGAGAAGCAGAGAACAAACTGTAAACTTTGCCGATAATCCGGCTGACGACTGTGAATTTACTGTGAAATGCATTGCTTGTTTTGGGCGGCAACCATATAATAATACTGAATAATGTACCACTATATTGTATTGTGCTTAGGCGTGATGTGAAAGGAGTGCGGCATCGTGAAAAATTCAAAGAAAATACTCATCTTAATTCTCATAATGGCTCTTATCATTGGACCTGCCGCACATTTCGCGCTGGCGGCGGAGGTGCCGGCGGGCTACCAGGCACCGGGTACGGATCTATATCCGAATCATGCCGTCATCGTCGGGCCGGGCGGCGGCTTTCAAAGCCCTGTAAATCAACCCACCACACCCTTTGGCGCGCCCTTTACGGTGAGCGGGTTGATGACGGCGGGACTCTTGCCGGGTGAGGTTTGGACAGGACGCCATGTCACCTACGAGCGCGTCATGGACGAGGACGGCTTCATCCTCCAATACGAGACGGATGAGATTGGAGAGCTGTCCCATGTCGGATTCGAGAAAGACGGCGTTTACTACGATCTGGACAAGCTGGTAGTGGGTGCCTCTGTAGACACCACAGAGTGGGCGCACGACTACAGCGGCTGGGTCACCGCGACCCTATACGCCCAAGCGAGACCCTACATATACGAAGACCCGGGGGAAGCGGGGCGGATGATTAGCACCCTCTTAGACCTCGCCGACCCATACGTCTACATGACCTCCCACTTAGGAGAGCTCTCCTTTGCGGACTTTGAAGTCTATCGCGGCGTCATCACCGGTGATGACCAGCCCGGTCAGGGTGGCTACTACGTGGACGAGGATACCGTCGGAGTCTTTAGTGACCCGTCCAACCCCAACAGCCACTATGTGGTCTGGCGGGTACACCAGGATTTGATTATAGACCAGCCCGGTGAGACCACCATTCGGCTTTGGCTGGGAGAGAAGCCAGATGGCGGCATCTTCCCCGAAGACGACTTAGGGCGGGTATTCACCTCAGAGAATACCCGGGCCTGGTTTAAGCCCGCCGTGGATAACGATTACTACTACACAAAATCCTTGCGAACGGATATTTTGCCTACAATTTACTTTGACAGATTCAGTATGAATAACGGGAACGGGATGGATTCCACCACCTTTACAGACAGTACCATGAATCTCCGTATCCCGCTTCCCATCGGCAACCCGAACAACCCCTTCCCAGACGGGAGACCGCCCTACCTTGCAGATGGCACCACCTTAAATCCGGCCGCAAACTGGTATCGAACAACGTCTAGCGGCCTGGGAGGATACATCGCGCACAACTATTTATTTAACCTGTATTGGACCAAAAACCCCAGTGGGCCAAACATCTACACCTTCACCTTCCGGGAGTGCGACAGCAGCTGGCTGCCCACGGGCCTGGTGATGACCTATCGGGTAGATGTTTCCGGACTGAGCGGCAATGAGGTGCGTGTGGTTGTCGATTCCTTTGAGGTCACCTCGACGAACTACTTCCCGCGGCCGGCTTCGACCTTGGCACACCACTATTACGCATCCCGCCTGGCCTGGGGCACAGACACAGCGCCCCGGGGCGTGGAAAACCTGGTCAACCGGGTCACCGGTAATCTCGCCAGTTTCCCGGTCTTTTGGGATAGGGGCACTGTTATACAGAGCATGGAGGGCACCTTGTCCATGGCCCTTCGTGCGACACAACCGCCCTCCACGGATCTGATCGTCCACAAGTCCCTCACCGGATTCTGGGAACAGGACTGGGATGTAGACGAGGATAGCCCCTTTGGCTTCCGCGTACAAAACCAATTCGACCTCTACCTGATCTTAAACCCCGTAGGGGAGGAAGAGATTGACGGCGTGACCTATATGGTCTACGAATACGGCGGCGTGACCCAGTATCTGAACAACCCCACAATTCATACAGTGGTCTACACCAGCGAGGAAAAACCCGCGTACCTCCGGAATATCCCCGTGGAGAGTGCAACCTCAGCGACAGAAGAGAGTGCAGAACCCATCACCTTCGACTACACAGTGACAGAGGTATTTACAGGGAGCAAGTGGGAGGGGCTGGAAGACTGGCAGATTGCGCTAATCACCTCCACCTTCTACGATGTAGACGGAGAGACGCTTCGTGGATTGCGAGCCGAAACAAGGCCGGAGGCAGACCCAGACTTGAATCCCTTTGACGAGTTGACTGCGTTTTCACTGGAAGAGGGTGTGCTGCGCGAAGTCACGCTCCAAAATAAGTTTGGCCACGGGGTAGGATTCTTAGAGGTCACCAAGTTTATCAACGGTTATCCCGACGATCAAGGCGTGACCGACGATGCCTTGTTCTATGTGCGCATCTGGGACGTGTCGGCGGAAAACTACCTGCTCTTTGATTCCGTGCCCCGGCTGGTCGGAGACAATGAAACCGTTTGGTGTGTCGGCAACCACATCATTGGCCTGACGGAAACCTACACCCAGTACCTGGAAAACCAGGCCGGTGACTACGTCGATGAAGACGGTAATGTTGTTGACGAGCTAAATCGTGTGGGCCGTCCCCAGCCGATTATGGAGATACCCATTCAGCGCGGGAAGCTCCTTGTTCTGTCAAACCTGTGGACCTGGGGTGCCTACGAGGTTCATGAGGTGATTCCCGTCCCTGCGGCCCTAAACGGCATCTATCTCGACCTGATTCAAGTCGAACTCATAGACCCCCAGACCGGGGAGCCAACAGGTGAATTCGCAGACGAGTATCCCCCTGTGCTCTCACCTCTATGGCAGGCGGCCGTGGAAGCCATGATCGCAGAACAATGGACAGAGGTCTGGGCGGGGATTCCAAACACAGACCGGGATTTTGATTGGGCAATCCGCGGCCCCATGTCCCCGCCGGTGTGGCCGGCGGGCGCGTGGATGGAAGACGCGTGGAAAGACCAATGGGAGCTCGTATACGAGATCATAGACGAGTCCAACTTCTGCTTAGACACCCGCGTGGACTGGGGTGTGGAATACGTCATGATCTATGGTGACGAACCGGAGCTGCGCTTTAACGAGGTTCACACGGCTTCCCTGTATAATAAATTCAAGTACCAATCCGCAAACGTTATGATCTCAAAAGAACTGCGCGGCCACTATCTGGACTGGGGCATCGGGCCAAACTCCTGGTTCGACATGCAGATTTGGAACATTCCGGACACGAATCCCGAGTTGGCGACCGAACTCATCTTTATGCGTGAGCGCATTTCGGGTGCCCTGGGCTATCGATATCATGTGATTGGCCACAGGAGCGGGGAAAGCGGCCCCATTGACCCCCAGACCGTACACTACTACTGGTTGGAAGAAGGTGAAACCGGCGCGGAGAAGTATGCCGCCCAATACGCCAGCGGCTACATCGTAGATGTGGTGCGTGTACGCCCCAACCTGTCCCAGTACGTGGTTGGCCTGCCCTTAGATCACGGGGGCAACTACCACGTAATGGAAGTGCTCGATACCGCCATGGGGCGCGTGCAGACCAGATATGACTATTTCAGTAGCTATGACAACCCCCACACCCCGGAAATCGAGAGCGACATGCACGTACGGGTGACCAATACCTATACCACAGGAAACGGTGCCCAAGCGGTTATAAACAAAGTGTTCACCTGCGGCTTTGCCGGTGACGGAACCCCGGTGGGCGGCGGCCTCTTCTATGGCTTCTGCGGCTACGAAGACCACGGTGTCCACGGCCCCGGAGATCCGGGCTGCGGCACCGGCGGCCCTTACGGATGCTTGGATTGCAGTGGCCACGGCCCCATCGGAAGCGGAAACTTCAACACCACGTCCCGCCAGAATACCTGGGCCATAGACGGCCGAGCCGTAGATGAGGACACCGTATTTTACGCCACCATGTCCATATGGGTCTGGAACGGCTCCGAACCCGGCGGAGATGATGATGAAAATGGTGTCCAAAACCAGTTCGAAGACTGGTGGGTCTGGCCCGAGACGGATGTCAGGGGCTACTACATCGACGATCCAGAAGGACTCGGCTACTGGAAGGCGTTAGAGTTTGAAAAAAACCCGGTCACAGGGGACTATGACCTCTATATCGAACCGGAAGAAGTGTCGGGAGAGCCGGGGGAGGACTTCACGTTCCACAGCGCCCCCGTCACATACTTCCCCTTCAGCGTGAACGAGCCGGCCACCCTGAACAACCTGGGCTTTTCCAGCTCCTATAAGATTACAGAATATGTGTTGGACGGCTTAGACTATGTGCCCATTGAAACCCTATTCCGCATCGGCGCGGAGCCAGACGACGAAAGGGCGTCCCCCTGGGTGGCCTATGAAGTACGCCACACCATCAACTTCCGCTTCCCGGAAAACGCGAGATCCTGGACAGAGATCACCACCCGTGACGGGATTACCGTGGGCGGAAATATCACCATTCTGACGGCGGCCGGGATCAACCAGGCGGTATACGAGGCCTTCGAGCCCCTGCAACTGCTGTCTCAGACCCAGGCGGTCGCGCTGATGGCGGTGGGTGCCATGGACGCAGGACAACTAGACGGCACGGCCCCCGTCTACGTATACAACAATTTCCGCCCCGGTGAGGCGACATTGCGTGTAGATAAGGCCGTGGCGGACTGGCCAGACCACTTTGTAGATGAGCCGGAAGACATGATGTACTACATCCGTGTAATCGACGAGACAGACGGCACGACCCTACTCTGGCGGCCAGAGCGTTTTGACGAGGGCGTAGATGCCTACCACTGCATCGGCAACGACGTAGACGGCTTCTCTGAGACGGCCGGGATTGAGGACATCGATCCGGGAAATCCCTTTGACGGGCTCACCGTCATCCAGATCCGTGTGGGACAGCCGGTAGAACTCCGCAATCTCTGGTCTGAGCGGAACTACCGTGTAGAGGAAGTGCTTCGCATCGTTGACGGCGATACGGGCGAGGTTGCGATTATACCGGCCACCCTTGCAGACGCAGGCTATACGCCGAGCGTCACATACGCGACCCCAGTGGGATTGGCGGTCTCGGCTGATCGGATACGCCCCGGGGCCACGGATCGGGTATTCCTCATCAACGGCGATGTGGCGGCGGTTACATTGACCAACACCTATCCGCCCTACTATACCGTGACCTACGACGCCAACGGCGGCTCCGGTGCCCCCCTTGACAGCGCGCGCTACGCGGAAGGCGCAGCGGTCACTGTGCTCGACAAAGGCGAGATGACCCGGCCCGGGTACGACTTCACCGGCTGGAATACCCAAAAGGACGGCAAAGGCGACAGCTACCGCGCCGCCGACACCTTCCAGATGCCGGATGAGAACCTAAGCCTCTACGCCCAATGGGACGCCATTGACTACAGTGTCACCTACTACCCCGGCGGCGCGGAGGGTGACGTGCCGGTTGACCTGAAAGCTTATCACGTCGGTGACGACGTTGACGTGGCGGCACCCACAGGTCTGACTTACTCCAATTATCGCTTTATGGGCTGGCGCGCAAACCTGAGCGGTACCCCCCTGATTCAGCCCGGCGAAGAAGCCTTCAAAATGCCCCCGGCCGATGTGGAACTGGCGGCGGAGTGGGCCCGGGAGTACAAGGTGACTTATGACGGCAACGGTCACAGCAGTGGCACGGTGCCGCCGGAAGACGGCTTCTACATCACCGGCGAGACCACAAGGGCGGCGGCACAGGGGACCATGGATCGCCGTGGATACACCTTCACCGGCTGGAACACACTTTCAAACGGCGGCGGAACCCCCTACGCGGCAGGAGCCGCCATCACCATTGTCGCCGTGGATGTGACCCTCTATGCCCAGTGGAGACACGACCAATACACCGTCACCTATGATGGAAACGAGAACACCGTGGGTGCGCCCCCCGCGCCGGAAAACCACTTCACAGACGATGCAGTCACCGTGAAGGGCCCCGGCACTCTGGGGAGAGACGGCTACAAGTTCATGGGCTGGAGACGTGCCCGAACCGGCGGCGGCACAGAGGATTACTTAGCGGGCCAAACCTTCGATATGCCGGAGTCCAACGTGACCTTGATGGCGATCTGGGCCCCCGCTGGGGATATCCGATTGACGAAGACCCTAGCGGGCAGCTATAGCGACTGGGCCATGGATGAGAACACCCCCTTCTACATCAGGATTTGGGATGTGCCGGATCTGGAGGATAGCAGTCTACAGCGCGTCATGCTCTTCGAGCGCAGCCTCATCGACCTCCCCACAGGGGACTACAGCTATACGGCCATCGGTTATAAGTACGGCGACGATATCGGGGGCTGGACCTATGAATTCTACCTCTTAGATGAAGCGGCGGCGGATTTTGTACAACCTGTCCGCAATGTAGACTACTTCGATGAGATTCCCATTACCCAAAACATGCCCCAGTGGGCCAGAGGCCTCCTGGCGGGAGACGGGCACCACTACTACATCGAAGAGCTGCCCAACGGCCTGAGCACACCCGGCATACTCACAACCACCTATGAGTGGCAGCGCGGTGCGGATGGGCGGCAACCCTGCGGCTGTGATCAAATGGCGGTCTGTCAAGGCCTTCTCATCCCCTTAATCATAGGCGATGCGGACATTCAGGTATACGTGACCAACGACTATACCCAGGGCGCCGGTCAAATGATCATCCGGAAAATCTTCCCCATCGCCGCAGAGGATGAGGACTGGTTCACAACATTCTCTTTCTGGGATACTTGGCCCATTGACAGAAACACCCCCTTCTACGTCGAGATCGAGAAGTGGGTTCCCGATGAGAGCGAGGCGGGCGGCACCTGGACACGCCTGCGGTTTACACCCACCGGCCCGTCCACATTCGACTTCTTCGGTGTGGACGGCGTGACAGGGGAGGGCGTAGAAGATACAGTCACCATGATCCCCTTTAGCGTGAACAATCGGGCCATCTTGAGCGGCATGGATTCCACCTGGGACTATCGGGCCGCAGAATACTGGTATGATGAGGCAAAGGAGGCATATCTCCCCATTGCAGACGCCTTCGAAGTCGCCGCCACGGGTGAACCCTGGGTACTTGCCGCCGTCAACATCGACAAAGGCCCGGGCCCAGAGGCGGAAAACGCTTCCATACCGGAGGAGAAGAACATCACCGTCACAGTGACAAACACCTTCCGGCCCGGCGTGGCGGAACTGACGGTCACCAAGGAACGCGGCGGAACCACCCCCGGCTGGTGGGAGGGTACGGAAGTGTTCTACATCCAAATCAGAGACGTGACAGATGGCAACATCCTACGCTGGATCCCCGATCCCTTCGCTACGGAAGACGCGCTGGACATCTGGCGCTGTGTAGGGAACGAAGACGGCGGATTCAGTGAGGTAGTCCCCTACGATCCCGAACTTGGCACAGAGGCCTACACCAACACCCTGACCATCCGGGTAGGTGAGACCGTCACCCTAAACAACCTCTGGACGAACCGGGAATACGAGGTGATTGAGCGCCTCCCGTCAGACGCCCTGTACACGCCGACCCCCGCCTTCACCGTCGAAAAAGCGGATACAAGCAGCGAGGGCGCAAAAATCTTCCTCAATAACGGAGACTTAGCCCAGGTCACCGTGACGAACACCTACCCCGACTACTATCAAGTGACCTACGTCAGCGCAGGGCACATCAGCGGTACAGTGCCCACTGACGATAATTACTACATAGCGGGTACTGCGGTGACAGTGGCGGGGCAGGGGAGCCTCTTACGGCCCGGATATGATTTCCGGGGCTGGACGGCGGATCTCGACGAAGACGGTACGCCGGAACGCTACACGACAACCCTCACCATGCCCCCGGCGGACGTGACCTTGACAGCGCTATGGGAGGCCATCGACTACAATGTCACCTACTTCCCGGGCGGCGCGGCGGGCGGCGTGCCCGTTGACCCCCAGGAGTACCACATCGGCGATGACGTAGACGTAGCGGAGCCCAGCGGGCTCACGCGTCCCGGCTACCGCTTCATGGGCTGGCGCTCGGATCTCAGCGGCACACCGCTGTTCCAACCCGGCGAGAACCTCTTCAAAATGCCGGCGGCTGATGTGGAACTGACAGCGGAGTGGTCCGAACTGTTCTACGTGACCTACGACGCCAACGGCGGCGAGAATCCGCCTGAGGACGATGGGGCCTACATCGAAAACGAGAACGTCACCATCCTAGGTGCCGATGAAGACGCGCCCACCCGGACGGGCTACACCTTCGAGGGCTGGCACACCGATCCCCAGGGGAAAACAGGTACAGCCTACACGCCGGGCGAGACCTACGGGATGCCAAAGGGTGACCTGACCCTATACGCCCAATGGGACGCTTTGGTATACACGATAACCTACGTGGCCAACAACGGCACAGAGGAGACGGACACCCGGAGTCCCTACACAATCGAGGACAAGGATATTCCGGTGCTCGCCCCCGCCGACTGCGGTGTGGAAGGCTTCGTCTATGAGGGCTACCTATTCCTGGGGTGGAGCGCGGACATGGATGGAGACGACGGAGGGGATGGGTTCTGCGACCCCGGCGATCTCTTCGACATGCCCTTATCGAATGTCACCTTCACCGCCCTGTGGGCGCGCGACTACTCAGGTGGCCTGACCGTAGAGAAGATGGTGGATCTCACCGGGCCGGACGCGGAGCGCTATAACGACCCCGATAAGCCCTATGACTTCTACTTTCGCGTGTACAGGCTCGAGGATGCGGAGGCCCCAGAGTATCTGTATTTCATGCCCGATCCCGAGATGGAGGAGGGGGAGAACCTCTGGATCTATGTGGAGGACCCACTGGAGGAAGACATCGATGACGGGGTCGTGACAACTGAGATTCTGTTCCGGGTTGATCTGCCGGCCGTCTTAAAAGGCCTGCCCACAGCAGTCATGTATGAGGTGGAAGAAGTAGTCGGCTTCTATGACAGGTTCGTACCGGGCAACTGGTGGTGGACGCCGGACTTCAACCCCATCAAGATGCCCCACGAGGGGAACTTAAGCGTCATGGTAATCAACGGCCCCAAAGGCCACCTCGACGGCGGTGATGGCTGCCGTGTGACCTACGACGGGAACGGCTATACCGGCCCCGTGCCCTATGACGTCAGTGCGTACCCAGAAGGCTTCCCCGTCTATGTCCTCGGGCCGACGGACACCTGGCACGACGCGTACAATTGGCCCATGGAATGGACTGGGTACAAATTCATAGGCTGGAACACAAGCGCGGACGGCAAGGGCACGGCCTATCTACCAACTGACTGGGTCGAATTTGACCCCATAGGATGGGATGGATACCACATCATGCCAGATCAGGACGTGACCCTTTACGCCCAATGGCAGCGCACCCAGGTCGACCCGCCGCCCCAGTGTACGGTGACCTTCCACTGGAACTACGACCGGGCGGACGACGGCATCTATCTCCGGGTCGCGGTGCCCAGAGGAAGCCCAGTAGCGGCACCCATGCCGCCCCTGCGCCAGGGATTCACCTTCCGAGGCTGGTTCTTAGATCCGGCGTGCACACTGCCCTATGACTTCGCCACACCGGTGACCGCAGACCTGGATCTCTACGCCCGCTGGGAGGTCGCCCTGCTGATCCCCTTCGCGCCGGAGCATTACGCCTATCTGGTCGGTGAAAACCGTGGTCGGATTACAAGCCAGGGAGAGGTAGAACTCAGTGAACTGTCGGAGAACTACATTTCACCCGAGCGCAATATCACCCGGGCTGAGGTGGCGACAATCTTCTTCCGCC
>Ga0123355_10017521_pt1 | contig 11326 bp, 7 predicted proteins | sample TergutEmb28metaG_3_FD_89872 | JGI IMG/M metagenome (GOLD analysis project Ga0123355, IMG submission 89872) | Embiratermes neotenicus P1 segment gut microbial communities from Petit-Saut dam, French Guiana - Emb289 P1 | ecosystem: Host-associated > Arthropoda: Insects > Digestive system > Gut ...
CGTCATTCATGGCCAGGAAGCCGCCAATGTTTACCAGGCCGTCTTTTTTGCCGCTCATGGTTGCGCCGTCTGCATTGCTGAACATTTCTTTTACTATGGCTTTGATTGTCTTATCGGCGTAGCCTTCTTCGCGCATTTTAATGAAATAGGCGTTTTCTACACAGCGTGTACAGTCGTAGAATACTTTAATGCCGTGTTTTTCACTTAGCTGTTTCACTTCGCGCATGTTTTGCATGGAGACGGGTTGCCCACCGGCCAGGTTTACGGTTATGGCCAGGCAGATATATGGGATTTTATCGGCTCCCACTTCGTCTATTAGGGCTTGCAGTTTGTTAAGGTCTATGTTGCCTTTGAATGGCAGGTCAATTTCCGGGTCGTGGGCTTCGTCTATTATTATGTCGCGGAAGGTGGCCCCGTTGGCTTCCTGGTGGAAGCGGGTGGTTGTGAAGTACATATTGCCCGGTACGTATGTGCCGGGGGTGATTAGTATCTGTGAAAGGATGTTTTCTGCACCGCGGCCCTGGTGGGTGGGTACTACGTGCTTGAAGCCGTAGTATTCTTTCACTGTAGCTTCAAGGTGCGCCCAGTTACGGCTACCGGCGTAGGCTTCGTCGCCTATCATAAGGCCAGCCCATTGGCGGTCGCTCATGGCGTTGGTACCGCTGTCTGTTAATAGGTCGATGTAGCAATCCTCGCTTTTTAGCTGGAAGGTGTTGTAGCCTGCGGCTTGCATGGCTTCCTCGCGTTCTTCGCGGGTTAGCATGTTTGGCATTTCTACTACCTTTATGCGGTAGGGTTCTGCCGGGTAGGTTTTGGTTGTCATTTGTGTGCCTCCTTTTTTAGGTCAAGATCGTGGGGCTTTGCCCCACACCCCACAAGCTTTTTGAAAAAAGCTTGACCAAAAACTTTGATATAAAATCGTGCTTTGCACGATTTTGGGGTTTATTTGTTTTTTTTGTAGCTTTGGGTTCTGCGTTCGGCTTCGAATACAAAATATCCGTCTTTTTCATGGACACGTACACCGCCGAATATGGCTATGAATTTATTTTTGTACCAGTCTTTCCGCTTTGTCACCATGTAGAACTTGCCGCCTATGGCCAGGCGGTTAAAGCCTTTTTCTATGAACAGCTTAGGCACGGAAAAATCTGCGTGATAGGGCGGGTTTGAAGCTATTATTGTAAAGCCGGTTTCGTTAATGTTGTGGTAGGCGTTGGAGTTTAGTATTTGTACGCCACCTACGTTGTTGAGGGTTGCGTTGCGCTTGGCGTATTTTAGCGCGGTTTCGCTTATGTCGGACATGAATACATTGGCTGGCGGGATTTGTTTTGCGGCGGTTATGCCTACTACGCCGTAGCCGCAACCTAGGTCTAGGACTTTGTCGGCGGCAGTGAAGCTTATGCATTCAAGCATCGCTAAAGTACCCTTGTCTACCTGGCTTGGCGAGAAGAGTTTTGGATGGGTTTCGAAGGTTAGGGGGTGGTCTTGGATGGTTATGTTTAGCATGTTGTCACCTTATTATCTAATTTCATTTGCTTTTCATAAGTTCGTTTAATGTAATTTTCGCTAAAGCACAAATTTGCTCACTATCAGAAAAATCTGCGATAATATAACTTCTTCCGGTAACACCCGTTTCAAGTTGCATCTTATTCTTTAAAATAAATGCATCACCGGCGGGTGTCTTCTTTAGGTACCATCTTTCTAACCCATTGCCATGCGTCTCATTCATAAATACCAGACATCACCCGGTTTCAGAAAGGTCTATATACAAATGCCCAAAGTCCTCTATAAAAGATTTCCGTCCTTTAATATTATCCCCAAGCAGTATCTCAAACATTTCTTGTGTTTTAGCCGCGTCGGCGGGGATAACCTGCACTAGCCGCCTGGTTTCCGGGTTCATGGTGGTTTGCCACATCATTTCCGGTTCGTTTTCGCCAAGGCCCTTGGAACGCTGGATTGTATACTTTGTACCGGCCTTTTCAAGCTTGGCAACTGCCTCATTTTTATCCTTGTCGGTATAGGCGAAAATGGTTTTCTTACCGGCGGTTATCTCATATAGCGGGGATTCGGCAATATACACCTTCCCGGCCTCTATCAAAGACGGGGTTAGGCGGTATAGCATGGTTAGGATTAGCGTGCGGATATGATAGCCGTCGTAGTCTGCGTCTGTACATATTATTATGCGCCGCCAGTTTAGCTTGTTTATGTCAAAACCGCTTAAATCGCGGCTATTCTTATGCTTGATTTCTACGCCGCAACCCAGTACGCGCAGTAGGTCTGTGATTACATCGTTATTAAAAATACGGTCATAATCAGCCTTTAGGCAGTTGAAAATCTTGCCTCTTACGGGCATTATCGCCTGGAACTCTGCATCCCGGCCAAGCTTGCAACTGCCTAGTGCAGAGTCACCTTCTACAATATAAAGCTCCCGGCGGCCTATATCCTTGGTGCGGCAGTTTACGAACTTTTCTACCCGGTTATTTAAGTCCAGGGTGCCGGTAAGCTTCTTTTTAAGGGTTATGCGGGTTTTTTCGGCAGATTCGCGGCTACGTTTGTTGGCCAGCACTTGCCCGGCCAGCTTGCTTGCATCGGCTTTATTTTCAATAAAATAAATTTCTAATTGCTTGCGCATGAAGTCTGTCATGGCATCTTGGATAAATCGGTTGTTTATGGCCTTTTTTGTCTGGTTTTCGTAGGAGGTTATCGTAGAGAAGGAGTTGGTTATCAGAATCAGGCTTTCCTCTATATCTGGGAAGCTGACCTTTTTCTCGTCTTTTTTGTAGTGGCCACCGGCCTTAAGAAAGGTGTCTACGGCGGAAACGAAGGCGACCTTAATAGCCTTATCCGGTGCGCCGCCGTATGCCAGGAAGCTGGAGTTGTGGTAATACTCAAGTAAACTTGCGTCGTTTGAAAAACAGAAGGCTATTTCAAATTTTAGCTTGTATTCTGGCTTATCGGGCCTATCGCGGCCTTTTGTTTCGTGGGATAGCAGTACCGGGTCTGTTAAAGGGGTTTCGCCTGCGATTTCTGTTATATAGTCGCGTATGCCATTTTCGTAGCGGAACTCGAAGGTTTCGCCGCTTGGCTCGTCATGTAGCTTAAAAAGTAGCCCGGCGTTAACTATCGCCTGGCGTTTTAGCATGTCCTTATACCAGTCCAGGGGTACGTCTATTTCAGTAAAAACATCTCTGTCAGGCCGCCATTTTATTGTGGTGCCTGTTCTTCTGCCGTTATAAGCTTCTTTGTTTAGCCCGCCTATGTTCTCGCCTTTTTCGAAATGGAGGTTATACCTTGTGCCGTTTTGTAGGATTACCGCCTCCATGTATTCGGAGCTGTATTGCGTGGCGCAAAGCCCTAGGCCGTTTAGCCCTAGGCTAAATGCGTAGTTGGCTTCTTCTTCGTTATTGGAATATTTGCCGCCTGCGTATAGCTCGCAAAACAGCAGTTCCCAGTTGTATTTTTCTTCAATTGGGTTGTAATCTACTGGCATGCCGCGGCCGTGGTCTTTTACGGTTATAGACATATCGGTGTGGCGGGTTATTTCTATTTTATTGCCATGGCCTTCACGGGCTTCGTCTATAGAGTTAGAGATAATTTCAAAAATAGCGTGCTGGCAACCCTCAAGCCCGTCCGAACCAAAAATAACGGATGGGCGCTTGCGTACCCTATCCGCTCCTTTTAAGGCTGTTATGCTTTCGTTTCCGTATTCTTTTGTTGTCATGATGGCTCCTTGGATGAAGTCTTAGAATGGTTCTATAAAGCGGCTTCGCCGCTTTGTTGTGGATACAAGTGGAAATTGCAAGCAATTTCCTACAGGTATAAAAAAGTAGCTTCATACTACTATACCTGGCTGTAAAGCGTCAATTGGGGTGTAAAATTTGCTGTTTGTTATGCAGTACACTTAAAATTGTTTATTTAAACTGAAATATGAGCTATGATGTAAAAAAGGAGCTGTGCCTATGACCAAAAACAAATTTGTAAACACTGCAACAATGTATGTAGACGAATCCCCCGGGAATTATATTTCCGCAGAGGCGGCAATTTCACAAGAGTATGCGGGAATGAAAATATACGATTCCCCCATATTTGCCTTCGGCGCACCGGATGATGAGCTTTATATACGATACAAATCGCCGGATGTAATAGGCAATCACTTTTTAGCGCCGCATGAATGGTTGCCCACGGCAAAAACGGTAATATCTTTTTTCCTGCCATATACAGAAAGAATCAAGACCGCCAACACGCAAGATTGCACATGGCCTGCCAACGAGTGGCTACACGGGCGGTACGAGGGGCATATGTTCTTGAGAAATGTTGCTACGTATATATGTAAGATTTTACTGGACGCGGGATACAAAAGCCTAATCCCGGCAGATGACCCCCGCATGGCACTTGGCAGTGCAGGCCCTCCATTCACATCAAAATGGTCTGAAAGGCATGTTGCCTATGCCTGCGGGCTAGGTACGTTTGGGCTTTCCGGCGGGCTTATAACCGAAAAAGGCATGAGTGGAAGGTTTGGGAGTATCATAACAGAACTGGACTTGCCAAAAGATAGCAGGCCGTACAGCGGGGTTTACGATTACTGTACGATGTGTGGCATATGTATAGCCCATTGCCCCGCCCAGGCTATTTCATTTGAAAGCGGAAAGGCGCATAAACCCTGTTCAGATTTTCTAGACAAAGTACGCGAGAAAAACAATCCCAGGTACGGGTGCGGCAAATGCCAAGCAGGTGTGTCATGTGAAAGTGGATTGCCGGGTGCTTAAAACACACCTTAGTTTTCGATATGAAAATAGTCAATAAACTCATCGTGCCAGTGATTTCGTATTAATTTTGCTAGGTACTCCTTATCCCAATATGTTATATGTCTGTGTGATATATTTCCAGTGCTTCTATGTTCGTTAATCTTTGTGATTGCGCTTTTGCTTATAGTGCCAGTAGTAGCTACAACGAAGCGATGTATGAAAAATTGCCCGCCTGTATTATAATCTTTTATTGTTTTTTCAAAAGCTTCATCTGCTTGGTTTGTTATTTCCTTTATAGAACCACTGCCACCTCCAGACTTGTATGATATACTGCCTTTTTTGAATTGAACACCTACATACTGTCTGTCGCCTTCTGGTTGCGAAATTTCAAAATATTCAATATCTATGCCGTGTTCGTCAGAACCGCCAGTAAATTTTACTCCATGTAATCCAATTTTTTTAAGCAAAGGAACAAATATTTTTTCTGCCATTTTATGTTCATTTAGAGTGTTTAGCTTTTCTATAATTATTTCGTCATCCAGTACCGGTGCATTAAATTTTTTTGCGATGCTCTTCAATTCCTTTTTCAATAATCCAACAAAACCACTAGGTAAATTGGCCTGATTTAGCTTAGCTTCACAGGTACTGCATATTCTTTCAAAGCCAAAAACAATATGAAATTTATCCTCTCCGCAAAAATCGTATAAGCAACCTCTTGTATAATCATGCCTTAGTTTAATAGACTTATTTTCAGTGTCGCTATCTAAGAAAATTCGAATAGCGGACTTATATAGATGACGTAAAATGTAGCCTTTTATCGAAACATTCTTTTCTATGCAGAAATCTCTCACTTGATGAAAAGTGATAATTGAAACCTTGTCACTTAACTTCTTTCTGAAATAGTTGCCTTCTAGTCGGCAGTCAATAAAGCACAGAGTTGTGTTGTTAATCTGCTGTTTATTTAGTGCTTCCATTAGGGCTGGCTTAGAATACCCCATAATATTATAAGTAAAATCAATATTTTTGATTGAGTTAATTGTGAATATATGGGAATAATCGTTTTCTTTGATTTGGGTGATATGACTCAATTCTTCTTTGTACTTTTCAAGGTCACCCACGAATATTATATCAATTATCGCAGTTTCTTGTGTGTTCATTAAATCGACACCTCCAGATGTAAAAATTACAGATGAAAAAAAATAACTCCTGTAGGTTATTATACCATGTTAGGAGTCGTTCGACATTATTTTATATTTGATTGTTTCACAAGCACATAACCAGCATAATGCTACCAATACAGAAGCATGAAGGTGGAACGGATATTTTGTTTTAGGGCTTGCTTCCTACGGAAGGATGGTAGTAATACTCCAACTGGTTATGGGGTGAAAGCATGGCTGTATACGAATCTATCATAATGATGTTGACATTTGGAATTTTCATTGTCGCACTTATAACATTAGTAGTATTAGTTAGGCACTCTAAAGAAAATAACCGGCCACTTCTGCAGAGGGTAGGCCGGTTATTCTACAAAGACTACTATTCATAGCAAGCCTGCCGCCTTTTTAGCGGCTGTGCAAGGGAGCCGTGTCAGAAGCGTCAAACTCAGCAAACACATATCATTTCAAGCGGTTTCGTCACTTTTTTAGGCACTGCCGATGACTAGGCCAGCCAACTCCATTGGTGGGATGGGGTTGCCATTTTTATACACACGCATAGACCCAGCGGATATTTCATCTATTAGGATAATTTTATCCTGGTTTTTGCCGTATTCATATTTAATATCGTATAGGTCTAGGCCCTTCTTGGCTAAGTCTGCGGCAATTAGCTTTGTGATTTCCTGGGTTAGGTGCTTGCAGGTTGCGTATTCTTCTGGGGCCATTAGATTAAGGGCTACTAGCGCGTCCTTGCTAATGGGCGGGTCTTTTAGGTTATCGTCTTTTAGGGTTGCTTCCACTAGGTTGCCCAGCTCATCACCTTTTTTGGCGAAGCTACCGTATCTTCTTAGAAAACTGCCGTCGGCTTTGCGGCGACATATAAACTCTACCGGGTATTTTTCTGCCGGGAGGACGGTCATGGTAGCCGCTTGGATATCGCTTTCTACATAGTGGTTGGGGATGCCCGCCGTAGTCAGCATTTCGAAGAAGTACTTCGTTAGCTTTAGCGATTCGCGGCCCAGGCCGTCTATGCTTAGCCCTACGGCGTTTTCGCCTGGGTCGAATACACCGTCTTTTCCTGTGGCGGTGTCTTTTAGCTTTAAGGTGTAGGTGCCGTTTGGATTTTCGTATAAGTCTTTGGTTTTGCCTTGTAGCAGTAGCTTCATTGTGGGTTCGCCTTTAGATGTGGCCCTGTGGCCTATGTCGCTTCGGTGGAAGAGGTTATCGCATTTTATATGCTGGATATCCTTGTAGACTGCGTCCCGGGCGGCGGCTAGGGTTTCGGCTTTTCTTACTACGAATAATACCCGCCCACCATTTGTGGTGTAGCCCTTGCCGTTTTGGTCGCGGGCGGTGGCGAAGTGGAAAACCTGTGTGTCGGGGCTTATATTTTCAAGCCCGTGTATTGGGAAACCTTTTTCGTATGTGCCGGGGTAGCCTTTCGAGGCCAGTACCACGCCCATTATGTGGCTTTTACTCCAGGATAGGGTGGGGGTTTTACCGGCTAATATATCCATGATTGCGGTGTATAGGTCGCTTTCTAATAGCGGTAGTACTACCTCTGTTTCCGGGTCGCCAAAACGGGCGTTAAACTCTATTACCTTTGGGCCGGTTGGCGTTAGTATAAGCCCTGCGTATAGCACGCCGGTAAACGGGCGGCCTTCTTTTACCATAGCTTCGGCGGTTTTTTGTAAGATTTCTTTTTTAGAGAACTCTACTATCGCATCGCTTATTTGCGGTACCGGGGAATATGAACCCATGCCGCCGGTATTTGGGCCTTCGTCGTTATCATAGGCGCGTTTATGGTCTTGGGCTATGGCCATGGGGTATACCTTGTTGCCGTTTACGAAGGCCATATATGAAAATTCTTCACCGTCTATAAATTCTTCAATTACAACGGTTTTGCCGGACTCGCCGAACCTTGCGTTTAGCATCATGTCTTTTAGTGCGGTATCGGCTTCTTCAAGGGAGCTTGTGATTATTACGCCTTTGCCTTCGGCTAGGCCGTCGGCCTTTAGTACATATGGCGGGGCTTGGGTGCGGATATACGCGGCGGCACTTTGGTAGTCTGTAAAGACTTTGTATGCGGCGGTGGGTATTTTATACTTCTGCATTAGCTCTTTTGCGAAGGATTTACTGCCTTCTATTATTGCGGCGCTTTTTGATGGGCCGAAGATTGCTAACCCTTCGTTGGCGAAATAGTCGGCAATTCCTGCATTTAAAAGTGCATCGGGGCCGGGGATTGTTAGGGCAATATTTTCGCTTTTAGCAAACGCCGCTAGTGCTTCGAAGTTTAGCGGGTCTATTGGAACACATGTGGCCACGGCTTCCATCCCGGCGTTGCCGGGGGCTACGTATACCTGTTCTACGTTGGGTGACTGCGAAAGCTTCCATGCGATGGCATGCTCGCGCCCGCCGCCGCCTACTATTAGTACTTTGTTCATATGGTGTCCTTTCTTTTCATGGAATGCAGGATAATTGTGGGGTTTAAAGGCCAACCCCCGGCCCTTCGGGCCACCCCCTTCTAAAGAAGGGGGCTTTGCTCGGCTAACCCCCTTCTTTAGAAGGGGGTGGCCCGAAGGGCCGGGGGTTGAAGTATTTTTACTACGATTCTAATGTCTAAAATGCCTTACACCCGTGAGAATCATAGCAATGCCGTGTTTATCGCAGGCATCTATGGAATCTTGGTCGCGTAGGCTTCCGCCGGTTTGGATTATGCAGGTTATACCGGCTTTTGCGGCTTCTTCTACTGTGTCTGGCATGGGGAACATTGCGTCAGAGGCTAATACTGCGCCCTTTGCACGCTCACCGGCACCTGCTATGGCTATTTTGGCCGCGCCTACACGGTTGGTTTGGCCTGGGCCTATGCCTATGGTCATGTTGTCTTTGGCTATTAGAATGCCGTTGGACTTTACATATTTTATAACCGTCCATGCGAACTTTGCTGTGCTTAGTTCGTCTTCTGTGGGCTTTTTCTTGGTTGGGAAGGTTAGGTTTGCCTCCGCGTAGCCGTAGCGGTCTTTTTCTTGGGCTAGTAGGCCGCCGTTTATGGTTACTAGGTGTTGGCCTTGGTTGTTTTCGCCTTTTGCTGTTGCGTCTAGCTGTAGTAGGCGTAGGTTTTTCTTTTTCATTAGGATTTTTAGCGCGGCTTCGGTGTAGCTTGGGGCTATTATTATTTCTAGGAAAATTTCGTTCATTTTTGTGGCGCAGTATTCGTCTACTTCCCGGTTAAAGGCTACTATGCCGCCGAAAATTGATACCGGGTCGGCTTCATAGGCGCGGTCATAGGCTTGGGCTATTGTGTCGCCTGTGCCTACGCCGCATGGGCAGTAATGTTTTACTGCTACAACTGCCGGGGTATCAAACTCGCGTACAAGTGCTAGCGCCGCGTCTGCGTCACCTATGTTTATATAAGACAGCTCTTTGCCGTGTAGTTTTTTTGCGGTTACTATGGAGCTTACCGGTAGCGGGTCGCTATATAGGGCGGCTTCTTGGTGGGGGTTTTCGCCGTAGCGTAGGGTTTGGGTTTTTTCGTAGGTTATGGTTAGCTTTTCTGGGTAGGTTTCTTTGGTGAAATAGTTTGCTATTAGCGCGTCGTAGGCGGCGGTGTGGCGGAAGGCTTTTGCCGCTAGGTCTTGTTTTGTGTTGGTTGTTATGCCGCCGGTTTTTAGTTCTTCTAGGATTTTTTCATAATCTGTTGGGTCTACTACTACTGCTACATGGGCGTGGTTTTTTGCGCTGGAGCGTATCATTGCCGGGCCGCCTATGTCTATGTTTTCTACGGCTTCGGCGTATGTTACGTCTGGCTTTTGGATTGTGGCCTTGAAGGGGTATAGGTTAACTACTACTATGTCTATCGTGCCAATGGAATGCGCGGCCAGGGTTTCCATGTGGGAAGGGTTGTCACGCATGGCCAGTATGCCGCCGTGTATGGCGGGGTGTAGGGTTTTTACGCGGCCGTCCAGCATTTCTGGGAAGTTGGTTACTTGGGAAATGTTTTTGGCCCCGTGTTTTTTTAGAAGGTCGTAGGTGCCGCCGGTGGATATTACTTCGTAGCCTTGGTTAATTAGGCCCACGGCGAAGGCTTCTATGCCGTGTTTGTCTGAAACGCTTATTAGTGCTTGTTTTTTCATTGGTGCCTCCTAAATATTTTATTGTTTTTTATTGTGCGTAAAAAGGCCAACCCCCGGCCCTGCGGGCCACCCCCTTCTAAAGAAGGGGGCTAGCCGAGCAAAGCCCCCTTCTTTAGAAGGGGGTGGCCCGCAGGGCCGGGGGTTGAGCGCTTTTGTCCACGGTATCAAAACCAACGGCTTGCCGCGGTTGCGGTTGGAATAACCTTTGACTAATGTATCAAAACCGGCGGCTTGCCGCGGTTGCGGCTGGAATAAACCTTTGACCAATGTCTCAAAACCGGATATTACCAAAATAAACCGCGTCTGGACCAGTGTTTTTCAAATATAAACGGGTTATCTTCCAAAAATTCCGCAATATACCGCATGTTAATCCGCTTAAGCATACTACGGTTCTGCCAAGGCTCGTTAGCATACGAGTAATAATATATCTGTATCCTACGGTGTATTTCCCTTTGTAAATCTTCATTATTTGTAATGTGATAAACCTCAATAAGATTACGGGCGTTATCGGCGTTATAAAAATGGTCTCGCATAGTAAAATGAAACCCGCTACCCCTATAAAGGCTGGTATTAAGCCTACCGGAAACAAACCCGGAAGCCGAAACATTGGCCACAACCAAAAACATCATCCCAATTATAAGGTAAACCCGCATAACATCAAATTTTTCTCTAAAAAGTGCCACCAGCGTAAACATACACAGCAACACTTCCATTACCAAAAACGTAATAACCGCCATACGTAGCGGCGTAAACCCAAAAACCTGCATATACATATTCATACGATAAAACGAAGAAGCAATAAGCACCCCGGTAAACAAAGTAAGCATAACAAGCATAAGCCTAATAATCCCGGTACGTGCATGACTACGATAAACCTGCAAGAAAAATATAATAACCGTGAAATTAATTATAGTAATAAACAGCAATTGAAAGAACCCCTGCCGGGCATAATCCGCAAACACAATATCCCCAGGCAAAGAATTAAACCCGCCCATAAAAAGATAAGCCAATTGCACATAACAAAATGCCAAAAACACAAGATTAAGCACCGACAAAAAAGTCGTTGCCACAACCTTGTCTATGCCAAGTGGCTTAAACCGCGCCTCGCTATGTTTCATAAAGCGGGCGTTGTATACATACCCGGCTAGGAAGATACTTGCCAAAAATACAACAACTATGTGCCCAAAAATCCTAGCAAGGTTAGGTTCATCGTAACCGGCAAAAAAATCCGATATAAGTGTTGCAAAAACCTGGTCTGCACTAACCATTAGCAGGATAATAATAAACGCCAGCGGGA
>Ga0123355_10017522_pt1 | contig 11324 bp, 8 predicted proteins | sample TergutEmb28metaG_3_FD_89872 | JGI IMG/M metagenome (GOLD analysis project Ga0123355, IMG submission 89872) | Embiratermes neotenicus P1 segment gut microbial communities from Petit-Saut dam, French Guiana - Emb289 P1 | ecosystem: Host-associated > Arthropoda: Insects > Digestive system > Gut ...
ATGGCTATCCGCGTCCTGCCCGATGAGCTCGTCGACCAGATTGCCGCCGGGGAAGTGATCGAGCGGCCGGCCTCCGTCGTCAAGGAGCTGATCGAGAACAGTCTGGACGCGGGCGCGACTCGCATCGAGATCGACATCGAGCGTGGCGGCGTGGGCCTGATCCGGGTGCGCGATGACGGAGGCGGCATCGAGTCGCAGGAGCTGCCCGTGGCGCTCGCGCGCCATGCCACCAGCAAGATCGCGACGCTGGAGGATCTGGAAGCGGTCACGACGCTCGGTTTTCGCGGTGAAGCGCTGCCTTCCATCGGCTCGGTGTCACGCCTCAGGATCGCCTCGCGCGCGGCGCGCGCCGCTCAGGGCGCCGAGATCCTCATCGACGGGAGCGCCGTGAGCGGCGTGCGTCCGGCAGCGCACCCTCCCGGCACCACCGTCGAGGTGCGCGAGCTTTTTTTCAACGTGCCGGCGCGGCGCAAGTTCGTGAAGAGCGACGCCACCGAGCTCGGGCACATCGCGAGGCTCGTCGAGCGGCTGGTGCTGTCGCGTTTCGACGTGAGCTTTCGCCTCCGCCACGGCGCGCGCTTGCTCCTCGATGCACCCGCGGTCAGCGGCGCTGACGCCGATGTCACCCGTCTCGGGCAGGTGCTGGGAGAGGAGTTTGCCGCCGGCGCCGTGGCGGTGAGACACGCGGCGGGACCGGTGATGTTGTCCGGCTGGGCGGGCTTACCGACCCGCTCGCGGGCGCAGCCCGACCAGCAATTCTGGTTCGTCAACGGCAGGAGCGTGCGCGACCGGCTGCTGATGAACGCGGTGCGGCTGGCGTACCGGGACGTGTTGTATCACGGCCGCTACGCGGCTTATGTGCTGTACCTGACACTTGATCCGAAGCTGGTCGACGTCAACGCGCATCCCGGCAAGCTGGAAGTTCGCTTTCGCGAGGCGCGTCAGATTCACGACTTCGTGTTTCGCGCGCTCGAGCGCGCCCTCGCCGCGACCCGGCCGGAGGCGGGCGCCGCGCCCGCCGCGGCTTCGCCTGCGGCGGGTGTCCGCGCAATCGCTGCAGCCGCGGCCGGTGCGCGCGCCGTCGATGCCCCGGAGGTCGGCGTTGGCGCAGCCTCTGCGGGCAACGGTGCCGGCGCGCCGCTCGCGAGCCGCACCGCGGGGCTGCCGTTCTACCAGCCCTCGCGCGACCCGTGGGCCATCGCGGCCGCAGTTTCCGAAGCGCCAGCGACCGGCGGGCAGGCGAACAACGACTTCGACCTCACCGACAAAGAGCCCCTCGGCGCCGCGCTTGCGCAGCTGCACGGCGTCTACATCCTCGCGCAGAGCGCGAGCGGTCTGGTGCTGGTCGACATGCACGCGGCCCACGAGCGCGTGCTGTACGAGAAGCTCAAGGCCGACCGCGCCGCCGGCAGTGTCCCCTCGCAGCACCTGCTCGAGCCGTTGGTCCTGACGCTCAAAACCCACGAGCTGACCTCACTCCTCGAGCAGCAGTCGCAGTGGGAGCAGGCGGGGTTCGACATCGATGCGCTCTCGCCGACGCGCCTCGCGCTCCGCCGGGTGCCCGCATATCTGCGGGCGGCGGAGATCCCCGCCATCGTCAGCGCATTCGTCGAGGACCTCGCGCTCGACACCGGCAGCCATCACCTGGAGAGTGCCGCCGACCGGTTTCTAGGCACGCTCGCCTGCCGTTCCGCCATCCATGCGCACCGGCGCCTCACCCTGCCGGAGATGAACTCGTTGCTCAGACAGATGGAAGAGACCGAACGCGCCAACCAGTGCAACCACGGACGCCCGACCTGGACGCGCCTCACGCTGCAGCAGTTGGATCAGCTCTTCCTGCGGGGGCGCTGAGTGTCGGGCAGCGCCGCGGCTTCCGCAGACCGGCTTCCCGTGTTCGTGCTCGCCGGTCCCACCGGGGCCGGCAAGACCCAGTGGGCGCTGCGCCTGGCACAGAGTGCGCCAGTGGAGATCGTGAGCGTGGACTCGGCCCTCGTGTACCGCGGGCTCGACATCGGCACCGCCAAGCCCGGCGCCGAGCTGCGCGCGCGCACGCCCCACCACCTGATCGACATCTGCGAGCCCACCGAGAGTTATTCCGCGGGACGCTTCGTCACGGATGCGTTGGCGAGCATCCGTGAGATACACGCGCGCCGGCGTGTACCGCTGCTGGTCGGAGGCACGATGCTCTACCTGCACGCGTTGCTGCATGGGTTGGCCGTTCTCCCCCAAGCCGCTCCCGAGCTGCGGGCGCAGCTCGATGCACGGGCCGCACGCCTGGGGTGGCCGGCGCTGCACGAGGAGCTCGAGCGTCTGGACCCGGACGCCGCCGCCCGCATCGCGCCGAACGACAGTCAGCGTATCCAGCGCGCGCTCGAGGTTTGTTACACCACGGGGAGGCCGATCTCGCAGTTACAACGCGATACAGTCAGCCCGCTCGCGGACTGGCCGCTGCGGTACTGGATCCTCGCCCCACGGGAACGCCGGGTGCTGCACGAGCGCATCGAGCGGCGTTTCGCAGGCATGATGGATGCAGGGTTTCTCGGAGAAGTCGCTGGCCTCAAGGCACGCGGCGACCTCACCAGGCGCCACCCGTCCATGCGCGCGGTCGGCTACCGTCAGTTGTGGGCTTACCTCGAAGGCGCCTACAGCCTTGAGGAGGCTGTGGTGCGCGGCGTTGCGGCGACGCGCCAGCTTGCCAAGCGCCAGCTCACGTGGATGCGCAGCGAGCGCCTCGGCCGGTGGATCGACGCGGACGAGCCTCAGCTGTCGTGGAATCAAGACATCAGTCATGAGTTGGTCAAGCTTGGGTTTTGAAGGAAGGCACGTGTTAAGATTGTTCGGGTCGGCCTTGCCTGTGGCGGGCACTTGATGTGTGGATCGCGGAGCAGGAAGGTTGCCCCGTGATCTTTCGTGCTTCCGAACAACTCGAAGCGGCAAAAACAAGGAGAACCCGATGGCCAAAGGCCAATCCCTCCAGGACCCCTTTTTGAACGCCTTGCGCAAGGAGCGGGTGCCCGTATCCATCTACCTGGTCAACGGCATCAAGTTGCAGGGTCAGATCGATTCCTTTGACCAGTTCGTCGTGCTGTTGAAGAACAGCGTGAGCCAGATGGTCTACAAGCACGCGATCTCCACGGTCGTGCCGGCGCGCAATGTGCGCCTGGCGCCCGACGAGGGCAGCGCTGCCCCGGAGACGCCCGCCGAATAATGTCCCTCGCTTTGGGAAGCCTGAGTGTTCGAACGCCCAAGGACCGGTGAGCGTGCCGTGCTGGTGCGCTTGGGGCTCGGCGTACCGGTCGATTCCGAGGACCTCGAGGAGTTCACGCAGCTCGCCGTGTCGGCCGGCGCCGTGCCGGTCGCCACGGTCACCGGCCGGCGCGAGCGCCCCGATCCGCGCTATTTCCTGGGCAGCGGCAAGGCCGAGGAACTCAAGGGCATCGCGAAGGACAGCGGCGCCGAACTCATTCTGGTCGATCACGCGCTCTCTCCGAGCCAGGAACGCAATCTCGAGAAGCTCATCGAGCGCCGGGTGGTCGATCGCAACGGACTGATCCTCGACATCTTCGCCCAGCGCGCGCGCAGCTTCGAGGGCAAGCTCGAAGTGGAGCTGGCGCAGCTCAAGCACATCTCGAGCCGCCTGGTGCGCGGCTGGACACACCTCGAGCGCCAGAGGGGCGGTGCGGTCGGCCTGCGCGGCCCCGGCGAGACGCAGCTCGAGACCGACCGGCGCATCATCGCGCAGCGTGTGCGCGTGCTCACGCGGCGACTCGGCAAGATCAAACAGCAGCGCGAGACCGGGCGGCAGATGCGCGCCACGATTCCCATCCCCTCGCTGGCGCTCGTCGGTTATACCAACGCCGGCAAGTCCACGCTGTTCCGTGCGCTCACCGGGGCGGACGCCTACGTGGCGGATCAACTGTTCGCCACGCTCGATCCAACCGTGCGCCGCATCCGCCTGCCCGGCGGCACCCAGGTGGTCGTGGCCGACACGGTGGGTTTCATTCGCGAGCTGCCGCACGAGCTGGTCGCCGCCTTCCAGTCCACCCTCACCGAGGCGCGCGCCGCCACGCTCCTGCTGCACGTCGTGGATGCCAGCAACCCGCGCCGCGACGAGCAGACGCTCGCGGTCAACGGCGTGCTGGCGGAGATCGGGGCGAGCGCGATTCCGCAGATACTCGTTTACAACAAGATCGACCGGTTGCAGGAACCTGCCCGCATCGATCGCGATCCCGACGGGCGCGCGAGCGCCGTGTGGATCTCGGCCGAACGCGGCCAGGGGCTCGCGCTCCTCGCGGACGCGGTCGCCGAGCGGCTGGCGCGCGTCACGCGGCGTGCGCGTCTCAAGGTGCCGGCGAGCGCGGGAGCGCTGCGCTCACGGCTGTATGCGGCGCAGGCGGTGCGCGGAGAGAGCTCCGGCGATGACGGCTCGATGGAGCTCGCGGTGGAGCTTCCGGACCTCGAGCTGCTCGAGCTTGCGCGCACCGCGGGCGTGCAGATTCTCGAGGTGCAGGGAGCGGGCGCGCCTTGTGCCCCCGGGAACCCCTACCTACAATCGAGCGCCGCCTCGAGCGCGACCAAGCTGCGCTGACTCCGGCGCAAGCTTTCCCCCAGAAGCCCTCGTTTATGGCCTGGAATCAACCAAGCGGTCCGAGCAACCAGTGGGGACGCCGTCCGGGTGGCGGCGGCCCGGACCTCGACGAGCGCCTGAAGAGCTGGCAGCGCAAGCTCGAGTCGCTGCTGCGGCCGGGTGGCCGCGGCGACAGCGGCTCGCTCCTGCTGCTCGCGGTCGCGGTGATCTTTCTGGTGTGGCTGTGGACCGGCGTGTACCAGGTGAAGCAGCCCGAGCGCGGCGTGGTGCAGCGCTTCGGCAGGCTGGTCGACGTGACCCTGCCGGGGCTGCACTTCCGCGTTCCCTGGCCGGTCGAGAGCGTCAACATCGTCAACGTCTCGAGCGTGAACTCGAGTGACTTCAAGTCACGGGTGCTCACCTCCGACCTGAACCTCGTCGACCTGCATTTCACGGTGCAGTTCCAGTATGCCGACCCGGTGAGGAAGCTGTTCAAGGTGCGCGATCCCGAAGCGGCCATGAGCGCGGTCTCCGAAAGCGCGATCCGGGAGGTCGTGGGCCGCAGCACGCTCAACGAGCTGCTGGTCGGCACGACCCGCCCGGAGATCACCCGCCGCTCGAAGGAACTCATCCAGGGCGTGCTCAACCTCTACAACTCGGGGATCAACGTCACCACCGTCAACCTCGTGGACGTGCAGGTGCCCGAGGCGGTGATTCCCTCGCAGCGCGACGCCAACAAGGCGCAGGCCGACAAGGAGCGTTTCGTCCTCGAGTCAGAGGCCTATGCGAACGGCATCCTCCCCGTCGCCGAGGGCGCCGCCGCCCGCATCCAGCAGGACGCGCAGGCCTACAAGTCGCAGGTCACGGCGATCGCCGAAGGGCGCGCCGCGCGCTTCACGCAGCTCGAAGCCGCCTACGCGCAGGCCCCCGAGATCACGCGCCGGCGCATGTACATGGACACCCTCGAGACGCTGCTGGCGCGGGCCCACAAGGTGGTGATCGACAGCCACGCGGGCAACAACCTCATCTACCTGCCCATCGACAAGATCCTGGACAAGAGCGTCAACCGCGAGCTGGAGCAGACTCCGGAGGCGGCTACCGGCGGCACCAAGGAGCAGGATCAGGTCACGATCGAAGCCCGCGCGCGGGGACAGCGCTGATGAGCTCGCGGTTGTTTCCGGTGTTCATCGCGCTCGGCGTGCTGCTGATCTTCGCCGCGTTCTCGCTGTTCTCGGTGAACGAGACCGAGTACGCCATCCGCACCCGCTTCGGGGCCATCATCGACACGCGCTACCGGCCCGGACTGCACCTGAAGTGGCCGTGGGACATGGTCACCCGCTTCGACCGCCGCATACTGTCCGAGTCCTACACGGGCGAGACCTTCCTCACCAACGACGGGCGCAACCTGATCGTCGACTTCTACGTCATGTGGCGCGTGAAGGACCCCACCTCCTATTACACCGCCGCGGGTGGGAACGAAGCGATCGCCGGGGAGCGTCTGGCGGCGATCGTCAGGGACGGCATCAAGAGCGTGGTGGCACAGCGCACCCTGCAGCAGATCGTCACCGCCGAGCGTGGACAGTTCTCCACCGAGATGCTCGGTCCTGCGAGGCCCAACGCCGAAGGCCTGGGGGTGGACCTGGTGGACGTGCGCGTGCAGCGCATCGATCTGCCCGATGAGGTTGCCGCGCGCGTCTACGAGAGCATGAAGCAGAGCTTCGCCAGGACCGCGAACCGCCTGCGCGCCGAAGGGCAGCAGGAGAGCGCCACCATCCGCGCCGCCGCCGAGCGCCAGCGCACTGTGATTCTCGCTGACGCGGAGCGCGATGCCGAGCGCGTGCGCGGCGAGGGCGATGCGACCGCGGCCCAGACCTACGCGCGCGCCTACTCGAAGAATCCCGAGTTCTTTTCCTTCTACCGCAGCATGCAGGCCTACGACCGCTCGCTCGGCAAGGACAGCGACCTGCTGGTGGTGACGCCCGACGGCGAATTCTTCAAGTATCTGAAGGATTCGGCCAGGGCCCCTGAGCCGCGGCGCTGATCGCCGCGGGCCCGAGGCCGCCTGCCTTGCTGAATTTCACGGACCTGCTCGCCGCGTTCGGGCTGTTCCTGGTGTTGGAAGGCATCGCACCGTTCCTGCACCCGCGGGGCGTGAAGCGCGCGCTCACCATGCTGCTGCAGGTGCAGGACCGGGAGTTGCGCATCGCAGGACTGGGCAGCATGCTGGTCGGCGTCGTCATCTTGTTTCTGGTCCGCTAGGGGCTTGCCGGACTTGCGTTGCGCAAACCAAGGCACGGCGCAGCCGGCAAAAAGTCCGTGCGCCGAGCCTTGCCACGAAGTGCTCGGTTGCTGAGGTGATCATGGCTGATGCGCATGGAGCCACGGCTTTTGCCGGCGGCAACGAAGCTACTGTCCGACAAACGGCCGCAGGCCTGTTTTTCCAATGAAGTAGGGGCTCAGCGCGTGGGCAAGTTCGTCGTCGTCATCGGCACCCAGTGGGGCGATGAAGGCAAGGGCAAGGTCGTGGACCTGCTGACCGAGCGGGCTGCCGCGGTGGCGCGCTTCCAGGGCGGCCACAACGCGGGTCACACGCTGGTCATCGGCGGCCGCAAGACCGTGCTGTCGCTCATTCCGTCCGGCATCCTCCGCGAGCAGGTGCGCTGCTTCATCGGCAACGGCGTGGTGCTGTCGCTCGAGGCGCTGCTCGCCGAGAGCCAGATGCTCATCGGTACCGGCGTGCCGGTGTTCGAGCGCCTGCGGGTCTCGCCGCTCTGCCCCTTGATCCTGCCCTCCCACGTGATGCTCGATCAGGCGCGCGAGCGCGCGCGCGGGCCGAACGCCATCGGCACCACCGGGCGCGGCATCGGCCCCGCCTACGAGGACAAGGTGGCGCGCCGCGCGGTGCGGGTCGCGGACCTCTTCCAGCGCGACCGCTTCGCCGCGAAGTTGGGCGAAGTGCTCGACTTCCACAACTTTGTGCTGCAGCGCTACTACGGCGCCCCGACGGTCGACTTCCAGAAGACTCTCGATGAGCAGCTCTCCCGGGGAGCGCAGATCGCTCCGCTCGTGACGGACGTGACGGCGGCGCTCGAGCAGCTGCGCAGTTCGCAGGCGAACGTCCTGTTCGAAGGGGCGCAGGGCGCGATGCTGGACGTGGATCTCGGCACCTACCCGTTCGTGACTTCATCCAACACCACCGCCGGCTACGCCGGCACCGGCACGGGGCTGGGTCCCAGGGCTTTCGACGGAGTGCTCGGCATCGTCAAGGCGTACACCACGCGGGTGGGCGCCGGACCTTTCCCAACCGAGCTCTTCGATGAGACCGGCGAGCACCTCTTCCGCGTCGGCCAGGAGTTCGGCTCGGTCACCGGCCGGCGGCGGCGCTGCGGCTGGTTCGACTCGGTGGCGCTCAGGCGCTCGATCGTGAATTCGAGCGTCTCGGGGCTCTGCATCACCAAGCTCGACGTGCTCGACGGCCTCGACACCATCCGCTTAGGGATCGGCTACCGCATCGACGGCAAGTCCACCCCCGACACGCCGGTGAGCGTGGACGGCTATGCAGGGCTCGAGCCCGTGTACGAGGAGCTGCCGGGCTGGCACGAGTCGACCGTCGGCGTCACCGCGTATGAAGCGCTGCCGGCGAATGCGCGGCGCTACCTCGAGCGGCTGCAGACACTCGTCGGCGTCCCCATCGACATGATCTCGACCGGACCGGACCGCGGGCAGACCATCGTGCTGCGGCATCCGTTCGGAGCCTGATCCTGACCGCGCCGCCCCGCGAACGCGCAGTCTGCGCGGCATACGTCGCGCCCGTGGCGCTCCTGGTTGTCATTCTCGGGGCGTGCCTGCTCGCCGCCGGCGCCTGGAGTGTCTACTCCAACACCTGGGACGAGCCCGAGCACCTCGCCGCCGGCCTCGAGCTCCTCGATCGCGGCAAGTATCAATACGACACCGAGCATCCGCCCTTGGGTCGAGTGCTGCTCGCGCTCGGCCCCTGGCTCGCCGGCGCGCACTCCTTCGGCACGCCCCCGCCCGACGGGACGCCGGAGGGCATCAGGATCCTCTACTCGGGCGGCCACTACTGGCGCTATCTCACGCTCGCACGGCTTGGCGCGCTGCCGTTTCTCGCGCTGCTGCTCTTCGCCACGTGGCTGTGGGCGCGGCGCCTGTTCGCGGAGCAGGGCACGGCGCTGCTGGCGGTGGTGCTGCTCGCCTCGGTTCCGCCGGTGCTCGGGCACGCAGCCCTCGCGAGCCTCGATGTCGCGGCGGCAGCGACCATCCTGCTGGCGCTCTACGCCCTGCAACGCTGGATCGACACGGCGGCGCCGCAGGATGCCGGTTGGTTTGGTCTGGCCAGTGGACTGGCCGTAGCCACCAAGTTCTCGAGCGTGCCGTTCATTGGTCTGGCCCTCGTGACGCTCGCTCTCGCGCACGCGGCCGTGACATGGCAAGGCCGCCGCGCCGGTGCGCCCCGCGCACCGCCGCTTCCCGCTTCCCCGAGCGCGGGGTGGCGGCAGCGGCTTGCGGGACTCGCGGTGGCGGCGGTCGCGACGCTCCTGGTCCTGTTCATCGCCTACGGTCCGCGCGCACCGGACCAGACCGGGATCGCGTTACGGTTCAACTGGGCGCTGGCCTACCTGCTGCAGGAGCACGGTCTGAGTCATGCGTTCGGCGTGCTGCTGTCGCACCTGTGGTTGCCGCGCGAGCTCCAGGACCTGGTCAACGGCGTCGTGGCGGTCAAGGCGCACAACGACACCGGACATCTCTCTTACCTCCTTGGACAGACGCGGCTCACGGGATGGTGGTACTTCTATCTCGTGGCGCTCGCGGTGAAGACCCCGATCCCGCTGCTCGTCGCAGGCCCCCTCGGCATGGTCTGGCTCGCGCACGGCGGATGGCGGCGCGGGAACTCGTGGGCGTTCGCGCCGCTCGTGCTGTTCCTCACCATTCTGGTGTTTGCGAGCACCTTCAGCCACATCAACATTGGCATCCGCCACATCCTCATCCTGTACCCGTTCCTCGCACTCGGCGGCGCGTACGTGGCGCTGCGTGCTTGGCAGGGGATCCGCACGCTTCGGGGCCCGCGTGCAGCGCTCGTCGCCGCGCCGCTGCTCGCGCTGCTCGCGTGGCAGCTGAGCACGCTATGGCGGGCTTTTCCGGACTATCTGCCGTACTTCAATGAGGCCGTCGCTCGTCCCGCGCGTGTGCTGGTGGACTCGGATCTCGACTGGGGGCAGGACCTGTACCGCCTGGAGCAGCGCGCCAGGGCGTTGAACATCCAGCACCTGAGTCTGGCCTACCGGGGCACCGCGGACCTGACGCGCGAGCCGCTGCCGCCGCTTTTCATTCTCCCGCCCAACCAACCGGTGAGCGGGTGGGTCGCGGTGTCGGCGCTCGCGCGCACACGCAACCCCAACGACTACGCGTGGCTCGAGGCTTACGAGCCGGTCGAGCGCATCGGCAAGACCATCGACCTTTACTACATCCCGTGACGCTGCCGCTCAGGTCGCGGGAAGCGAAGCGCCTTTGCCTGAGGCGCCCCGCTCAGGTCGCGGGAAGCGCGGCAGCCTCGCGCAGCCGCGTGATGCGCGCCAGCGGCGGCGGATGCGAGTAATAGAACGCCGCATACACCGGATCGGGGGTGAGCGTGCTGGCATTGTCCCGGTGCAGCTTCACAAGCGCGCTGGCGAGCTCACCCGGGCTCGCATAGCGCGTCGCGAACGCATCCGCCTCAAACTCGTGACGTCGCGACCACAGGGCGCCGAGCGGCGTCACGAAGAAGGTGAACGCCGGCACCGCCAGTACGAACAGCAGCAGCGCTGCGTGGTTGGAGGGCTGCGGCACGCCGAGCGCGGCGTAGAAGGCGGGCTGTCGGGCGAGCCAGCCGAGCACGGCGAGGCCCGCGAGCGTTGCGATCATCGACAGCGCGAGACGCTTGCGCACGTGCTTCAGGCGGAAGTGCCCGAGCTCGTGCGCCAGCACCGCCTCCACCTCCGTGTGGCCGAGCCGCTCGAGCAGAGTGTCGAAGAACACGATGCGCTTGTGCCGTCCAATGCCGGTGAAGTAGGCGTTGCCGTGGCTCGAGCGGCGCGAGTTGTCCACGACGAAAACCCCCTTGGAAGCAAAGCCGCAACGTGCGAGCAACGCCTCGATGCGCGCTTTGAGCGCCTGGTCCTCGAGCGGCGAGAAGCGATTGAAGAGCGGCGCGATGAAAGCGGGCCAGGCCCACGCCATGAGAAACATGACCGCGAGCCACAGCACCCAGGCCCACAGCCACCACCAGCGCCCGGCACGATCCATCAGCAGGAGCGTCGCGATCAGCAGCGGCCCACCGAGCAACACCGCGAGCGCGAGGCTCTTGCCGAGGTCGGCAACGAACAGCGCGGGAGTGGTGCGGTTGAAGCCGAAACGCGCCTCCAGCACGAAGGTACGCCATACCGCCAGCGGCAGGTGGACGAGCTGAATGATGAGGACGACGGTGGCAATGACGGCCACACCGAGCCATGGCTGACGGAGCGCGGTGTGCCGCCACAGCGCGTCCGCAGCGGCGATCCCGCCACCGACCGTGAGCGCGAGGGTGAGCGCCGCATCGACGATCGTGCCGATGCGGCCGAAGCGCACCTTGTCGATGGTGTAGTCGGCCGCCTTGCCGTGCTCGGCGGCCGAGACGCTGTCGGCAAAAGGCCCCGGCACCTCAGCACGGTGAGTCGCGACCGTGCCCGCCTGCCGCTGCGACAGCCACAGGTCGACGATGGCG
>Ga0123355_10017523_pt1 | contig 11324 bp, 13 predicted proteins | sample TergutEmb28metaG_3_FD_89872 | JGI IMG/M metagenome (GOLD analysis project Ga0123355, IMG submission 89872) | Embiratermes neotenicus P1 segment gut microbial communities from Petit-Saut dam, French Guiana - Emb289 P1 | ecosystem: Host-associated > Arthropoda: Insects > Digestive system > Gut ...
GGCAAGGCTTTGGGCGGCTCCAGCGGCGGCTATACCAGCGGCAAAAAGGCTATTATAGACATATTGCGCCAGCGCAGCCGCACATATCTGTTTTCCAACACCCTTTCTCCTATCATCGCCAGCGCGTCCCTTACGGTATTGGATATGATAAGCCAGTCCGCCGACCTTGGTGCACGCCTTAAAGAAAATACCGCATATTTCCGCCAAGGCCTTAAAGACCTGGGCTTTGATATTGTGGAGGGCGCACACCCCATTGTACCCATAATGACTTACGATGAAATAGCCAGCCAAAAACTGGCGGAGAAAATGCTGGAAAAGAATGTATATGTTATTGGCTTTTTCTATCCCGTGGTGCCCAAGGGCAAGGCCCGGGTGCGCACCCAGGTGTCGGCCGCCCATACCCGCCAGCAACTGGATTATGTGCTTAATGCTTTTAAAGAGGCCAGGGAAGAACTGGGGATATAGCGCGGCGGCCTTCAAAAATGGCACGACAATTAAAATTGATTTATGCGGGGTGTGCAGAAATTTGTTGACATGTCCATTTTAAGGCTGTATAATAGAAAGGATTGGTTTTAAGGCGGCGCAGTGGGGCGTCCGCTTTTATGCCATATGTATTTTGAAAAAATTATAGGAGGTGTTGATTACGCAGCTTTTAATTGGAATCGGTATTGGAATCGCAGTTGGGCTCGCGTTTGCTGTCATTACCTTCTTCCTGGGAATAAATTATCGGAAGCGTGTTGCTGAGGTTCTTCACGGATCTGCCGAAAAAGAGGCAGAAAGCAAAAAAGAGGAGGCCCGCCGAGAGGCAATAGCCAAGAAAAAGGAGATTCTCCTTGAGGCCAAGGAAGAAAGTATAAAGACAAAAAATGAGATTGAAAAAGAGGTAAAAGAGCGGCGCAACGAAGCACAGCGTCTGGAAAGGCGGCTTTTGCAAAAAGAAGAACAGCTGGACAAAAAAAGTATGTCCTTCGAGAAAAAAGAAGAGCAACTGCAAAACAAAATGGAAAAACTTGAAAGCAAAGAGGCGGAAATACAGGAAGTGCTGACCAAGCAAGCACAGGAATTGGAGCGCATTGCCGGCATGACCAGCCAGCAGGCCAAAGATTATTTGCTGGCCAACATCGAAAACGATGTAAGAACAGAAGCCGCTGTGCTTATTAAGGAAATTGAGGCCAAAGCCAAGCTGGAAGGCGATAAGCGTGCTAAAGACATATTATCCATAGCCATACAACGATGTGCCGTGGATCATGTTACCGAAACCAGCGTGTCTGTGGTGCAGCTGCCTAATGATGAGATGAAAGGCCGTATAATCGGCCGTGAAGGGCGCAATATACGCACCTTGGAATCTCTTACGGGCATAGATTTGATTATTGACGACACCCCGGAGGCCGTTATATTGTCGGGCTTTGACCCCGTAAGACGGGAAATTGCCAAAGTGGCCCTGGAAAAACTGGTGTCCGACGGCCGGGTACACCCCGCCCGTATAGAAGAAATGGTAGAAAAAGCCAAAAAAGAAGTGGAAAGCATAATAAGAGAAGAAGGCGAGGCCGCATCCCTCGAAACCGGCGTTCTTGGCCTTCATCCCGAAATTATACGCTTGCTTGGCAAAATGAAGTACAGAACAAGCTACGGACAAAATGTGCTTAAGCACTCCATAGAAGTAGCCCATCTGTGCGGATTGATTGCCAGCGAACTGGGTGTTGACACCACCCTGGCAAAACGAGCGGGACTTTTACATGATATTGGAAAATCCATAGACCACGAGCAAGAAGGTAGCCACATAGCCCTGGGTGCTGCCGTGTTGCGCAAATATCGTGAGTCTGATATTATCATAAATGCTTGCGAATCCCATCATGGTGATGTAGAGGCCACCAATATAATATCCGTTATTGTTATGGCTGCGGATGCCATCAGCGCAGCGCGCCCCGGCGCACGACGCGAAACTTTGGAATCCTACATCAAACGTCTGCAAAAACTGGAAAACATCTGCGACTCTTTTGACGGCGTAGAAAAATCCTTTGCCATCCAGGCTGGCCGCGAGCTTAGGCTCATCATCATTCCCGAAGTGGTGGACGACAGCGGCATGACCCTGCTGGCCCGGGAAGTAGCCAAGAAAATCGAAAACGAAGTGGAATATCCCGGCAACATCAAGATAAACCTGATAAGAGAAACAAGGGCCATCGAATACGCAAAATAAACAAAGGGCGGGATATTTTCCGCCCTTTTAGCTTGGCAATATATTCTTGAAAATTGCCGCAAAATATGATAGAATAACCATGGGGCAACCCAAAAGCGAAAGCGGTAGGCCGCCACCTCTTACAAAGGGGGGCGAGGCTATGTCTGCATATGAACTTGTTGTCATCATATTCTTGGCCATGACTTTTGTCCTGGCACTTATAAGGCTGATGATTTACATAGCAGATAAATTTTCTGGCAAAAGAAAATAACCGCCCAGGTCTCCAAACTCAAGCGGTTATTTCCATGAACTAACCAAATTTAGTTGGCGGCCACCGCTTTTGCGGTTGCCCTTATGCCAATATTTTAACACAAATTGTTGTTTGCGTCAAGAATATTTTAGCATGGAGACAAAGGCTTGCCATGAACAACCGGGTCAGCAACTACAACAAAATCATCCTGGTAGGCAACGGCGGTAGCGGCAAAAGCTATCTGTCCAAGCGCATTGCGGAGCTTACAGGCCACCCTCTTTATCATCTGGACAAAGAATTTTGGCAGCCCGGCTGGGTAATGATGTCAAAAGAAGGACGAATTGCCAGGCAGCACGAGATATTAAGCGGTGATAAATGGATTATCGACGGCGATTACGGCAGCACAATGGAAACACGCTTTGCCGCCGCCGACTTGGTTATCTTTATGGATATAAATCGCATTACTTGTATTATTTCTGCCACAAAACGCCTGAAAGAAAAACGCACCGACATGCCGGATTATCTGGAAACACCCGGGATTTTCAGCAAAAACTTTTTGCAATTCGCTTGGTATATATGGAATTTCCCCAAAAGCAGGCGCAAGAACATCTTGACCCTGCGTGGCAAATACCCACATGTGGCTTTTGCACACATCAAAACAAGACGAGAGGGGCAGGCATGGATATTAAAATGATTGTATGCGATCTGGACGGCACATTGCTGCGCAGCAACAAAACCGTGTCGCCATACAGCCTTAATGTGCTGGAAAATTGCCGCAAGCATGGTATTTTGCTGGCCTTTGCCACGGCCCGTAGCCAAAATGGCGTTGCGCTATACATAAATATGATGCAACCCGACATACTTGTTTTAAACGGCGGCGCACTGGTGAAAATTGGAGATAAGACCATTTATCAGGCGGCCATTGATGCGGCCACAGCCAACAATATGCTGGCCATGATGCTGGGGCATCCTGAAGTTGGCTATGTTACAGCAGAAACCGAAGCCGGCTACTTTGCAAATTATTCTACTGATAAATATACCGAATACAGCTGTTTTCGGCCTATTTTTACGGATTTTGCCCAGGGCATACCATGCGACGCATATAAAATTACACCGGAGATCACGGCAACAGCGGCAGAATATATCGCCGTACAATTTCCCGAAGTAGCTTTCGTCCACTTTTCCGGCGGCCAATGGAGAAACTTCACCCATAAAGACGCCACAAAACTAAAAGGCATCGCTGCCGCCGCAAAGCATATGGGCATAGATATGTCGCAAATAGTTGCCTTTGGCGATGACCATAATGATGTGGATATGCTGGCCAATTGCGGCATAGGCGTAGCCATGGCCAATGCAATACCACAAGCCAAAGCCGCCGCGGAATATACTTGCGGTGATAACGACAACGATGGTGTGGCCCGCTGGCTGGAGGAAAATATATGGCCGCAAAAATGATTGTATGCGACCTGGACGGTACGTTGCTGCGCACCGACAAAACCGTATCGCCCTATACACTGGACATCTTGCATAGATGCAGACAAACTGGCATAAAATTTGCCATAGCCACAGCGCGATCACAGTTTGGTGCACGGCTGTTTACGGATTTTATGGTGCCGGATGTGCTGATATACGACGGCGGGGCCAGGGCCAAAGTTGACGAAAAAGTGATATACAATTGCCAAATGGACAGTGCCACCACAAGCCGCCTGGCCCAAAGCATACTGGCCCATGACAGCCAAACATATCTGGCCGCCGAGATAGACCGCGGATATTTTTACACAGGTGGGCCACCAACGGCCTATGCAGAAGAACTGCACCAGGCGGGCCATAATGTTGTGTATGTAGACTTTGCAAAGGAGCTTGACCACAGCGTTCACAAGCTGTCGGCCTTTATGTGCGGCAATGCGGCGGCAGAAATTGTCCGAAACTTCCCTGATGTAGGCATAATTACTTATCACGGGGAAAATATAGTACGCTACGCCCACAAAAACGCCACAAAATGGCAGGCCATAAGGGCGTGTGCCGCCTATTTCGGCATAACAACTACCGATATTACCGCTTTCGGGGATGATTACAACGACATAGAAATGCTGGCCAATTGCGGCATAGGCGTAGCCATGGCCAATGCCATACCGCAAGCCAAAGCCACCGCTAATCATATTTGTGACAGTAACGACATCGACGGCGTAGCAAAATGGATTAAAGAAAACATATTTTAACGGAGGACTGTTATGACCTTATTTGAGGCAATTATACTGGGTATCATCCAGGGCTTGACAGAATTTTTACCCGTGTCGTCCAGCGGCCACCTGGCTCTAGGGCATATGCTGTTTGGTATAGAGGACGAAGGACTGCTGTTTTACATCGTCACCCACGTGGCCACTATTTTATCCGTAATAGCGGTGTACTGGAAAGACGTGTGGGCACTTATCAAAAGACCATTCCAAAAAATGACATACCTGCTGATAATCGCCACCATCCCCGCTGCTGTGGTAGGCATCTTTTTTGAAAATATGGTAGAGCAGGCGCTTGCCTCCATTGGTTTTTTGGTGGTTGGCTTTATTATCACAGGTGTTGTACTTATGCTTTCAGACAGAATACGCAAAAACTCCAAAAAAACAGCAGAAATCACGTATCTGGACGCCTTGCTTATTGGCGCGGCCCAGGCGGTTGCTATTTTTCCGGGTATATCCCGCTCCGGCAGCACCATTGCCGCGGCACTGGCCCGAGGCATTGCTCGTGAAGACGCCGCAAAATTCGCTTTTCTAATGTCCATCCCGGCTGTTTTGGGCGGTTTGGTGCTGCAAATAATCCACATTGCCCGGGGCAATCTTCTTGTGGAAAATATCAGTTTTTTAAGCCTGGGTGCAGGCTTTGTCGCTGCCGCCCTTACAGGCTATCTGGCTGTAAATCTCATACTTACCGCCATCAAAAAGGCCAAATTAAGCTATTTTGCGTATTATGTGTTTGCCTTGGCGGTTGTTATCACAGTCGGCGCAATCGCATTTAATTAAGGAGGAAAGATTATGGCAAAATTATTATTTCAAGGTCACGGTAGCTTTCGGCTGACATCCAACGCGGGACAGGTTGTATACGTAGACCCCTTTGCAGGCGAAGGCTATGACACTCCCGCCGACCTTATTCTTGTAACCCACCAGCACGAAGACCATAGTTGCACAGATCTTTGCGCCAAAAAGTCCGGTTGTTGTATTATAAGCAATTTTGAGGCTTTAGAAGGCGGCAAACACAATACATTTGATGTGGACAGCATAGGCATACAGGCGGTTGCGGCGTATAACCAAAACCACGATGCCAGCCAGTGTGTGGGGTATATCATCACCATTGACGGCGTTAAAATTTATGCCAGCGGCGATACATCCAAAACCGACCAAATGGCGGATTTTGCCGGGATGGGGCTGGATTATGCCCTGCTGTGCGGCGATGGGATATACAATATGGACATGACAGAAGCCGCCGAATGTGCCAAAATAATAGGCGCAAAGCACAATATTATTATACATCTAACGCCTGACCCGCTTCTTCATGCAGAAAAAGCAATGGCATGGGACGGGCCCAACCGGTTGTTTGTAGCCGCCGGCCAAGAGATTGAATTGTAAGGAGAGTGCAGCATGGGTGGTATTTTTAGCCATGACGGGCCGCTGTTTAAAGTAGGCAATGCCATTACGGATATACTTTTGCTTGGTATGCTGTGGTTTTTTGCCAGCATACCCCTGGTTACAATGGGCGCTGCCACCACGGCGGCATATTATGTTGCCACAAAAAACGCCAACGGCATGGATGTGCGCCTGTGGCGTGATTTTTGGAAGTCTTTTCGCCAAAATTTCATCACATCCACACTTGTTTTCCTCACCTTGGCGGCGGTTTACACTATATTTTTCTTCAACATGCGCAACATAGACCTTGTGGAAAACATGCGTAATATCGTGTTTCTGGTTCAAATCCTCTTTTTAATCCAAACCACCTTCGTCGCCATGTATGCTTTTCCCATAATATCCAGGTTCGACCTGCGCTATATCCAAATCTTTAAAACCGCCTTCTTCCTAGCCAACCGCCATATATTAATAACCCTGATTAATTCGGTGCTTTTGGCCGTTATGTTTACCCTGGCGTGGGACATTATGCCGGCACTTTTGCTGGTTGCCATGGGCATATATTGCCATTTTTCCTCGCTGCTTATTGTCAAGGTCTTTAGAAAATACCGCCCGGATTTGGATCCGCCGGATGTTAACGGAGGTGAGCATAATGAAGCTTAGGGTTAGCCATTTTGTTTTATTTTTACTGGTGATAATAATTGGTGTGTCTATATATTTTGCCATAAACCCGCAAGAATTGCCGGCGGAGCCTGACAGCCTGTCTAAAATCTATCTTCACACATTTTTTCACTTAACACTCTTCGCTACGCCCAGTTTAAACCACAAGGCTTAAAAATTGGTTCAGATTAGATTTGAGACAGGCTCTGACAATGGCCAAGAATATACCATCGAAGCGGAAAATTATTATAAATAAAAAACGGGCGACCATATCCCAGGTCGCCCGTGTTTTATATTATGCCTTGTTGGCAGAACCAAACAGGTTTATCTTCTCCCGCACAGACTCTTTTATGGCTTCTACGCCGGGGGCCAGTACTTTGCGTGGGTCAAAACCCTTGCCCTGCTTGTCCTTGCCCTCTTCAAAATATTTACGCAGTGCCGCGGTAAAAACTATTTGGCATTCGGTGTTTACGTTTATTTTGCTAACACCCAGGCCAATACTTTGTTTTATCATATCCTCCGGGATGCCTGTGCCACCGTGCAGCACCAGGGGCATACCATCCGTAGCATTGCCTATGGCCTCAAGGGCGGCAAAATCCAACCCCTTCCAGTTATCCGGATATACGCCGTGGATATTGCCAATGCCCGCCGCCAAAAAATCTATGCCGGTTTGGGCTATTTGTCGACATTGCTCCGGGTCGGCTATTTCGCCGCTGCCCACCACGCCGTCTTCCTCACCGCCTATAGAGCCCACCTCGGCCTCTACAGACAGGCCTTTTTGCCGGGCCATGGCGATAATTTCCTTGGTTTTGGCAATATTTTCGTCTATTGGCGAATGGCTGCCATCAAACATTACGCTGGTAAAGCCCGCCTCTATGCAGGACACACAGCCATCGTAGGAGCCGTGGTCTAGGTGCAATGCCACCGGCACGGTTATTTTTAAATCCGTATCCATAGCCGCCACCATAGCCACCACCGTGCCAAAACCGCCCATATACTTGGCTGCACCCTCGGACACACCCAATATAACCGGGCTTTGCATCTCTTGGGCGACCTGTAATATGGCCTTTGTCCATTCCAAATTGTTAATGTTAAATTGCCCCACGGCATACCTGCCCGCCCGGGCGTCTTTCAGCATTTGCGCTGCGTTTACTAACATCTAAACATCTCCCATCATGTCTATATTCCAAGCTATTATACCAGCCTTTGCGGGCGGCGTCAAATTTGGATTATGCGCTGTCATTTTACAAGGCACACACAAAGTCATAAACCCTCTCCGCCCAATCCCATATGTTAAGGCCGTCCAGCGGCACATAATGCACTTTGTCCAGTATATCGGCAGGTATATATTTTTCCAAATCACCCCTGTTGTGTTCCGGGACAATACAAGCGTATAAACATTCAGACAAAACAAGCTCATCTTTTACTTTTGCCGGATGATAGCCGTCAAAAATATATTTGGGATGGCGGATGATATCTTCATGCCGAAAATAGAATCGCACACCGGGCGCAAAGGCGTTTTCCAGCTCGTCATTTGTCGGCCCTCTGCCCAAATTTCTTTCCATAACAAGGCGGTCGCCGGCCTGGCAATTGCCCCAAGCGAACATTATATAATCAAAAAAGTCCGGAGGATCCCCGGCGGCGTTGCGTGTGTCCGTAACAAGGTCCTCTGTGGTTCTGCCAAAAGCCTTTACAGCACACAAAAGCTTGCCGCTTGCAAAAATAGACTTTGCGTTTTCTATAGTGGCTGTGTGGCACACAAATTTTGTCAGACAGCCGTTTTGCTTACATGCGGTGCATTCGGTAATTTTATCGGGCAAGGGTGCACCTTCCACTGTTTCTGGTTTAGAAATAGCACTATTAATAGCGGCCAAAATAGAGGCATCTTCGCAGACCACCTCTGTTTTTCTGCCGTGCAGCTTCTCAAAATCCATAAAAGCAAGCAGCTTTTTTATTTCCCACGGAGTTATCTTGGGATAATTGGACAAAGCAAAGTAATACACACCGCCCCATATAATTGTACAGTCATGGTCAGCTATATTTACCTGCGTAAAAATCCACCCCCTATCACTTGGCGTATTTATCACTGCGCTTTTCAGCACAAAAAACAAAATATCCATCAATTTCATATAGCTTAACGCCGCCAAATATGGCCGTCAACTTGTTTTTATACCAGTCCTTCCTCTTTGTAACCATATACATTCTGCCGCCAATTTTAAGGCGGTTAAAGCCCTTTTCAATAAAATGCTTGGGTACGGAAAAGTCCACATGATAAGGCGGGTTTGAAAGGATGAGGGTAAAGCCTGTATCGTGGATATCTCTAAACCCATCGCTGCATACTGTTTTTATGCCACCCACACCGTTGGTTTTCGCGTTTTTCCTCGCCAGCTCAACACATTTTTCATCAATATCACTCATTACCACATTTTCTTCCCCAATAATTTTTGCGGCGTATATCCCCACAATTCCGTAGCCGCAGCCTAAATCTAACAATTTGTCGGTAGATGAAAGTTCGACAACAGAAAGCATGGCAAGCGTACCCCTATCAACACCAAGGGGCGAAAACACATCATTTGCGGCATCAAAAGTCAGCCGTACGCCGTTTATGTTTTCCGTAAACATTCCTCAATCTCCGCAATATATTTATTTTTTCCCATTACCTTGTAAGTCTCTAGGCATTCCCGCAGCGATCGCACATAAATAATATGCCCGTTCCAGCATTTCACATCAATGTTTTTTATTTCATGGCCCTTTTTGGGATGAGCGTCAATATCAATCCAAACATTGTCAATGCACAGTCTGCCAAAATAGTTGCTTAGCAACAAATTGTCGTAGCGCATCAAAGGCTCAATTGTATATTCACGGAAAACGGTTTTGGTTTTCTCGAAATCAGTCATATCAACGACAATATCAATATCTGTCGGCATAATTGCTGTTCCATGCAAGCAAGCGGACACGCTGCCATCCACTATAAAATTTATGGCATTTCTTTTGGCAATTGTGCAGAACGTATCTAGGGCATTCTCCCAATTTACTGTGGTGCGGGAGAAAATATGCGGTGCCAGACGCTCATAATTACGGACAACGAGCTCCTTTTCAGGCATATCCGCAGGATACCATTTTAAAAACATATCGCCGTGCTTTTTATAAAAGGCCGTTAAAATCAGTTCGTGCTTATCTTCCGGCACATCCTCAACAACATAATAAAAGCCATTGGCATCTTGTTTGCAGTAACATTTCATCAAATGTCACCTATGTCCTTTCGATAATACATATCCCGGAAATTTAAGCCGGCCATGGCATTATACGCCGCACTTCTGGCCGCCGGGGCAAAATCCGCCGTAGCCACTACGGACAACACCCTGCCGCCGTTGGTGACGACATTACCATCAACCGCCTTTGTGCCGCTATGGAAAATCAACACACCACCGGTGCTACCCAATCCACTTATTGGGTAGCCGGTTTGGTAGTTTCCTGGATAGCCACCAGATGCGGCAATTACGCAACATACAGCATTGTTTTTCCAGTTAACATCCATGGTGTCCAGCTTTTTGTCCATACACGCCAGAATTATATCTAGCAAATCCGTCTCCAACAAAGGCAACAGGGCCTGGGTTTCCGGGTCGCCGGGGCGGCAGTTGTATTCCAACATTTTTACGCCGTCGGCCGTTATCATTAGGCCAAAAAACATCACGCCCACAAATTCCCGCCCTTCGGCCCGCAGGCCGTCTATGGTGGGAATAAACAGTTTTTCCATGCACTCCTTGGCAATTCTTTCGGTATAATACGGGTTGGGTGCCAACACCCCCATGCCACCGGTGTTTGGCCCGGTGTCTCCGTCATATGCGGCTTTGTGGTCTTTTGCCCCGGGCATGGGTACAATGGTGCGGCCATCACAAAAGGCCAGGACAGAACATTCCACTCCGGTTAAAAATTCCTCAATAACCACCTGCTGTCCGGAGGCCCCAAAGCGCCCGTCCACAAAGATTTCATGGAGCGCCTGCCGAGCTTCATCCAAAGTATGGCAGATAATTACGCCCTTACCCGCAGCCAGCCCATCAGTCTTGATAACAAATGGCAGCTTAGCGCCGGTTATATATTCGTTGGCTTCTGCCAGACTGTCAAAAGCGGCGTATTCCGCCGTGGGTATGCCATATTTCTGCATAAAGGCCTTGGCATACACCTTGCTGCCTTCTATATGGGCCGCCGCTTTGGTCGGGCCAAAAATACGCAAACCTGCAGCCTGAAAAGCATCCACAATACCCGCCACCAATGGGTCGTCCATGGGACAGATGGTAAGGTCTATTGCTGTTTCCTTGGCAAATTTTATAAGGCCGTCAAAATCCGTGTTAACAATAGGTATATTTTGCGCCACCTGCGCCGTGCCTCCGTTGCCTGGAGCGCAATAAATTTGTTGTATTTTAGGGCTTTTGGCCAGTGCCCAGCATATAGCGTGTTCGCGGCCGCCGCCGCCCACAACCAGTATTTTCATACACTCATTCTCCCATCCGCAAACATTTTAATCACTTCCGGTAATATCTGCCACTCTGCCTCTTCCATCACCCGCCGTTGCAGAGTTTCCGGTGTGTCACCCGGCAAAACAGCCACTTCTTTTTGCAAAATAATA
>Ga0123355_10017524_pt1 | contig 11324 bp, 6 predicted proteins | sample TergutEmb28metaG_3_FD_89872 | JGI IMG/M metagenome (GOLD analysis project Ga0123355, IMG submission 89872) | Embiratermes neotenicus P1 segment gut microbial communities from Petit-Saut dam, French Guiana - Emb289 P1 | ecosystem: Host-associated > Arthropoda: Insects > Digestive system > Gut ...
GTTGCATTTGAAAAACCAAACATGGCTATTGCTGCAACAAGCAGTGCTATTGCTGTTGTTAGTCCCGCTCCAAGCTTTCTTGTGATTCTATCTGACTGCAAGCTGGCGATAATCGTACCACCGGCTACTATCATTGTAATAATTCCTGCGTTTGAGAAATTAGTCCCTAAATCGGCATACATCACCGGCCACGCTGACCCGAGAAGTGAATCAGGGAGCCCCAGTCCAATAAATGCTAAATATATTATTGCCAATAATAATGCTACCATACTGCCTCTTACCTACTTATTTTGAATAATGGGATTTTGTGGTGCAAGCGCACACCAGGCTTTACCTTCCTATTTCGTATACTGATCTCACTTTAAGATTGCGTGGATCGCCTCTTACTATTTCTACAGTGACCCTCTCTGCATTTATGTCAAAGTAGTTATCACTGAGTATGAAGTCTTCATCGTCAGAGTATATTTCAACACTCTTTGCATATGCTTCTGCTGATACAGTAACGTATTTCCCTTCCCTTGACACATTTAGCTTCGGATCGAGGAAATTGTAATGCTTTGGCATGCAGAACAATACAGTTCCTGATGACACTACATCACCATCAACTTCAACTTCATAGCTGAAGTAGTCTGATAGTTCATCACAGTCTGAAAAATCAAGTTCAGCCAACCACTCTGATGATAATGCGCTTACTTTTACTTTTTCTTCACCTGATTTAAGTGCCTTTCCTGATGGGTTGCGAAGTGTCCAACGTACTGTTCCTGAAATATCCTTCATTGTTTCATTTGCGACAGATAGTTTTGCCGCTTTTATAATTGGCTTTGGCTCTGCAACACAGAATGGTCTTTCTGTCATTTCGCCTGTTTCGTGACATGATATCATCACCGGTGCAAAGAAGCGTTTTGCGTAGTAGTGCAATGCTTTCCATCTACCAAAGTAGTCGATTGATGCCCATGATGCCACAGGCCATATGTCATTTAGTTGCCAGTATATTGCGCCCATGCAGCGACCTCTGTTACGTCGCCAATGCTCTACACCATATCGTATTGCGTCTGCTTGCAATAGCTGTGACGCATATAGTAAATGATCAAACTCTGTTGGATAGCGGTACATACTCGCCAGATATCCAAGTATTTTCCCATTTGCACCTGTGTTTCTTTGGTGCATTTCCATTACACGTGAGAATATATTTCTATCTTCGGGCAGAGTGAATGATTCCACTGTTTTCAGGCATGGAAAACTTTGGAATCCAAATTCGGACGCATAGCGGAAGTGGAATTTTCTGTACTCACTAAATGGTTTTGAACCATGCCAAACATCCCAATAGTGAACATCTCCCCTGTTGGGGTCATTTGGATCATCGAAATTTCCGCCACTTGATGCCGATGCCGGCCAGTAAAATGTTTGCGGGTCATATTCGTCAAGTACTTGAGGAATGATGTATTCAAACATCTTTATATAGTCCGCTCTTTGCTTAAGAGTCGCTTCATACCAACCATCATAATGGGCTTGTTCCAACTCATTATTACCACACCATAGTCCCAGTGAAGCATGATGACGTAATCGTTTTACATTGTCAATCATTTCTTCGCGGATGCTTTCTTCAAACTCCGGCGTCAGTTCATAGATTGCGCAACAAAACATAAAGTCTTGCCATACAATCAATCCAAGTTCATCACAGATGTCGTAGAAGTCGTTACTCGGGTAATATCCGCCACCCCAAATGCGTATTGCATTAAAGTTTGCCGCGACACAATCCTCTAGTAGCCTGCGTGTTTTCTCTGTTGTAATTCGTGAGAAAATATTATCCTCAGGTATATAGTCAGCCCCCATTGCAAATATGTCAACACCGTTGACACAGTGTGCAAATGACTCGCCCCACTGGTCTTTCTCTCTTGTGATTGTCATTGTGCGCAAGCCGATTCTGCGCTCCCACACATCTTGCTCTTGCCCGTCACTTGAAATGGTAACTTTAACATTATATAAAGGCTGAGCACCGTAACCGTTTGGCCACCATAGTTGCGGGTTCTTAATAAAAATCGGCTCACCTGTGCCGCTGCAACTAGGGATATCATCACGATCACGTGAGTCGTCCGGGCTGCATTGTATCTTATTTTTGATAATTTCTCCATTTGGTGCGGTGATTGTAATGTCAACCGCTTCACACTTGCCATAACATTCAATATCAAAGTCAAGCTCTACATCACCTGCATTGTGTGTTTGGGTAATATATACACTTTCCAGCTTTGCATCGCCTACATAGGCTATGGATATGTCGCGCCAAATCCCTGCATCAGGCAATCTTGGACCCCAGTCCCAGCCGAACATGCAGTGGACTTTTCTCAAATGTGGAAATCCCAACATTGAGTCTGTTGTTCCTTCAACAGCGATTTCTTCATATTTTTTCGCAATATATTTGGTTGGTGAATAGAATGTGAGTTTTAGTTCATTGGCTGTTTTCTTCACTTTATCAGTAATGTCAAACTCCCATTGTCTGTGCATATTGTCTGCAAAGCCAATTTTTTCACCATTTAGCTCTAAGTCACAAAGGGTATCAAGTCCTTCGCACATAAGAAGAATTTCTTTTGCATCATGATCTTTAATATCAAATACTCGAGTAAATATGAAATCATGCTCCATTATTTTTAGTGCGTCAAGCTCATTGTCACGCCAAAAGGGATCCGGCATTTTGTTAACATTTAAAAGGGTCGAGTAAACCGAGCCTGGTATCGTTGCTTGCAAGCTTTCACCTTTGAAAGGTGAGTCGCCGAGAATTTCAAGACTCCATACGCCATTTAATGTTTGTTTTATCATACTCTAATGTATCCCTTCTTTCTTTTTTCTTTTCTCTTCATATAATACGCTGTCAGCTTTCAGCATTGCATCATCAAAGCACTCAATGGTGGGCTCTTCCAACGCAACAATCCCAATACTGCTGTCTAGCTCAAAGTTGAGTTTGTTTTTCTCATTCAATCTTATAAGGCTCTCTCTGATTCTTTTTTCAACCTTCTTGCCATCTTTGCCTGATTTTACTGATGTTAGGGCAACAAACTCATCGCCACCCATTCTCCCAATAATATCTTCTCCACGTAGTGTTTTCCTTAGAATTTTAGCAAATGTTGCAATAGCAATATCGCCTTCCTTATGTCCATAATTATCGTTAATGCGCTTAAGTCCGTCAATATCAAAGAACATTACAAGGGGCGTTAGACCAAAATTTCTCTGCATGTGTTGGAGTCTTGAGTGGGCAAATTGGAAAAACCCTCTTCTATTCAACAGCCCTGTGAGCTCATCAGTCACAGATAGGTCCTTGATTTTTGATAATAACTGAATGCCTTTTACTGCAGATGAAATGCTCATGCGAACTGCGTCATATACTTCAACAGGAATTCTATTGTCATATGGTAGAAAAAGAATCCCTAACTCATCATTCTTGCAATATAAAGAAAATACGCATTGCTCGCGACATTCCTTATCTGTAGCATATTCATCAACGAGGGAGTGAATTGAATCATGCTCCGCTTTCTTGCCACCAAATTTGACTTTGAAGATTTTTTCATTTGAAAAGCCAAAAGCAGTTTCAATCGTTCTCTCTTCAGGGTTTATATTCTCAGCGTCCATATTCTCAGGCTTTGGGCTTTCGTACAGCCCGATTATCGCTGAGTTTATAGATAGTAAAGGAAGAGTATTGCTCAACTCGTCTGACAGTGACTCCAAATCATGAGTCAAAACCAATGAGCTTGAAATGCGACTAAGATTTCGTAGAAGCAATAAAAACTCCCTTGATACATTTTGGTTCAAATCCTCCGAGCTTTGGCATGAATCACTATGAGCTGTTTGCTTTAATAACAACTCTTCAGCTAAGCATTCGTTTGATTTTACTAACAAATTTTCGCCATCAATGTATTGTGGACCTTCGTTTCTCTTACTCATTTCATTGACCCTTTCAGACGGTTGAAGTGGTTTCTATTAGTGATTAGTACTATACTAATCTTCGTTTAAAAGCGTATTAGATTTGAGTTTTTCTTTGACATGACGTCTAAAAACAATTGCGTACGCAATTATTAGTAAGGCTGTTGCGATGGGCCATGCTATCGGATCGGAGATTAATATCCCCCAATATCCAAATATTTGTGTCAATACAACGACTGATATGATACGCATGGCTAACTCTACAAATCCTGACAACATTGGTATAAAGGTGTTACCGAGTCCTTGTAGTGCTGCGCGATACAGGAAGAGCAGATATACAATGGGCAATCCCAGAGTCATAAACCTCAATTGCAATACTCCAACATCAAGTACAGCACTTATCTGTACCGGATCACCATCAATGAATAAGCTGAGTAACTGGCGTCCAAGGGGTAACGTTATCGCCATAATTACGAGGGCAGATCCAATTGCGAGCTTTAGTCCGTCTTTTACACCTTGCTTAATCCGGTCAAGTTGCTTTGCACCAAAGTTCTGTGCCACAAATGTCGCTACTGATGCTTCAATAGCACCACCGGCTATCATTACAAGGCTGTACATACGTTTGGCCGCTGCTACACCTGCAACAAACTCTGTACCCATCTCGTTGACATAGCGCTGTACCAGCAGTCCACCGACTCCAATCACTGAATTACGAATCCCAAGGGGCAGAGCTAAGCGTAAGAGAGGGCGTATGGAATCTCTGTCATATTTATATCCGCACCCATTAAATACACCTGTCTTTTTAATAGCTTTTATACAAAAGATTAATGCACTGCCTTGTGCAATTAGTGTTGCGGCTGCAACTCCTGCTATTCTAAAGGGGAATATTAATATTAGATTGAATGCTATGTTGACAACTGTCGCAACGATCATTGCGCGAAGGGGTGTTTTGCTGTCACCAAGAGCAAAGAGTGTCATTGCTAGGAGATTATATCCGAACATTAATGGCATGCCTGCCCATAACCAATTTAAATATGTAACCGAACCGTCAATTAGTTCTTGGGGAGTTCTCAGAAGTTCCATGAGTGGCCTACAAGTAGCTAGCCCGGCAGTAGTTAGCACAATTGAAAGCACTGCAGCAATATATATAGATGTTACAAAGGATTTCCTCAAATTGTCTGAATCTTTTGCACCAAAGTGTTGTGCAATCAATGTGCTGAACCCTTGATTAAAGCCTAATACAGCGCTAAACACAAGAAAGTGTGGACTTGCTGTGGCTCCAATAGATGCAAATGCGTTAACTCCAAGTATTCGTCCGATTATTGTACTGTCTGCAACCACAAATAATAATTGCAGTGCATTGGATATTAGCAGCGGTATGGAGAATCGTAACATTAGATTAACGGGCTTCCCCATTGTCATATCTTTAACTTGCGACATGCGGTAGACCCCTATCTATTATTATTGTAAGCGTATCAGCTGTCGGGCAATATCTATGCTAATACAGACAACTTATAATTAGCATTTTATGCTAACTACACTATATCATAAGACGGGGTTAAATCAATACATATTTTATGCTTCGATGTAAAACGATAATCATCATTTTATCTCGTATGTATAAACAAAACAAGTTCATTTGGTGAATTTGCATAAATCTTAACCCTCGTTTTTGTCTATTTAACAGAATCTTAATATTTGGTGTAAAATTAGCGTATATTCAGTTGTAAATCGTTTTACAATATGTTAGAGTCTTTTTCAAAGAACATTTTGTTCAAGTAAAATATTATTTAAATTATGACGTAATAATTCGATTTTTGAGAGGTGATACATTATCGCAACAATCAGTGAAATTGCACTAGAAGCTAATGTGTCAAACGCTCTTGTTTCACGTGTGCTGAACAATAAGCCTGGTGTAAGTCCGGAAAACAGAGCCAAAATTCAGGCGATAATCAAAAAGCACAACTATGTTCCCAGTGCTATTGCGCGATCACTTGTCACACAAAAAACTTCTACCATAGGAGTCGTACTGGACAATCTTACCGATCCATTCTTCTTCGGATTCATAGACGGTGTGCATCGTATGTCAGAGGAACTAGACTATAATGTTGTTTTCTGTAGCGGAAATGATGACTATGACTTAAAAGCACAATACATCGATTATTTCTCTCAAGGTCGAGTCGATGGAATAATTGCATATAATAGTAATATTAACGACATATTCTATGAAGAAATTAAGCGGGCATCTACTTTTGTGATTGTAGAGGGTAATGTTCCCGGTAAGATTTTTAATAAAGTTCAGGTTAATAACTTTGATGGCGCTTACCGTGCCACTGTTTATTTGATCGAACGTGGTCATAAAAATATTGTTCATTTCACAGGCGACATGAACTACCACTGCTCAATAGATAGAATGAATGGTTTTTTAAAGGCTATGGCTGACCATTCTCTGCCTACTGACAACGCGATTATCTACACTGATTTCATGGAAGAGCTGTCTTATCATAAGATGAAAGAAATGGTTGCTGATGGAAATATTCCTGAAGCTTGCTTCACGGGAGCTGACAAAACTGCTTATGGCGTTTTGAGAGCAATGATAGAGAATGATCTTTCCGCTCCTAATGATATGGCAATCGTTGGCTTTGATGGTGACCTACCCGACACTCGTGGCATTCTCTTCCCTGAGCTTACAACCATGCGTCAGCCTATGTTTGAGATTGGTCGAGAGTCTGTGCGCCAAATTGTCCGTTCTATCGAGGATCCAACTGCACCACCGATTACAACGGTTCTTAACACTGAACTTGTAAAGGGTGAAACTGCATAACGAATAATCCGTGACACATCACTTGATTCCGGCACTTCGGCTACACTGTCCAGCTAGCAACACTTTTCCTGGCGTCAACCGGTTCTTCTGAATCGTGACGATATAAAAAATATTTGGAGGTAAACAAATGAAAAAGCGCATTTTTCCCCTTATACTCGCAATCGTAATGGTTTTTGGCCTTGTGGGTGTATTGGCTGCATGTAATGACGATCCACCACCGCCACCACCAGTAGACGACCCGCCACCTGTAGAAGTTGATGATGATCCACCACCGCCACCGGACACAGAAGAAAATGGCGAAGAGCCCAGAGAGCCTATTGAAGGCGAGTTTGATGCACATGGACTACCACGCGAAGAAACCCTTTATTTCATGGGCTTTACATGGAGTCCTTCTAATGGTTGGAATCCAATTTCAAACTCTATGAACAACCCATTGGTTCACGAAGAAGTTTCACGTGGCGCACGTGTAACAATGTTTGAAACACCCTATATGTTCAATATTCTTGACGGCTCAATGACTCCACTGTTGGCATACGGACCGTTTACCTGGAACGATGACTTCACAAGACTTGAGTTCGCTGTCAACCCTAATGCACATTGGAGTGATGGCACACCCGTCACAGCTGATGACTTCTCATTTACATTCCATGGTAGATCAGAAGTTGAGCCGGGCTTTGTTCCTGCTAACTTCATCGACAGAGTAGAAGCTGTAGATGATTTGACCGTTGCAATTTACTCGGCACTCACTGACGACGGATTACCTGTCAACCATCTCATGGTTGAAACATATCTCGTACAAAACTACGTACTTCAACAAGCATGGATGGAAACTTTATTCGAGCGTAACAACAACAATTGGGATGAAATCGACCAAGATCCGGCCGAAGATGTCGTATTTTCAGGTCCTTTCGGTCCTCACTTCATGAACGATGAAATGGTTGCTCTAATTCGTGATGATAACTACTGGGGTCAACATTCGAGCATGTGGGGCGCCCTACCTACACCAAGATTCTTGGGCAACCCAATCTTCCCTGACAATCCGGCAGGCGAAGCTGCATTCAGAGCAGGGCTTGTTGATGTTAGCCAGAACTTCATTCCCAATGTACATCTGATGTGGGAGCAAGAAGGTCTACCGATCTCAACATTTATGGATGAACAACCCTTCGGCATCTGCCTCAGCTTGCCAACTGCATTCTTCAATATGCACAGCGAAGCTCCCGGAATCAACAACGCTGAGGTTCGCAGAGCAATCGCAATGGCTGTTAACTATGATCTTATAATTGCAAACGCAATCACACTGCAAAGTCCAAGTTTCTCACAAGTGCCGCGTTCTCTCATGAACCCGACAGATGGCGAGCAAGCACTGATTAACCACGACGATGTCAGAGATTTACAATGGGATGCTGTTATGCCCAACGTTGCAGACAGAATCGCTTACGCAAATGAAATCCTCGATGGCATTTTCCCTGACAAAGACGATGCAGGGTTCCGCACATATAACGGCGAAAGAATTTCTTACATTGCATCTGTACCGTACGGATGGACTGACTGGGAAGCAGCAATGGAAGTTGTTGCAGCAGCAGGTGCAGATATCGGACTCGAAATAGTAACACAATTCGATGAGTGGGGCGTATATCAAGTACACGTCACAGCAGCAGTTCACACCGAATATGACATCTTCATGATGTGGACAGATGACTCATCACCTGCACAACCTTGGGGTCGCATTTACAATCTACTCTCATCAGACCATGTTGGTATTGATGGTAACTGGGCAGGTAACTGGGGCGGCTGGACAAATGCTAGAGTTGATGAGCTACTCACTGCAATTCCATTTGAAACAGACCCGGTAGCTATTAGAGCAATGTATACCGAACTTGTTCAAATCTACCTCACAGAAGTACCTTCATTCACTCTCATGTACAGACCTGCACAATTCCACGCTGTAAATGAGACCGTATGGACAGGCTTCACAGAGCTTGGTGATGGACGTAATATTCCACCACTTAACGCAGTAAACGGATTAGCAATTGCAGACCTATTTAACATTAGACTAGTAGGCTAAGAATCTGCTTCGTTTCGAAAGCGGTCATTAGTAAAGTGATGACCGCTTTCTTTTTCAAAATAACAATGATACTAAACACCAATAGAAGTGGATAAGATTTTCTATCGGTGTTCAGTGTGAGCATATAAAAAGAGAGGGACTTGCATATGAGTGAACTCGAAAAAAATCCCGTTGAAGAGAAAACGGATGATTATGAAAATGATCCAAGTGTAGTCACACGTTTCCATGCACTAGCGTTAAGCTCAACCGGTGCAATTGTGTTTGTCTTAATCGGTTCAGTTGTATATAGCTGGATCGGTGCAGTTTTGTTTGGCTTGCTTGGTGCAGTTTTGTTTGGCTCGATTGGCGCTTTAGTGATTATATATTGGCGAAATGGCTACGTTGGTGCACTCACACATTGGCATGTACTGGTGTTAAGCTTGATCGGTGCAGCTGTGTTTGGCTTGATCGGTTCAGTTATGTTTAGCCGGAGTTGTGCAATTTTGTTTGGCTTGCTTGGTGCAATTCTGTTTGGCTCGATTGGCGCTTTGGTAATTATATATTGGCGAAATGGCCTAGTTAGGTATTACGTAAAGAGATCCATGTGGTTTTTAATAACATTGGTTGCTGCTGTCGTTTTGAACTTTATTCTGCCAAGACTTATGCCCGGAGACCCCCTTACCGCTATTATGCAGAGAGTAATACCCGGAGGTGGCGGATTTGTCGATGCTGATGCAATTCGCAGAATTTACGAACACTATATGGAGCTATTCGGTCTGGACAGACCGCTAATAGTACAGTTTGGTATGTATGTCAGAAATCTTATAAGTGGCGATTGGGGGCAATCATTTGCGCGTTTCCCTCGTGAGATTACAGACATAATTGCAAGTGCACTGCCATGGACAATCGGGTTACAATTGCCGGCAATTATAACAGGTTGGATATTAGGTAACATTCTTGGTGCACTCGCTGCTTACAAAAAAAGCGGCTTTGACAAGGTTTTAATGCCCGCAACGCTTTTCGTGAGTGGCATTCCGGCCTTCGGACTTGCAGTTGTTCTTTTATCTGTTTTTGCTTTGGGACTCGGATGGTTCCCTGTGTCCGGCGGATATGAAATGGGCATGATACCTCATTTTAGTTGGAGGTTTATAGCTTCAATAATTGAGCACTATCACTTGCCATTCTGGTCTATTGTCTTGATATCAATCGGCGGGCAAGCTATTGGTATGCGTTCTATGTCAATATACGAACTAAACGCCGACTATGTAAAATATAGCCGCTTTATGGGCATCAAAGATCGCAAAATCGTGAGATATGTGTTCAGAAACGCTATGCTTCCGCAAGTCACAGGACTTGCAGTATCAATCGGAACTATGATGGGTGGAGCGATAGTCGCAGAAATGATTTTCTCATATCCGGGGCTCGGCACACAACTACTTCAAGCTATCGGAGGACGCGACTTCCCGCTAATAACAGGAATTGCGTTGGTTATAACTGTAATGGTACTGGTTTCCGTATTCATACTTGAAATAATTTACGGACTTATTGATCCACGTATCAAAGCAACGCAATATGAGTAAGGGGGTGGATGTAAGTTGAAAAATCAAATTAGACAATTACTAAAATCCGGCAAGTTCATGACCGGCTTTATTATCTTCATGGCTATATTAATATTTATTACTATTTATCCCATTTTGAATCCGGGCAATCCCCTTCAAATGATTGGCTACAACTCCTTTATTCCGCCCGGCACTTATTTTTCGCTATATGACTCTGTAAACCCGAATGTTACTGTATACACCCTAAGACTACCCGGTGCAGATGACAGACGAATGGAGTTAAACTTACCTCTTGAGGACAAGGAGTCAATGCGAGATTGGCTTATTGAGTTTGGCAATGTGCCTGAGCATACTATAGATATTGAGGATACTGAAAGTCTTGTAGCAATATGGTCAGCAACATACGACCCGGACTATCGCATTGATGGTATGATTACGGCCGACCACAGGTTTTATCAAAGACTTAACCTAAGGGTCAGTGGCATGTTTGATTTAGCAGACATACACCTATACGCTATTGATTTAGAAACAGGTGAATATGAGCTTCAAGCGGAAATAACCTCTCTTGACTACATAAACATCAACGATATTGTTAATGTGCGCAGATTGCCCCTCGGCACAGACAACTTTGGAAGGGATATGCTAAAACAGCTTGTACAAGCCACAGGGGTTTCGCTGATGATTGGTCTTATTGCAGGGTCAATCGCTACCGCTATCGGTCTTACACTCGGCTTGCTGGCAGGATATGTTGGCGGTTGGGTTGATGAAATAATAATGTTTATATGCAATATTCTTACTGTCATACCCGGATTTGTGTTGCTGGTCTTAATATCCTTTAGTATAGGCCCTGCATCTCGGAGTGTTACTGTTATCGGGGTTGTAATAGGGCTGACAGCATGGGTGTGGACAGCACGTTCAGTACGTTCACAAGTGCTCTCACTACGTAATCGTGACCATGTCAATCTCAGTAAGTTGAGTGGACATA
>Ga0123355_10017525_pt1 | contig 11324 bp, 8 predicted proteins | sample TergutEmb28metaG_3_FD_89872 | JGI IMG/M metagenome (GOLD analysis project Ga0123355, IMG submission 89872) | Embiratermes neotenicus P1 segment gut microbial communities from Petit-Saut dam, French Guiana - Emb289 P1 | ecosystem: Host-associated > Arthropoda: Insects > Digestive system > Gut ...
ATTAACGGCCGAAACATGTTGAGCATTAAATGAGTATTGAATAAATAATAAAATAAGTGGCATCAAGTTGGTTTTCTCTTTACTCAACTATAAAGATGATGCACGGTCCCATAAACATAAGATTGTCTGTCCTGTTTGAGATGTCTAGTTTAATCACATTGTTTGTCACGATCTCGGCCAGAGTATCGGTCATTCTGTGGGTTTTCGTGATTATTCTCAGTTTCGGTAGGCAAATGCCGAGATGTAACTGAATTTGGTTAGTGCCGTTTGCTTCCAAATACGTCATACTTTCGAGTTCACAAGCCATGAATTTTCCTGCCACTTTGTGACAGAAGACGTGATCCTGGCGTCTCTGTTGCAGTGTATATAAAAGCCACGAGTTCGGTGCCATGTTACTTACAACAGCTTGTAGATGTGTGTTTGCAGAAGAGCTGGAGGGCCATTGAGTGCCGTGTACTCCAGTCGAGAGCACTCCACGTTGAGTGTACCTGCTGCTGCTACTGCTGGCACTTTGACGGTACCGCTCGTGCAGCATATGGCGTTGGGGGGGGGGCATTGCTGATGGGTCCGCCCTCATGTTTGTTTTGTAGTTTAACGTGCATAGTGATTTAATGACATTGAACCAACTGTAGAGGACACTTAGCCTACTACCTAATGAGATGGGGATGAATTATTTTAAAGGAAGAACGCCGCCTTGTAGTTTGACCTGTGTTGGATAGTTGGTTATTTAATTGTGTTATATCAACCGTATAAAATTCTTAGTGTTGAACTTATGAAATCGTGATATTTAACTTCTGTGTTTAAAAGAGAGAGGAACATGCTTGTGGTTTAACCTTCCTAGATTTTTTTTTGTAAGGGCGTGTTAATTGTATAGGATATTTAGTGTCTAAAATATTGAGGCATTATACATTTTATTACAATGTTTTATATTTCGTCATATTTTATGATTACGTTTTGTTGTACAGGGTGTTTTATCACTTCCCCGAGCACGGCAGGTTTATCGCATAGAGAGCCTGCTTCTGCCGGCACATACAGTGACAGCTACCGTGATCAGAAGAACGAAAAAAATATACACTAAATTTTGTCGTATATTAATACTTAATATTTAATCTTCTACCTTTGTGGACCGGAATAGGATATTAGGGATTAAAACCTTAGATGAGATCTGAGGTTCTCGCGATGGCATATCCAAAAATACATTTTTTTGCCTCTTATTATATATTCAGTCCATTACAAGACTGTAATTACAATTTATATAGTCGAACCTAAAATCCTACACTATTTAGTACATGTCTTGCAGAGTAATATCCCAATGAATATTCTCCAATCATTTATTCGCATATCTGTGAAATGATATTTACGAAAAATTTGGTTGTTAAATCTATTGGTTTGAATGTTTTCAGTCTTCTAGGCCAGTGTTTCTCAACCTTTGTGAGACCGCGGCCCGGTAAATTCTGTTTTCATAAGACGAGGGCCCGGTCCTAACACATTTACTCGTCAGTACCTTTCCATTTTTTTAAGTTCATACATTAAACTAACATAAGTATTAATAATTAATTGTGGCATAATCATAAAGAATATTAGTACAATTATGTGTACGGTGTGGCATGTTGACAAATATAAAATTACATTTAAATTAGTTACCAGTTCCAGGAGAATCTCTCGCGGCCCGGTATAATTGATGCCAGGGCGGCCCGGCGGTTGAGAAACACTGTTCTAGGCTCTTCTGCTTCAAGTAGTGTGGATGTCAGTTCGTTTGAGTGTGTTGTTATTTTATCTCTGTACTTGATGCTGAATTTTGTAATTTCTTCTCTAAATTGTTGGTACCTTTAAGTGTGCGTGTATAAAAAAATACATTTATCTTCAAATTTATGGATTTTTTCCCTTCGGCTTTCATTTCTCTCCCACCATGAAGAAAGAATCGAACGGTTCTGTTAAGCCCTGATTGTAAGATGGTACTATTAAAATGGATTTGGGAGAAGTAGGTTAGAAGGACAAGGAACAGGATTACTTCCACAGTGAAATGCTATTGACTGGTCGAGCAGCGGGTGGCTGGTGCTGTGGAGTGGGCAGTCGGCAGCTGAGGGAGAGTTCCTCTATTGGAACAACAAACTTGTACCGGAAGTAGCAACACGTGGCCGCGTGCGGCCGTGACTAAAGGCTTCCTTGCTGCATTGTTGCGTCTTCACGCCTGTCAAGGGCGATACGCCCCATCTCTCTAGTGTGTCTGATTTGTTTTCCCCAAAGTAATCATGTTTAATATTCTTCACTTGTTATAAACTCCACTCGTCTCTACGTACTTACCAAATTACCAATACAGGACCGTGCCATGACTCAGACGGTCATTCCGCGGACCTTTCACCGCGATGTCTTGGCTTCAATTCCAGGCTAGTTTATGTGGAATTTGTGGTGGACATAGTAGCAAGAGATAGGATGTTTCTCCGACTACATCGGTTTTCCCCTGTGTTTATCATTCCACAAGCTCTATACTCATTCCTTTACCTGTCAGCTATTGACAGAAATTTTAACACTTCTTTGATGACAAAATATGAAGTCAGGCGGTTGTTTAGTTGGTTGGTTGGTTGGTTGGTAGAGCCGTGCCTTACCCCTGGTGCATAGTAGACGGCTTCGCACAGCAGAGATTCGAGTTGTGTCCCAGGGCAGTACGTGGGATGTGCGGTGGATAGAGTGCACTGGGACGACGGATTTTCTTTCCATGACTACGGCTTGCCGTTTCCTTCACCGTTCCACAAATTCTCCTTATTAATTTTGTCTGTCGTCCTGGAGAGAATAATTGATCTCTGTCAGGTTGGAGTCCTACACAACCGTGCTCCGCTATTCCGCAACAGTCATCACAATATCCTTCCACTAATGCGATAATGCCTGTCACCTATTAAAATGATCTAGTGAACTAACTAGAGAATCTTTTCAAGATAGACTTTTTTTTTTTTAGAAAACCTACGATTTGGCTTTTTGGTGGCAATCTCCAGTTTTTAGCCATTAACTCCTCTTCCGAAATGTTTAAAGAAAAAGGGCTAACTCTAAAAATTGAGGGCGCTGCCTCTACCGGAGACCGAGGAAAATGTGTTAGCTTCACAAGGCTTCCGGTGATGTCAGCACTGTCGATATTAACATTGTGTTTCTCTATGTTTATTGGACCGTGCATCATTGTGATAGTTGAAGAATAAAAGACCAACTTGATGTCACTTGCGATTTTATATCACTTCTTATGTGTTCAACATGTTTCGGACATTAATATGTCCATCATCAGGAGCTTGCGACTATTCTGTTGAATCACCACATTGGTCGTGTTGTTCTTGGTTCGATGTGTGAGGGACCGGTCCCTCACTACGCAGCATACGTCGCACACCTAGCCAACTATACTCTCTACAACAGATTCATACCCAACATGATATGCTGCCACAACACCTTGTTTACAAAAACGAACCAAATCGTGAATATGTAATAACTTTAGCAAGGAACGACGAAACTTCCTGATGATGATCTGAAAAGATCGAAACATGTCGGAGTGGTTTTACGTGTTTTAAAGTGTTTTAAGTAAAAGTTATATAGGTGCATTTGTTGGTTAATATTTGAAGTGATTTTACGAAACGCACGGTGCAACGATGAGATTCAACATTGTAACTTTAGCGAAGCACAGGCTGAGATCTCCCTGATGATGGTTTATGTAAACCGAAACATGTTGAAGCAACTGTTATAATTTGAAAAGCTTTTAACTGTTTAACAAGTTTATACTAATTTGTGTGCATTAGTTGGACAAATAAAGGACTTAATACTATCAACATGCACGGTTCAACTATGAAGACTAATGGTTGTTGTTCGTAGTTTTGCCAACACACCTAAAATATTTCCAATTCTGCAATTAGTAGATGATCTTTATATTTCGCGTCTAATCACTTGAACTCACTGCATGTCTTATATATTCCGTATGTTTTAGGCGCGTTTGCAAAATTGCGAAAAGCGACTATTACTTTCGTCATGTCTGTCGGAAAGGAACAACTGGGCTCCGACTAGACGGATTTTCATGAAATTTTATATCTGAGCATTTTTCGAAAATCTGTCAAGAAAACTGAAGTTTTCGTTAGTGTCGGACAAGAATAGTGGGTGTTTTACATGAGGATCGATGTTAGTGTTTGATCATATCTCTTCTTAGAATGAGAATTACTTCAGACAAAAGTTGTAGAGAAAATCAAGACAAAACCCTTTTGTGTTCGTTAACCCTTTTTTTCGAAAAAATTTTTATTCTTTAACTCTTTTTCAAAATTTTTTTGTTAGTTAACTCCTTTTATCCGAAAATTTTTATTCGTTAACTCTTTTTTCGAAATATTTTTATTCATTAACTTTTTTTCTGAAAATTTTGTATTTGTTAACTCTTTTTTCGAAAATCGTTCATTCGTTAACTCTTTTTTTTCCTCGAAAATTTTTATTCGTTAACTCTCTTTTTTCGAAATTTTTTTATTCATTAAATTTTTTTCCGAAAATGTTGTATTTGTTAACTCTTTTTTTCGAAAATCGTTTATTCGTTAACTCTCTTTTTTCGAAATTTTTTTATTCTTTACCTTTTTTCGAAAATTTTGTATTTGTTAACTCTTTTTTCGAAAATCGTTTATTCGTTAACTCTCTTTTTTCGAAATTTTTTATTCATTAACTTTTTTCGAAAATTTTGTATTTGTTAACTCTTTTTTCGAAAATCGTTCATTCGTTAACTCTTTTTTTTCGAAAATTTTTAATTCGATAACTCTTTTTTTTCTCGAAAATTTTTATTCGTTAACTCTCTTTTTTCGAAATTTTTTTATTCATTAACTTTTTTCGAAAATTTTGTATTTGTTAACTCTTTTTTCGAAAATCGTTTATTCGTTAACTCTCTTTTTTCGATTTTTTTTATTCATTAACTTTTTTCGAAAATTGTGTATTTGTTAACTCTTTTTTCGAAAATCGTTTATTCGTTAACTCTCTTTTTTCGAAATTTTTTTATTGAACAACTTTTTTCGAAAATTTTGTATTTGTTAACTCTTTTTTCGAAAATCGTTCATTCGTTAACTCTTTTTTTTTCGAAAATTTTTAATTCGATAACTCTTTTTTTCTCGAAAATTTTTATTCGTTAACTCTTTTTTCGAAATTTTTTTATTCATTAACTTTTTTCGAAAATTTTGTATTTAACTCTTTTTTTTTAAATCGTTCATTCGTTAACTTTTTTTTCGAAAATCTTGCCGTTAATGACATAATGTGGAAAAATGTTGTAGCGCCGGGCAAGCCGCAGACGATAATGTAATACGGTGCATGCGCATTGCACGCTGGATACCTAAGGCTACAAACACATACTTAGAATATGTAATACTTATTGCTTTTCCACAACAATGGTTACACGAACGCGTCTCAATATTATGTTGTGCGTACACTGCCTCTCTTGTTGAGCTTTGTATAGGCCAGGTTGGAAAGCGAGTAGGTTCACTGCACCACTGGATATCTCACAAAATATTCTTTCTTGTTAGCGTCACAATTGTAATGACAGAATATTGTTTTTTAGTACTGCCAGCTCGTGAGGCTAGCATTTCAGAATGACCTGACATATAGAACACGATTCGCCACTGTTATGGTCGTGTGTCTCTTTTGTTAGAACGAAAGGCAGTGAATCAACAGGCAACAGTGTCACAGATCTTCGTGAGAAACTATCTTGTAACAGATTAATTCACTCGATGACTCGCAAGTTATGATTTCCAATTTGTGACACGATGGGGGTGAGATGATGGAAATTGTTTTGAAACTGGTAGCCACACTGGGGGGGGGGGATGTTATTACATTTTTAATAATATACTTTACACAATTACATATGTGTTGGGTTAACACCACAGCTTTATGTAAACAATGGACTGATATGTTACAATAGGAGCTACAGGAAATGGGCAAGCTACGGCCCAGGGGGTCGAAGTATGGAGGAGTGAGGGGGGGGGGTTGCTGTTGGTGGTGCTCGCCTGTTCCTGGTTCCACCACCCAAACCCCCTCATTACTGTCACTGTTGTTTTGTCTATTCGTTTGTTCAACCAGGCCATGACACTTTGTATGTGATGTCCGCATTTTAATCCGTTGTGATTCAATTGTAAACTTGTAGATCTGTGCAGGCGGGCAGTACGTCACATAAATCAGGTTGTGCGCGTTGTACAGTGTTATGTTTTATGAGTGTATCCTAAATCACGGTACGCCAAGATGGTCTTGTAAATGTTACACTGTCCGTTCCACTTAGTTTCTGCTCTAACCTTTTTTGTGCAGCAAATGTTACATTTATTGCTCATTGTGCCCACCGTCAGCGTCTCAGAATACAGAGCGTCGAATGGCAGAATGAGGAATTGGGCAGGGTTTGAAAGGAAGCGATCCTATGCTAATCGATGTAGTGACCCGGGATTTACCCGGAGAGACTGAAGAAAACAACGGAAAGTCGGTCATGATGGGGGGTGTTCTTGCTGAAATATGACCCCAGACCCGCACGAATATAAGGGTAGAACGTTATCTTTTGCAGTAGAGTGTTCTGGCAGCTGATTTACGGGGCTGGGCGGTTATTGGAAAGGGGAAGCTCTCCTTGTACGGACTTCGTTGCGCGAAGCTGACCAACCACCGTCATATACTGGCGAGGTCAATAATGGTTAAACATTCTTAATATGGACACTGAATTAATGTGAATTATCAGTTTCACGTCCTCGCCGCTTTACCCCGGGAAAAAGACGACTCTGGTGCCCAGTGAGTGGGAAGCAGGTTTGGGCCTAGAGCAGGTCTTGACGATCTAGAACGATGTAAAGAATGAGTGGGGCTGTACCTACACTCTCTCCGCGTACCTCCGTAGCGTGTTGCTTAATTAAACACGTGGCTACATTTTACATGCCATAAAGTGTATCAACAGAGGTTGCGGTTCCCTGCATTCCTTACTCTTGCCATCCGCTATGTATTGCCAAGAACGTAGTACCAACTGTGCTCGAGGGATTGCCCCATTCAGATTGTCTTTGAGTTCTCATTCTGCGCTTGTTAGATGGGTCTAGTGTTTGCTGTTTTCTGTGGACTATATGCAACAGTATTCTGAAACATGTTTCATCTCGCTTTCAATATGGGCTTTTGTCTGGTCAAGTGGGCCCTAAGGATATTGAATTCGGATGCTGGTGTCTTTATAACAATTCCCACATCCATTGTGACCTCTGATGACCCATAACGGATCCATTAGCATTATGAATACGATGCCTGACGTCCACTTTAAATGGAAACCACCCTTCACCCCCCCCCAAACCCCCTGGCGTGACTTTGATTAAGGTCTAGCTCACTACCCTATACTAGAGGTGAAAACACGCAAAGGGTGGCTTATCAGAAGCTAGCTAACTTCTGTCGAATTGTTTCTGGAACATCTGGACTATTGCTACCATGTTAATTATCGACGTCATCCCAGTGTTTCATCTGCTGCCCGCTAGGGGTCCACCCACAGCCATCTGCCTTATTGTTTCTATTATTATTTCTTTTTTGCTCCGCATATGGGAAGGTAAACTATATGGATTAAAAAGCCTTACGGGCAGTTTATGATTTGCCTACTAGCAAGGGGATAGCTCACTCACTTTAGTGACCAGGCTTCGTTCTGGACGTCAACGAATGTTTTCGTGACGGGCGGCAAGAAATTTCTCTTCGCCATCGCGACCATTTCGGCTAATATATCCAGTCAGCCGCACATCCTGTAAGGCCCGAAACAGAAGATAAAGCTGTAGTTGCAGTGCGACTGACAAATCTGGTCCATCTGATAAGTAATAATGCCAGGAGATGTAATTCCACTACCTCTGCCGCCTCATTTCGTTGTATTTAAACCTTCATCGGCCAAGCGGGTCGTCATGTCCCGTTAAACTTAATGTAGCACAGCGACAACTTTAGCGTAACCTTCACACGTGTTTAGGTCCACGGGATGTAGTTGAGCGGTGGATAATGCCATATTCTCTTGTTTGGCGTTCTCGCATTCGATTTTTTCCTCCAAAACCGTCTCCCTTGACAAACAGCTTACTTATTCCGCTGTTCAATTAAACTTTGGACAGTTATTTACAACAGGTCACTGCTGCTTCCGTTTTCTTTATGACTTATCATTTACATGCACGTGATATCACGTGTGCTTAAGGTTTGAATTTGGAAACTGGTGAAACAAATGAGAAATGAAACAATGATCTTATCGTCACAGTTATGTGACAGGGAGATAGGATAGTTACGGTCAAGGGTTTAGCACTCCTGCTACGTAGTCTAGAGGTTCCGGCTTCAGATCTCAGTGCGTAGACCGCCTGTCCTGAGAGGTTTTTATGATTTTCCTCATTCCCTTCAGGCAAATATGAGTCTAGTAGATGGGGCCAACTAGACGAGCTTCGAGAGCAGCAATTTAGCAAGCAACGTAGGCAAGACCCATGTATGTATTCATAAAATTGAACGTACGGTAGCAACACTTCCAACTGCTTGACAGAACGCAGTTAGCGCCTTCTGTTACAGACACAAAGAAATACTGATTGTTGGGGAATCCGCTAGATGCGCTAGCGTTGTCTTTTAATGTATTCGTTATAAGATATTTGGGTTTCATCTTTAGAGGTAACTTGCGCAAAACACGTGACTGACATGCGCCAGCCACTTTTTGGTCACCTCTGCTATATTTCTCCGAATTGCGGCACGAACGACTTTTACGACTTTGTACTCTGTGACCTTGTATAATCCGGGGTTTTGAAAACGCCTTAAATAGACATGGTTTATGAATACTGATGAACCGGAATAGACTTCATTTTGATTATAAAGACAGAACTTGCCAATAATTATTGGCAAGTTCTGTCTTTGTTACGGCAACTTTACTGTCTGGGAACTTTTCGGGTTAACAATGGACGAAACATGTAATTGATCACTGTGATTCTTTTCAGTGCCGAGACCTAGAATGCACGAAATTTTACCTTCCTGCCCACTCTGCATTTTTGCGTAACAAGAAAGTCTTACGTCGCAATTTTAGGTGCGTTCGACAAATTACGAAAAACGACTGTTAGCTTCTACTTGTATGTCTGTCTGTCCGTCCGTCCGTAAGGAACAACTTGGCTGCCACTGGAAGGAGTTCCGTGAAATTACGTGTTTGAGTATTTTTCGAAAATCTGTCTAGAAAATTTAAGTTCCATTTAAATCTGAAAAGAATAACGGGTACTCTACGCCATCACCCATGTACCTGTACGATGGCATCTGGCTGAATGCTTCTTAGAACGAGAAATTCTTCAGACAAAAGTTGTAGAGAAAATCAAAACACGCATTTTGTGTCCAGTAACTTTTTTGTTCTCCAAAATAGTACCGTTTATGAGGTAATGTGGAAAAATATGGTAGAGCGGGACAGGCCAGAGATAACTATATAATACGGCGATGCATGCTGGATAACTAGGGCTATAGACACACACTCAGAATGTAATAGTTATTGCTTTTTTTTCACGCCAACAGTGGTTACGCGAACGCGCCTCAATGTTGCGTTTATACGTACATTCCCTCTCTGTTTGTTTTTATTTTAAAACGCTGCATCTGGAACTGTATAATGTCTATGATAAAATGATTGATTAAGCACAGAATTTGGAACGAAACCGTGAGAGTCTAATCGAGGCAATATCCCTGACTTTTTTCAGTGAATGAGGAAAACCACTGAAGACGTCTTTTGGGAAGCCAGCGTCCCAGTCGGTTGTCGAAATTGTCGTCTCCCAAGTATGTCTAGATACCGCTACACTAACCAGCCCGCACTTAGAATACCTGAAACTTTACCTTCATGCCTGATATACTTCTCACTTCATTAGAAAAGGAGCAAAGTTATCTAGCATTTTGCCCACCCCTGTTTTAAATTTCAAACGCTTTACTTTCATCGAACCCCTTCATGTTATCTTGGCAAAATTAATTGCACGTTTTGTTGGCCCGAAGGCGCTGATATTGCATTATTGTAACATAAAAACAGGAGCATGGGGAGGTGGGGGGTTGTGCCAGCTGGTGACGGGGAAGGGGGAGAGGTAAATAGGTGCTGAAAGCAAGATTAGAGCAGCTGAAGGCGGCTTTTACCTGCGTCACTTGAGCGCAAATCACAAATCAGGACTTAAATTAATTGGATCCTTTTACGACGCACTGTTTATACACGGAGTATGTTACGCAGCTTTTCTTTTCGTTTCTTATTGTTTCCTTTCGTTTCCATTTTTAGAAACCGAGCAGACTGTTGTACAGGCAGCACACTAGACGCGCATTCGGGAGGTGTCAGTTTCGAATCTAGGCCGTGACACCGAGTGTCCTTACCATGAATTTTCATAGTTTTCCTCATTTACTTCTGTCAAATGCTGGAGCAGTACCTCAACGCCACCACCGCTCCATTGCGCATTGTTCCCATTTTCTTTTTCGCCAATTGTCCTACCATTAGACGCTGTATAATCTGACCTACTTACAGCGTCGTTAAATAAACAACAGATACATTAATACAGGCTACTTACAAGGTCGTTATTTTATCTAACATGTATCGTTTGCCACTTATAACCGGTGTTCTGCTGCGCGTGCGGGCGGCCAGTTGAGTGCGCTCCGTCGACAGGATAAGTGAGCCGACAGGATGTGACAAGATACTAATCAGTTGCGGTAATGGCCCTATATGGGTGTATGTATAGACATGTTTATCTTAATTTCTGTTTTGAGTAATAATAAGAGTTATTGGGAAATATTTGTTCAGTCCTTCTGTTCTGTAAGAAATGTACGACGTTCGCTAACATTGTACATTTCAGTGCGAAAGTAGCAACATTGCGCCTACCGGCTACACAATATCTGTCCATATGTTACATTCTGAGAACCGTTGACTTCCTTTATGAAATATGATAATGTTGAATTTCACTACGGTATATCATATCTGTCTGCTTTTGGTTAAAATGAAAAATTAATACCGGACATTTTACAGAAAAAGGGGCCAGATATTTTCTTTATTTACGAGGGTAATTCAATAAGTGAGGTACAAATCCAAGTTGCGACCTACGTTTTTGAATTAAGTGCGGGAAACTATCACCGCTAGATAGCAGAATTATACAGTTTTATTGTGACGCACAACGATCGGTATGCGCATGATTGTACAGACGTAGCAGCTGTTACAAGATGGCAGCGCCCCTGAGTACATGTACCACGATAGAGCAGCGTGGCGTTGTGCATTTTTTGTGGGCAAAAAAAAAATGGAAGCAAAGGATATCCACAAAGAAATGCTGCCCATGTACGGTGAACATTGCCTGTCACGTCAGGCAGTCCATAATTGGGTGCAGAAGTTCTCGGAAGGG
>Ga0123355_10017526_pt1 | contig 11323 bp, 6 predicted proteins | sample TergutEmb28metaG_3_FD_89872 | JGI IMG/M metagenome (GOLD analysis project Ga0123355, IMG submission 89872) | Embiratermes neotenicus P1 segment gut microbial communities from Petit-Saut dam, French Guiana - Emb289 P1 | ecosystem: Host-associated > Arthropoda: Insects > Digestive system > Gut ...
GTGTATGTACGTATGTATATGCGCGTAAGTACATACACTATGTACACAGAACACGGAAAATCATCATTGCATTCCACTTTACTTTTCTTCCATAAGGAAGGAATTACAATAACTTCCGAATCTACCATGCAATCTATTTACGTCTCCTGTCAAGTTTTGAACCAGTTCACCGAATTTTACGGAATGTTCCATGAAGTGAAGAAGCTTCTCACCATGCGATTTTTCGCCATTCGCCTGTTACTTCCTCCCTTTTAGCAGTTTTTTTTTCCAAGTACATTTTATAAGAGAATATGTAATATTGTACATAGACTTTGTACATAGCACAAGGAAATAGGGATGTAAGTAACGTTCGATCCCAGCACTCGGATTGTGGCACATATTCAGAATTTACAATTTATAAGTTTATTTGTGTTTTGTCCCAATTTCTGATAACGAAAATGAGCACCTACGCTTTTTGAATACATGTCATCCCGTTGCGTTTTAAATAATATACAAATTAAACCAAACCAATGTCTGTCCAAACACAACTGAATTCTATTTACTATATAGCCCTACGTGTTTCGACCTATCTGAGGTCATCATCAGATTCACACTTTACATTTAAAACATACGCAGAAAAATGTATACTTCTTCCTCGGTGTGTTGTGAACCTGGTTATGACCTGAGATATGTCGAAACTTGCAGTGGTGTGTGGACAGATTTTGATTTAATTTCTGTGACCACATACGCGTACTTAGCCTTCTCTGCGTTTGTTTGTAGACCAGTCCTTACATTGGTCTAGTAGAGTTCTTATCTTTTGTGATGTTTATGTATGATAAATATTTAGAGAATAAAAGTCTCTTTAACACAGTGTCCCTTATTCTAATTAGTGTAAACAGGAACGATGAAGTAAGGGTCACGCTTCAGTTAAAGTTATTCGAATATTTATGTATCAAACCAAGTTTACGTCCAGAATTCCCTCTTTGAACAGTCCTATTCACCACATTCCTTAAGCATGAGAATGTGAAGAAGAAGAAGAAGAAGAAGAAGAAGAAGAGGAGGAGGAGGAAGAAGAAGAAGAAGAAGAAGAAAAAAAAAAGGCGGAATACAAATTTCAAGAAACAAATATTAGAATAACGTCCTTTTGTGGTCGGACAAGTAATAATACCTGTCTAAGAAGATTGCTTACAGGTACTAACTCAAAAAGTAAATACACGAATATGTAAATACGACATGACAGTTCAACAAACAAATAAAGGACAATGGCATTCAAACGACGAGGTCCGGTTAAAAGAAAACGGCGGATCAACAACAAAATAATGGGGTAGTCCAATGACTTCACTTATTTCGGATATGCATTACCATATGACTGTGATGTCCAAAATATTAATTTTATAAAAATGTCAGGCCTAATAAATGGCTCCTTTAAACACTCAAACGTTCAGGAAAAGAACGGGAATAAAAGTCGTCTAACAGCTGCCGTGTCTGTTGTGGTAGCAATATCTGACCGTAAATATCTTAGAAAACGCAAAATTTTAGCTGCTAAGACGAGAAACTTGAAAAGGGCCGGAAATATAAAAGAAAGGACTGCACAAGGAACTGACGACCACAATTTTTCAGAAAGGCAGGCTTCCTAAATTGATGATGGATACGGACCGACCGGAACGAGATGATGATAAGCACTGAAGGGAATGTTTGAACCACAGGGGCCCGAATTTCATGAAGATCCTTCCGCTCCGTCTGTGCACAAGTCCTGCACATTCTGACTGTGATATTCCCCATTTTCTATCAATGTAGCCTGAGCTATTCCCCAGCCCATAAAAACATTTCACCTTTTTCACCCATAACATGTTTCATCTGTAGATCTACAGTGTTCTCAGGTTCCACTTTGTCAAATGTCACGTTATAGTGATTTTAACCCTTCAAACGCCGAGTTAAATCCCATCTGCCATTTGCTGGCATTATTAGGAGTTCGCCATATTCTCCACGTTAGCAGGGTAAGGGTTAAGGAGAGAGGGAGTACAGCTCCATTCATCCCTAGCGTCAATACTAGATCGATGTGAGTGGTTCACCCTAAAACACCGACTGTGTTACCACCGCAGGAATTGTCCAGGTAACCAAAACCGGTGGTAATATGGTGGCGAAAGAAGGAGTGTCCGTTTGGGTCGAAATGGAATGAAAGTTAATTCAGCCGCAGAGCTCAGACGGTTGTAATTCTAGTATGCGTGTGTGGATACGACAGTTGCAGTGTATAAGGAACAGTCTAGTACGACAAACGGTATAAACATATCAGGGAGTTTTGATGTTTTGCTGACCATGCATCTCAGTATAATCTTAGTAATTAACCAACTTAATGCACAAATTCTTGTTTTATAATAAGTTTATTATATGCCTCTACATGTTTCGAGCACTATGTTCTCATCACCAGGAGGTCAAAATTGTATTATATAGCATCTGGTATCATCACACCTGTAGGTGGCCATCCCGTGTACAGTCCTTTCTCAACCTGTGCACGGGACGGCCACCTACATGTGTGACGATACCAGATGCTGTATAATACAATTTTGACCTCCTGATGATGAGCACATAGTGCTCGAAACATGTGGAATATAATAAACTTATTATGAAACAAGAATTTGTGCGTGAATTTAGGTTAATTACAAAGATATCAGGGAGTGTGACAAGGATGTGGTTATCACAATGACAGAGTAGGAACGGAGCTAGGCCTGATGTTCCGTGTCTTTGTAACTGGATGTGAGTAAACAGTTTCACGCTTCGGCTGCTTTAATTCCCGGAAAACGATAAAAGTCAGATAGCAGTCTGGGTGAGTCGCATTCATTCTGGATGTGATGACGAAGAGAGAGAGAGAAAAACAAGTGTTCCGTGCCGAGAACTGAATCCCAATTGTACAGTCCTATAGCCAGTCGCTCTACTGAATTATCCCGCATCTAATTGTAAGGAACGTAATTAAAAATCGGACAAAAGAAACCAATCTGTAAAGTTTCTTAGGACACAATTCACGTTAGAACAACGACACTTCACTTTATTTTTAAAGCGATAACATTCAATGCAAAATTTGTATCGCCTTTCAAATACGACCCTTTGCTTCCCCGAACCCAATCCCATGTCTTTTTCATTGTTCACCTAGCTTCTTTCTCCAAACTTTTTATTCCGTCTTCTCGCCCCCAAGCCTCCCGTCATGTCCTCTTGAAACAACAAAAATGTAAAGAAAAACAAAAACACCAGCTCACGATTATCAGTAGCAGCTTGCACGACTTCATCTCTCCGTGCGCTCTTCTTCTGTTTCATTGTATTGTTCAGAGGACCAGCGCCTGTCTTTTGTTTCTCTCAGTCCTCTACAATATCTGGATCCCACAACGGAAATAACAAGAACTTAAGTTCCGAGCTGAAGTAGTAACACCTGATTTCCTGTTGCACAGACTTCATACCTATTTGTTATTAAAAAATTATTCAAAAATATCATCCCTACAAAAGTTTCATATTTCCCCCATATCTGTTAACTCACATTATCTCAAGACCCTGAGGCAAGTAATGCTGTTGCCGCTTTAATCTGGCTAGTCCGTGCGTCAGCCATGTTCTTACGGCAAGAAGTTCAAATAGTACGGAACTTGGTGTGCCCTTCGGTGGTATGTTGTTCACACCAAGTGCCGTAGTAATTGGTCGCCTGATTTCGAATGTTTAAGTGAACCCGCGCGATACACACACACACACACAGTATGACGATGTTGAGAGCCTACATCATTTCCTCTTTAAGAAGGTAAACAGACCAAAAATTAGGTTTTCCTGTATTGTGTCGTTTTACTGAGTCATAACGCCGGGCCTAGTAGCGCCTGATGTTACATTTACTGCGTGCATCACAGATAAAATATTATTTCTGCGAGTAAAGTCATAACACTGTGTTGCTGGATGATAAGGCTAAGTTGAGAGAGACGCTGAGCCAGCAGATAAGACGGTGTTTGTAATTGGCTGTACCGCGCGTTACTCACACACGCCAGACGATAGTTGTTGCTACTCGACATCACCATTCCGTAGTCTGTCTTACGATAAGGCCATAGACTTTTCCAAAGCGAGTTCTTCACAGAACGCGATCTGGTGGGTCATCTTTCAATTTCCAATATCCTCTCGTTTCCTTTAGGCCATCCAGTAGCTGCTTACGTCTTCTTCCTCGTCTTTCCGTCACTTTTGCCATTACTGTTGTTGTTACCTTCAAAATTTACGGAATGGTTGATCACTGTCGCTGCATCAGTCTTGAATATCACGTCATAATGCATTTCGGTATCCAGATAGCCTGATGATTGGTATGTTGCACCAGAGACGAAGTCTTGGACCCTTTGTTTTTGGAAATATTAGGACAGTAGAGAACATGCCTGGATTCGAAGGATGGGCGTCTGCGACGGTCAGAGGTAACTGTGACATTGACAGTCCATTCCGAAATTGCCTCAATAATGTAAAATTGTAATGTAAGAAGTAGTCCTTAACTAACTCCATGGAGCAGAGTCCTTCCTGAGAAGCTAACCGGTGCTCAGCTAGACGAGAAATTCACCGCATTTTATGGAGACCGGAAGTTCATTACCGCATTCACAAGTGCCCGCCACCTGTCCCTGTTCTGAGCCACATCAATCCAGTCCATGCCCCCATTCCAATTCTTGAAGATACATTTTAATATTATCCTCCAGTCTACGCCTAGGCTTTCCACGTGGTCTCTTTCCCTCACGTTTCGCCACCAAAACTCTGTATGCGGTCCTCGTCTTCCCCATACGCACTACATGACCCGCCCATCTTATTCTTCTCGATTTTATCACCCGAATAATATTTGGTGAGCCAGTACAGATAATTAAGCCGCTCATTACGTTGTCTTCTCTACTGTTACCTCGTCCCTCTTAGGCCCCAATATTCTCCTCAGCACCCTATTCTCTCAATGTGAGCGACCCAGTTTCGCACTAATACAAAACAACCGGCAAAACTGTAGTTCTGTGTATCATAATCTTTATATTTTTGGGTAGCAAACTGGAAGACACAATATTCTGCACAGAATAATAGCAAGCATTACCTGACTTCAGTCTGCCCTTAATTTCTTTCTGAATGGAATTTTGATTTTTTTTTGGGGGGGGGGGGTTGTTCCCAAATGTTTGAAACGTTCTACCCTTTCAAAAGATTTATTATCAGTCTTTATATTGTGATTTTGTACTGCATTCTGATCTCGAGACAAGACCATGAACTTAGTTTTCTCAGCACTTACTTCTAGACCAATACCTTACTAGAGACTACTACAGCTTATGTGTTTTTCTTGATAGTATGCAGGCTTCCGCCCACTATATTAACATCATAGGATGTAATCACTTAACTGTGCCTTATTTCTTAAAGCTGAAGTGAAGCACTACAGACCCGCGTACGAGACTCTGCCATCCAGCATAACCAGGCCGCACCACACAGCAGGCGTCAGGGGAAATCCAGCAATTATCTTATGGTGGTGTCACGCGCTGCCTCGTTTAGTATATCTAGGTCTTAACGGACCAGAGATAACCACACCGCCTCCGGGCCGATCGACTGTTCGGTGCAGAACCGATGAAGTATACCACTGCATCACGAAACTAATTCCATTAGGAGGGGGGGTATCGAAGTCTAACCTAAAAATTCCACCAAACCCGTGGGTACACGTGGCTTCAATGGCCAGATTTGAGATCTTCGTTCTTCTGGGATGTTACGCAGCGTAGATTGGTAGTTAGTTGCCGACGTTTCGGGACAACCTATCGGTTCCATCTTCAAGGGACGAGCCTTGAAGATGGGGCCGATAGGTTGTCCCAACATGTCGGTAACTAACTACGAATTTACGCTGCGTAACATCTCAGATGAGCGAATATCTCATTTACACCGCAGCGGAAGCCTAAAATCTCGCATGGTGACATGTTTATTGTAAATACGGGTGGCTGGTGCGTGTACTAACCACAGTGCTTGAAGGTATTCAGGTGATGTGCAAGTACTGCCGTGTATTCCTTGGAGTTGCTTCGTGTCCATGTTTAATTACTTGAGTTTATTCCGATTTTGTATCATTTTTATGTTATATGGCAGTGTTTATTTCCCAAGTTACGTGAATAAAGTTTAATTTAATCTGTACAACAAATAGCCTGAGCACGTTGATTATTTCAGTGGTTAAGTTGTATCCTGCACGGTCCCGGAGGGGAACGTATCGTGGATGTTCCAGGAGGGACGAAGCTCGAACTTCAGGCTAAGACGGGGAGTTCGGAAGGCCGCACACACTCGCAATAATCCCCACGTCAAGTGTACTGGAGTTTATTGTACATAAACATTGAATAATGCTGATACAAATGAACTGTATTGAGTTCAATTCTCGGGATCTTGGGTCCCTTCATTAACATTAACACTGATCGTCCAGCTTCATTGAAAAGTTGTCGGTCACCGTCCGAGATAATTCTGTAGACTGCAACTGGAGCACAAGGCAGCTACTGTTACGTTAGTCCACACATTGCTCGCGCGATGAACAAAAAGAAATAGAAGGAAACTATATTCCTCCCATGCCTGTTCTGCTTACTAAGAAATAAAAGTGTAAACAAATAGTATGAGTTGCAGAAAGGCGAGGACTCTGCGTGATGAAATAAGCTTATGACTTACATACAGTACATACAATCCTGCAGATGGAGGTGAACAATCAGTAGATCACATTCTATATGAATGCAGACTTTTAGAACACGAAAGGGGTAGACTAAAAGCAGCGGTAATACGGTCAGAAAACTGGCCAGTTAGTAAAGACAAACGTAGTGTAAAATTTTACAAAAACTTCAAAGAATTCGCGAACAGCATATTATTAGACAAAGTTCAGTGTGTAAATATGACAAAATAGACAAGGAACCAAAACTGTAAATGGAATAGGTAGATAGTAGAAGATAATATGTAAAAGTTAACTTCAATGCATGTCGTATTACTCCATAGTAATGGAGGAGCATGCAGAGTAATAAAGTTTATATTAAAAAAAAAACAGTCCCGCAGAAGAAAACAATGTCAATCAATCACACAGCAACAATACCCATCAACTATACAACAAAGTTTCAGAAAGCGCTGTTCGCAGGTGTGCACTGTAAATGTTGTGCGATAAACTGACCCTCATCACAGACTTTCAGAGAGTGAAGAACGAAGTTGTCATTTATAAGCACGACATATTGAGGCGTGAAACTGTTCAAAATTTAGCTTTTGTTTGAGGTGGGCTGGAGGTGTCAACGCAACGTGTAAGTGGGAACTTGCAGCCATAGTCTGCGGATAAAATCGCCTGATGTTTATTGTGCTTCCTCTTTCCTTGACAGACCCTGTGAAAGTGTAGGAAGTGTGGTGTCAAATGGCATCCTGATCGACAGTAATTGATTGAAAAGCAGTAGTGGCAGCGGCAAGTCGCTATGGCACCAAGGCATTTACAGTTTTAGCCCAGACACCCTGGCTGACGGTTGAATCCGAGACCTCCCGAAGCCGAAGCGGGACGGTTAGCCCCTCTTAAAATATCTTTCTAACACTCTTCGTTTCTCTTCCGCTCTTTTAGGTTCCTGTTTGTCTTGCTCGGTTTCTTTTATTCAGCCTTCCTTGCGCTTTGTAGGCATGTTCGCAAAATTGCGAAAAGCGACTATTAGCTACGTCACGTCTGTCCGTCTGTTCGCATGGAACAACTCGGTTCCCACTGGAAGGATTTTCATGAAATTTGATATTTAAGTAATCGTAGGAAGTCTGTGGAGAAAATTCAAGTTTCCTCAAAATCGGAAAAGAACAAGGAGTACTTTATATGAAGACCAATGTATGTTTTTGATAACAACTCGCTCAGTATTTCTTAGCATGAGATATATTACAGACGAAAGTTGTACAGAAAATCAAAACACACTTTGTTTTCAATAATTTCTTTTGTTTCGAAAATCGCGACTTTTGTGAAATAATGTGGAAACGTACTGTAAAGCCGGGCAGACCACAGATGACAACTTGGCGCATGCGCATTGCCTGCTGGAGGCTGTATAGCACACACTCAGAATGTGCAATACTTATAGCTTTTCCACTACAACAAAGTCGCACGAACGCGCCTCAGTGTTACGTTATACGTACAGTACATTACCTGTATTGTTATTTCTCTCAGTTCTTTTTTTTGGTCCTAAAGGAGACTGACTGTACGTACGGACTTGTAAACGCCCGGTGCAGCAAATTTCTGACCTGACCCGGGCGCAATTTCCGATGATTTCTCGAATTCGATAGAATGCATGATAAACAGTAAAACGAACATCCTCTAATAACACTAGCATAAATCACAAACCGTCACTAATGCCAACCGGAAGTTTGAGCACGGAAACCACAGTACAGTAATTTGCCTCGGGTCGCGTAATGGCAGTATTAACTGCGTGTAGGCGCAGGAAAATTGCAGCAAGGAGGGTTATCTGTGTTGACATATGTCTGCTTGCTATGCTTATTCGTTAAATCAAACCTCCCATTGAGATTCATGTTTGGTTTGGTTTGGTTGTTTATGTACATCAGTAAATCGAACAGAACAGGCAGTGTAGGTACAAACGAAATACTGGGATGCGTTTGCGTAACCATTATTGCCGTGGAAAAGGAAATAGTATTACATATTCTAATTGCGTGTTTGTAGCCTTAGGTATTAAGACCGCAGTGCGCATGCGCCGTGTTTTACTGTCTTCTGTGGCGTGTCTGGCTCTGTCGTATTTTTCCGCCATAAACGGTAGGTTTTTCGGAAAAAGAAGTTGTTGAACATACAGTGTATTTTGATTTTCGCTATAAATTCCGTCTGAAATGTTTGCGTTCTAAGAAGAACTGAGAGATATATAAATGTATATATGTCTTCATGTAGAGTATCCATTATTCTTATTAGATTTTAATGGAACGTGAAATTTCTCGTCCGATTTTTGAAAAGTGCCATATATAAAATTTCATGAAGAACCTTCCAGTGGGAGTCGACGGACGGACATGACGAAGCTAATAGTCGCTCTTCGCAGTTTTGCGAATGCAACTGAAAACGACTTATGGAAGTGTCATCCGCTCGCTTGTGTCATCACCAATCCCCGCGATTAGTTTTGATAGACTCGTAACGCAGGAAGGAACTGGAGCGGAAATTTTGTGTCGGTTCAGTTTGGTACATTAGTACTCATACATTATATAAGATTTTTTTTTAATGTAGGCCTACATTAAATCACAAAATGTTACACACTGCCCTAGCGGACATGTCACTGGTTTTATACCGTCGATCCGCGGGCCATAATAAAGTGAGAGAAAGAGAGAGACGAAAGACACTTGACTATCCTCTTCTGGTTGATTTATGATTTCGCCTACGTGTAGGACTCCTTTTTAATAACAAATTAGTCCCGCTTACGAATTCGTGTTCGTTGATTATTGATTTACTGAGACTAAACTGCCTGAATTTTGTGGCATCGAATGGTATGGTGGTTTGTGGACAATACACTAAAAATGAAATGAGGCAAGGGGTCATGGTGTAGCCCGAGAATTGCCTAGAGGGGCTGAGAGTAACAAAGGTATCTTTATTCATTATAACCGACATCAGGGTCGAAATTTGAACGTGGATATAATAAATACGACGTACATATGTTAACCACCGAACCGCCACTTTCTGTGCATTTAGCTGTGAGGTATGGCTATTAAATAACGAGACTGTGCGCAGCTGCTGTGACTTTGGATGAGCAAGGCAAATATAGAGCCATATTGCCTACCGATGAACCTTCCCTCATTTGAGTGAGAAACGAGGCCCCCATCCATTGATATAGTGTCAGTTCAATTTTTTTTTTTTTTTTTGCAAAGGGGTTGCAACATTCCGCAGTCATACTTGATAAAGAAAAGCACTGAGTATACATGAATATTTTTGTGTGTGAAATTCAAGAAAACTTCCAGCCAAACTTTCAATTTGCTACGTGGGGCGCATGGAGAAGACGTCCTATCAAGAGTCCTTGGGTTCAAATGGCCCAAGGGGTGCTGAGAAGGAAGTGAAAGTGCGCAAAATGCCCAAAGACCTGGCCTTCCGTTTACGACCAAACTCAGTAGAAAAATTTTCAAAGTCGAAGACTGCTGTGAGAGCAGATCGTCGTTTAGGCATCAGAATGACAGCAGAGGAGTTAAATATTGACAAAGAAACGGTGAGAATAATCGTAACAACAAATCTGAATCAGTGGCGAATCAAGATACGAAGGTTAGGTCTAGCGGAACAGTAAAATGTCACATTGTGTACGCTTCCGCTAGACGTGACCTACAGACCAGGATACGCCACTGATTTGAATATTAACATGAATGTGCGCAAAAATTGTCCCGAAGAATCATAATGAAGATCAAAAGAGGTGGGAAGGAAGCAATCTGTTCTACAATTTTGGAAAAAATTGAATAACATGCAGATGTTTGAACACAGGTCGTCTTGCGGCGAAATTTTCATTTTCAATGTAACCAAGAAACAAAACTTAAGTAAGCGTAATGGAAACACCCTGTATCCACGGGACCAAAGAAAGCTCAAATGTTGGAATGCAAAATTAAAAACACGATGCTAGTGTTCTGCGACGGACGATGAATCATCATGGTTGAAAATGTACCACCAAACTAGACGGTGAATCAAGCTGCAACAAAATTACAAGAAACGGTTCGAAAAAAGATAATATTAGTGGAGCTGTAGTTGGTTTTTGCACCAAGACAATGCATCAGTGCACACTTCGGTTCGCCGGTTTCTAGCTGAAAGACGAACACCAGCGCTCGAACACACCCCGTATTCATCAGGTCCTGCTCCATATGACTTTCTTATTTTCATAAATTGAAACGTTTGCCCAAAGGAACCTAACTGCCAGCCAGCTAAAAACACGCACAAGAAAAGAGCAGAATTACTTAAACCCGTCTCACTTCAGGGGATGCTCTGAGGCCTGGGAGACTTGTTTGGAATGATGGTAGTTCCGGTGGGAATTACTTCGGACAGGATGACATTCAGATACAGTTTCGTCAATAAGATATTTTTTAGACTAGCCTCGTTATTTGAAACACACAAACTCGTGTATAGTGTAGGTCTGTATTGTTAGGCAAGGAATTTGTAAACATTTTACGAATTTTGACCCTTGAGTATATGAGATGTCTGCAATCCCTGTTACTGGTTTTAATTTTGTGGAGTAGTGTATTTTGTGTGATGTGCGTTTGGTGTAGGCTCTGCTTTTTTTTTTTTTTTTTTTTTTTTTTTAAATTTTTTTTATTTTTTTTTATTTTAAAAATTTATTTTTTGTATTTTATTAATTATTTTTCGCGTTTAGACGGCCTTGAAAAAAAAATTTTTTTCTTTGGACAC
>Ga0123355_10017527_pt1 | contig 11323 bp, 6 predicted proteins | sample TergutEmb28metaG_3_FD_89872 | JGI IMG/M metagenome (GOLD analysis project Ga0123355, IMG submission 89872) | Embiratermes neotenicus P1 segment gut microbial communities from Petit-Saut dam, French Guiana - Emb289 P1 | ecosystem: Host-associated > Arthropoda: Insects > Digestive system > Gut ...
AAGAGCAGTGTGCGCGTGGTTCCGACAGCAACCAAAAGAATTTTACGCCGCAGGTTTCCAGGGACTTGTGAAACGGTGGGACAAGTGTTTAAATTTGTATGGAGATTATGTTGAAAAATAAATTTTGTCTGTATGTCATTATCTCCATTCTATTCTTTTCAATGACGGTTTGTAACTTACTTATTGAATCGCCCTCGTATAATACACAAAATTCGTACATATTGTCTTTCTTAATCATTGTGGTCTTAAGAATGACTTATCCTAGGTCGAAACGTGTCGCTCTTTTACACACACACACACACACACACACACACACACGAACTCTGTTGGCTAAATGTAGTTGCGTTTTGATTGATAAGAATTTTGTGTATTATAAAATATTGTTTATAGGAAAACATACTGCGACTAGAATAAGCTACGCTGATTTGTCTCATTTCTATATTACGAAATTGTCACTGGTAAATGTATCGTTGTACACGCCACGACGTCATGCTTGGGAATAGAGGCTATCCACTCATCCGTAACCTTAGCACTAGATAAGGCAGGGGTCAGTGTTACTCCGGGCTACTTTATTCCCTGGAAGGAGCCATCAGTGCCAATTGAAAAGGAGGTTGGGTGACTCCCAGATCCCTTCCGGGTGCTTTCGAAGAAGAGATAAATCTGTTGCTTCTGGCGGAAATCTAAGAGCAGTTCCTCTGTTGTCCACCATGGAGACTATTCGCTATACCGAATGCGCTATCTCGGCCCCGAATCTATGCCCCAGGCCTGTCTTATTCTTAAAATGCCTGTTGTGCTATAGGTTCACTAGTGGTTTTCAAGAGAGAGAGATGAAGAAATGAAAGACGGAAGAAAGGAGAATTTCATAGTCACTGCAGGCCACCTAAAATTGTTAGGAAGTCGGAACTCCTCGCTCAGAATAGTGTCTGGCTAGGGCCGGAGGACGATGCTTTGATTTCCGGCAGGACAAGGGTTTTTCTCTTCACCATCCTGCTCATACCGGTTTGAGTTCCATCCGACCTCCTATCTGATGAATAGAGGGGAGCCCTTACCAAGGATAAAGCGACCGGAGCTTAAAGCTGGCCATTTTCTATCAACTAGTAGGACTACAGAGATTATGAGTGCATGGATCTATACCTCCATCTTCCCAATAGATCTTGGTTGTAAGACATTACATGTATCCCTCGTTTATTTCATCTTGTCACGGCAGTAGCACGAGGGATGTAATGATGGGAAGAATATGTGAAACTGGAATTAATGTGTAAGAAATTAATTAATTAGACCGGCAGGGAAATCCGAGGGTAATAAAATAAATAATAACAGAGGAAGCCGTTGAATTTAAACAGGGAATCATTTGTGCTTTAACTTCAAATCTTGCGCTTTCTTTCCTTGCTCTTATCAGTTATGGATGTATCTTACTTCCGTTCTGACTCTGATCCTTGTTATATTAATAAGGAAAATTAAGTTATATTATTCCTAAAGGTGGCACAGCCTTGTACATAAAGAGTTTTCACCATTGTAAGTAGGTACTCTAGGTTTCGATGGAAAAGGCATGAGAAAAAAACGCGAGTAACATACATAGTCAGTCACAGGCAGTTTTGTGTTGTTTATATGAATTTGTATATAATGTAACGTGTGTGTATGTATGTATGTGTGTGTATGTATGTATGTATGTATGTATGTATATATGGATGTATGTATGTATGTATGTGTGTGTGTATGTATGTATGTATGTATGTATGTATGTATGTACGTGTGTACGTATGTACGTATGTATGTATGTATGTATGTATGTGTGTGTGTGTGAGAGAGAGAGAGAGATTATGAATGTGTCTACGTATGTACGTATGTATGTATTATACATGTATGTATGTATGTATGTATGTGTATGGATCACTGTCCTTTTTATGTATATAATGCCGTACAGTGAAGTGATTGTTTTCAGAGACGAATTCTGCTCCATTTTTCTCGGCCAAACAAGGAATGATATTTCTGAATCATCCCCAGGGACAAAAATATGGAGGCTTATGCTGGAAGACAGCCTGTATATTAAATCTCTTCAAGTGAATTATTTTCTTAAAAATATAAGCATCCATCGGTTTTATGTGCTCGTTATGAAATTGCACTTAGTTTTGCGTTATTGTTTCTATAATGGAAATGTAGTTTCATTTCAACACCGGCTTTGATGGAGTGAAATAAGAAATAATTTGACGGAAGTTCGAGGGTGTTGGTATAGTTCCATATTTTTCAATGGGCGAATGAGATTTTGAGTATGACACGTAATGAAAAAGCAGCTCAGAGAAACAGGCATGTTCTCATCAGGATTCAAATCCCCTCCCGCAGGGACTGTTACTAAAAGCGGCGCATTGCTTTAAGCCGCTTACAAGGATCGGCGATTCATATAGAGTTTATGCATTAGCGTGGTGGCGTATAACCTGTATTCATAGCTATGTTGGTGTGCTATGGCTGCATGTGTTTGTCCTGACAAGCAGGTTGCTTATGGGAACCCCAGGTGATGTAAAACACTTAGCATTCACATAAATTTCACTGGCATTTTCTTCAACAAGTTTCGTGTTGTAATTTTGTTAAAAGAGCCACCATATCACCACAAAAGCTGTACCGTGAACTATCTGTTATGTACAAGGAATTCCGAGCACAATTTAAAGCTTTTTTGTCCATACTACGAATTTTTACCTACACAGTGGCCTGTTTTTTTGCACCTTGTGCCGATCTATGTGCCTGTATGTCACATCACTTATCGGTACGTCATATTGAACGTCCTCACATAACACTCTTTGATTCTGAAGCATGCGTTCACCAACCAGACACCATTGGCCTGTAATTTTATTGAATTCTTTCTCCAAGGTGGTGCTGAAAATGTATTGGGCCTGTTTGTCAGTCGACTAAAATCTGCGGAAATCATTGCTCGCAATATTTCTGGAGGCTGTTGGCAGTGGCCCTCAGTGCAGTAAACATGGTACTATGAAGGACGTTAAATCGAAGTTGACCGTGTATACGGGAAATTTGATCACGCGCTCTGATCCACTTGACGGTTGGACGAACGCGAGTTGGTTGCGGGAAATTGAATTGACAGTGACGAAGTTTGATGTAGTGAAGGTTGCGGTAGTGGGTAGCTGTAGTTGTATGCTAGTGCTGGATGACTCTGGTTTTGTTAGAATGGAGGGTAGTCGGAGAAGAGAGTTGTTGACTGACATCACTGTGAGTTGAAGGATGTACCGTTGCAGAAGTTTCCCTTATGCTGATGCAGGTTTTTGCTGCACATGAGAAAGGAAGCCCGATACTCTAAAATTATTGAAGGTCAAGGTTGACATCAGGTGCTGTATGAAATAAGATAAGCCTATACTATAAAATGAAACGTCTTCATTTATTTTAAAGTGAATTGCTGGTTGGAATAAAACTGTCTGGCTGAATACGTTCTACACCATTTATGTGTTATGAGGTTGTATTAGAGAGGTTGTGTTTGAAAGCGTTATATCTCTACACCGCGTGCAGATTAGGGTTAGCAGACTTTGGAAACTAATTCCAAACAGGCCTTCCTTCCATCTTCAGTACTGTAATGCTAAAAATTTAAGAATCCCGTATTGTTAAATGAATATTGGGAGCTAGGAGATGGCGAACGGAGACCGCCGTAGCACAGTGGTTAAGGTGCTGTGCTACAAATCGGAAGGTCGCTGGTGCGATCCCAGCTGGTGTTATTTTTCATTGACATAAAATCCTTCCGATCCCACTATGGCCCTTGGGTTGATTCAGCCTCTAACAGAAATGAGTACCAGGAGCATTTCCTGGGGGGTATAAGCGGCCGGTGCGTAAGGCTGACAACCTTACCACCATCCCGTGCCGTTGTCATGTAATCTGGGAACCTCAGCTTTCTGGAACCCTCTGGGCCACTCCAGGCCTGTAACGGGACTGCTTTATTTAGGAGATGGCGAACTGAAAGTTAAGGTGTAGAGTTTATTATATGTGCCACATGCTTCAGTATTAAGAAATATCTGCATTTTGTCGTGCATTGTGTTTGTCCGTCTAATGTTGTCAAAATAATAACAGTTATTTCCCCAGATATAATTAGCGCCTTTGTATTTAGAATGGCAACACAACGTGTATTTTGTGAGGTTTTATGTTTTATAAACGAGCATTGATTTGGCCCTGGAAAACTTTTATGCTCGAAGTTGACTTAACAAAACGTCGGCGTGCAAAGATATTTGTAACACTGTAACGATTTAAAATGCGAACTATTGGAAATGAGCTGAATAACTACAACTGGACATGTCTTTGTAGCGATTGTCGGAACATGGCAACGATTCTTTGCTGTCTCTGCTCACAGCAAACTAGAAGCTTGTATTCTATCTCGGCGCACATCTATTTTAAATCAAGTTTTTTTACTGTTCTAGTTACTTTACTGGACTTGGTTTCTACTAGCCGCAGATAGAATAATTGCCTCAGAATTAGTAACACTCTTGATGTCTTACCGCACCGTCACGTGTTTCATTTTTTGACCAATGTTATTATATTTATATTGATAACATATCACATGAAAGTTGCATGTCTGTTTTTGTGCTTGCCTAGGTTTTGTATGATTAGCCGTTGTAGAGAAAACTGTTAAGAGTTTAATTTTAGGTTAATGTTAGTGTAGGGATTATACAGGGGGTGTATATCTTGAAGCAAAACCCGCTCATAATTGCGTTGTTACGTAGCGACTGTTGACGCCTCCCGTTCGGTAGTACTTGGTCCCGCACATCTAACGTTAAAGCGGGACCGATTCAGTGGAGCGGACGACTTCAATTGCTGCCCAGCGACCGATGCCAGCTGTCGCTCTGCAGTAGTACTTTTTGTATTACGATGGTGTGATCATTGCATGGATTTCTGAAAGAGGTTTTAGCTCCTCTAAAAGCTTTAAAAATCCTGGCATTATATCCTAAATATAAGCAATATGTTTACTTACAGCTAATGAGTAGGTGGTTAATTTAACAACGATGTATTTCATACATGTTCATTTGCATCGTTCCTTTAAACTTGAACTTCTCGAACTATCAAGACCAAGAAATAAGCAGTTTAATTTAAAGTAGATGGGGTTATACGATGCTTTTCAAATTAGACTGTTAGACGTAACCCTACGTTGTCTATTTTACACTGATGTCGATCGTAGATTAAAAATGTTAATCTAAGATCGACACGTTACATTACTGCAGCTCAAAACAAAGAATTTCTGCATTACAATTCCGAAGTCACCCATCTAGTTGCGTCGCGTAGGGCCTCATTGGGATAATAGAATGAGGAAGGGAGAGGAAGTGGAAATGAGAAATGGAAGTTGAGGAACTCCACTTATTCAAATACAAATCAAAATGCTTAGGGAACTGAAATTGTTTGATGAAATGCAGCATGTTGATGACAGAATGCACCTTCCTCACTCATACTAGGGCAGGGATGATTTCTAAGTATCTTAGTGGATTAAAGATGAGTTTACTCACAATAGAAACATTTCAGGAAGGATTGATGTTAGAGGAACTAATTAAATGATATAAATATTGTCTGTAATTACAATTTATTGTTTAAGGATCGGTTAAACTTGGCAGTTAGTATTTTTATACCTCAGGCGGTAACTGTATTATTTGTCCTGTCTATTCGAAAAGTGTTTGGCTGTAACTTTAAATTTTAGGCATGGTGACCAGTATTTTACGTTCAGAATCTGGTAAGCAGGTAGTCTGTATCACAAAATCGATATATCCACAACCGTAACTATCCTGATGCAATTTCATTTAGCCTGAAATTATGATTGTTTAAATGGGGATAAGCAGACAAGCATATAATGCAGTTGATATTATTTGCCGTGAAAAGTTTTAATTCTATTCATCGCTGAAGTATTAACTTGAAATAATACATGATCCTTTCCTTCCACATCCTTGCCAATTCATTATCCACATCTGTTCCTCCACTGTGCTGTATTTAACTTTCAAGGTTTAGAAAGTGCAGTTAAATAAACCATGAACAAGTCAGCAACATATTACATACCTACTGCCCCCACTTCCTTTGATGTGGCCGGCATACCAGAATTTCCCCAATCACTTCATTTGCTGGACTGTCTTAATCGCTTAATACTGATACCATAACGGAACGGACAACACGGGTGGAGGTGGGAGGATAATATTAAAATATATCTTCAGTAATAAAATAAACTACAAAGGTATTGACTGGATTTATGTGGGTTAGGATATGACGGAACTGCTGGCTGATTCGGAAACAGAAATATATTTTTGATTTATATAAAATTTGCGGAATGTGCTGTCTGACTAGGTGGCTATTAGTTTCTTACGAAGCCTTAGCGCCGTAAATTTGGTTAATAATATGAAGTGACTTTTATAAGTCATAAAGTCAGTTGTGTAGTGTGCTGTATTCCTCACTTGCTTTATGGATTAGAGGCTAAAATATTTTAAAGACTGTTATGTTTTTAAACACAATTAATGGTTTTGTGCCAAGTAAGGGACTAAATTTCACAGCCATTAACACACTGTTGAGTTCCTGATAATGGTGAATATTTTGCAGACTATGTGAGAACGTTTTTAATTTCTCAGACTAGATATTGTTTAAATTTTAGGATGATTACTGAATAACGGTTTGGAGAGGTTATGGAAGGAGATACCCCTGAAATACAAATCATCAGCTTTAACACGCGATCAGATTTGCTCAGTATAAAACGGTATTTCGGCAAAATCATCCCGTTGTGTTAGTCAGTTACTGGTCGTGATTGACCGTTACAGCTGGATGATGTTGCCGAAATTCTTTTCAGCTAACCGAGCGTCTCTCACCAACAAATTCGGGAACACAGAGGAAAGTTGCTAAAATGCAATTATAGTATATATATTTTAACAAACATGGTTTAATAAAAAAAACATAACCCCGAGATCTGCAACCATTAAAATTCCCAATTTATCTTCTGCGGTACACTTTACAAAAACCAGAAGCTCAAAAATTAAGAATACGCAATGAATTGATGTTTCTGTATATAAAAATATTACTGGCGACAAAGTTGCAATAATAAAAACATAAAATTTCTGCTCTAACATTTATGATTTTAGGAATCACTTACTGGGATGGATTGGGAAATAACATAAATCCCATGACACACAAATTTGCTTCATGATTGCTTTGTCTGTAAAACCCACACCTTGAGTAAAAACGTTAAGATATGCGATAATAATAGTCTAAAAGTTGCCGTAAGGAGGACTTAGAAATTCTCCTTGCCTGTCTAGAACGACTCCGATGCTCACTCAGCCACCTGTACAATGATACTGGGGTTCAATCCCCTGGTGGAAGCGACGTGTGCTTGGCATTGACTATTGACCATCTCTCCCCCCTCCTCCCACTGACGCCGAATGTAAAGAAAGAGTAGATGTTTACCTGTTACCTCTCTTACGCATGCACCTTCATGTTACGTTATGTAGATAGCTGGAGCTTAATTTCATGATGTATAAAATTTAACTGCATGCCACAGAACGGGTCGATGTTGATTGTATTGGATGTCCTAGACTTATTATGAAACACTGTGGGTTGTTCAGTCAAGAGAATTCTGTGGTATCACATGCTGCACCTGAAAAGCGAACATGTGTGATGGCGGACGTTCTGATGTGAACATTTCTGTAATGAAGCAAACCTATAGACTACATGAGTTGTAAAGAAGTTGAGAGAGAAGAGGAGAGAGGTATCCATGTGTCGTGCATCCTTGATGTGATGGCTACTTCCAGTTACGGAGTTTGTTCAAGGTTCATTAAGCTTATTTGGCTGGGTGTGTGGAGTGTGGGTGGTGACATGTGGTGTGGACCTGTGGCATAGCGGCAGTACACGTCGCTTCTGGACAATGATGAGGAAACTTCCGCTTCAGGGATGTTTATTCTGCTTGCATACTCCAGCTACTGCTGTTACTGTTTGTCAAACCTTTAAACTAGCCCAAACATATGAACGTTTGACTTTGTGGTCATCCATCAAAAAGAAGATGAGGCAGATTGTGCGTCATACAGTGTATTCAGTTGCTGATACTCGAAGATAGTTACGAACTTCGTGGAATTTGAACAGCAGCTGCTGTTTTGTAGTGCAGAGTGGTGATGATTGTTCTGAGTGATGCGTAGTGAAGTTAAGTACAATTGCTTTTAGTTCGAATCAACATAGTTATAACAGAAGTCGAAGCTATGGATTCTCTGTCTCAAATATTAACGATCTAATATTGTGTTTATTTGTCAGGGTAAACACTGAAACAGAAGCATATACATTGATAAGGACACATAAGTATCAACCCTGTGAAGATAAGACGAGGGAAGTGAAGGTAAAGAAGGAATTAAGAGAGTGGCAGGAAGCGAAGAGGGTGAAGAAAGGGTAGAGAGAAGATGGGTGGGGAGGTCTCCAGGGGAGGTCGAAGGAAAGGAAGAGAATAGAAGGGAGACATAACCAAATGGTGTAGTTAGATTCACTACATTTATTATGGGGAAAACAAAATTTTCGAATTAAAATAAGTATATTATATGAAAAATTATATGAGGCAAGACTGAATTAATTTTTCCCCTTTTCGATAACCGGTAAGCCAGGTAATTTAATATGTATCCACTAATGACAGGGAAAGGAACCTGAAGATTGCATGGCTTGAAACAAAACCGTAATTTGTTTTCATTCTAAGAGTAAATTAGTCCTGATCACTGCAAGAGACATTACTTGTCTAATGAACTGCTGTGTATTTCACGTCTGTGCCTCGAACTGGAGCAGTGGAAATAATCGGACAATTTATTTGTGAGTTCGAACAACATGCATTTTACACTACAGATGATTGATTTTTTTTAGAAATGCCACCTTATAATGGAGTTTATTTTATTTTTACGGTAGAGCGAAACGGTGGGGGGAGGGTGGGGGGAGTCCGTAATTGATCTAACGACACCTTTTGAACTTTTATTTACGCACACGCTCTGCCTCATTCGGCTTTGTCGCAATCAGCCCCTAAACTCCATACTCCACCCTACGGCAACTGGCGTCCTCTATACTTCCGCAAAGCACACTTCCCTTCCACCTTTGACTATAACTTTCAAAAGCGTGATTACTAAAGTGGAGCTAGCTTTCATGTATTTGTATGTATGAAATTTGGTGCCATATAAAGGCGGACAGTTCCAACAAAAAGGGGGGCACGCTGTCACGTCTCTCGGGACTACTGCTCGCCCGTGGGTATGACCATAAATGTTGGTCGCTCTTAACGATCGCTCCATTACTAAAATGATGAAAAGGGTTTGAAAATAATTACGGGGGAAACAAAAATTACGTGTAAACTAGATGTATTTTACGGTGGACATAGCGTTAGTCTAGAAGCATGAGAACTCGAGTTCAGTATTTCCTCATTCAATGTGAAATGTAAGTTGTAATGAGAGATCTTACTTATTTATCCCATTCTTCATATTTTCACCCCAATATGTGTTAATTAAGATTAGTATAACACGCGGTTTAGTTAAAAGATATTCTGTCATCTGGATGAGTTATTTCGCTTTCATTGGAAGTGGGATGTTGGTGCTGAGCTGGTAGGGACGAATAAGTATCCAGATATTGACTGTAACAGTGTGAGAGGGAAGGTTAAAGTGCCTGAAAAGTGAAGCACAGAAAGAGATAGCAGCCATTACCACTTTGAATATTATGCCATGTGCTCATTACTAATTTTTAGGCGCGTTCGCAAAATTGCGAAAAGCGACGATTAGCTTCGTCATGTCTCTCTGTCCGTCTGTCCGTCCGCATGGAACAACTCTGCTTACACTAGACGGATTGTCATGAAATTTTATTTTTGAATATGTTTTGAAAATATTCCGAGAAAATTCAAGCTTTATCAAAATCTTACAAGAATAACGTGTACATTACATGCAGACTAATATACATTTTTTATCATCTCCTGCTCATTTCTTCTTAGAATGAGAAATGACAAAGCGGTAGAGAAAATCTTAATACAACTTTCATGTTCAATAACTTTTTTTTCCTCGAAAATCTTTCCGTTTATGAGATAATGTGCAAAATTATTGTAGAGCTGGTTAGGCAACAGATAACAATATGGAGCATGCTCATTTCATGCTAGATACCCAAGGCTGCAAACACGTTCTCAAATTATGTAATGCTTCTCCACTGCAACAATGGTTGCACGAACGCGCCTCAGTGTTACCTTATACGTACAATGCCTGTCGAGTGGTTGGTTGTAGTGTAGTTTGCTTGACACTTTGAAAACTGACATTCAGCCAAACCACATGAAGAAATTTCTTTCTTTCTCGCAGAGAATATTGTCTGTGCACATTAGAGTGACCGATCATTTGTGTGGGAAATGATCAGTGTATATTGTTAGAAACATAACGCAAAAACATTCTCTGTAGCAGCACGCAGGTTTATTTATTACTACAGCAGGAGGTATATACAGTTGTGTCTGGGATTTAGAGAGTTAATATAATAATAATAATAATAATACAATTATTGTTTATTAAAGTGCTAGCACAAGAGCGCAGGGGCTAGTACAAAGGAGTACTGATAGGTCCTTAGCCCGAACTACTTCCCGATGTCGTAGGACGGAATGGAAAGTGTCGTTGGAAAGACGGGTCTGTTCATGTGCAGAATTGCAAGTCTTTTCTTGTTACAGAGGCTGAAAGGAAACATATCAGACTATTCGCGCGATTTCAAATACATGGAGACGCGAGCTGTTATCATGTTTTTTTTTCCTGCAATGTAAGGCGCCGAAAAAAATTACGCCATTCTGACAGAAACATTAGGGGAACATGCACCATCGTATGCCACCGTGAAAACTGGTTGGCCCAGTTTAAACGTGGTGATTCTTCCATCTGTGATGCTCCTCGCCCTGGACGACCCAAAACATTGACCACCCCGGAGAGTATTGATTTAATTCACGAGCTAATCTTGGAAGACCACCGGATTTCGGCTAAATCAATAGATGAGCAACTGGGCATCTCACGAGAGCGAGTTGGGTACGTCATTCATGAAGATTAGGACATGCGGAAGCTCTCCGCGATGTGGGTCCCGAAATGCCTGAACGCAGATCTAAAACGTCAACGGTGCCTGTCGCCTGTGCAACTTTTGGAACTTTTTCGGCGCGATCCAAATGATTTCTTGTCGCGATTGATGGCCATGGACGAAACCTGGTTATATCACTTTGATCCGGAGACAAAGCAACAATTAATGGAGTGGTGGCATAGCGGCTCCCCCCCCCCCAAAAAAAAAAAAAAAATTCCTTGTACAAAAATCCTTTGAAAAACCTCAAGCCCCACTTTTTTTTTTTTTCTTCTGCCCTAATTTC
>Ga0123355_10017528_pt1:0-5000 | contig 11323 bp, 4 predicted proteins | sample TergutEmb28metaG_3_FD_89872 | JGI IMG/M metagenome (GOLD analysis project Ga0123355, IMG submission 89872) | Embiratermes neotenicus P1 segment gut microbial communities from Petit-Saut dam, French Guiana - Emb289 P1 | ecosystem: Host-associated > Arthropoda: Insects > Digestive system >...
CAAATCGGAAGGTCGCTGGTTCGATTCCAGATGGTGTCATTGGAATTTTTCATTGACATAATCCTTCCGATCGCACTATGGCCATGGGGTCGACTCAGCCTCTAACAGAAATGAGTACCAGGAGTATTTCCTGGGGGTAAAAAGCGGCCCGTGCGTAAGGTTGACAACCTTACCACCATCCTGTGCTGCTGTCACGAAATCTGGGCACCTTAACTTCCTGGAACCCTCTGGGCCACTCCAGGCCTGTAATGGGACTGCTTGCCTTACAGAAAAACAGGAACTCCTCCTGATGAACAACTGCTTGTTCGAAACATGTCGAAGATAAATTAAGTGAAATAAATTATTAAGAATAGTGTGCATCTTGATGGTCTTTCTCATGTATGCATGCAGTACTGTTAGCTGATGTACCCAGTGCTGTTAGCTGTAACAGCAGTATATGTACCATGGCGCGGAGCGAGGGGCTCTGTATAGTCCGGGCCTCGAGCCCAAGAGCAACCCCCTTCCATTTACAGAAAACCAAATATTCCCGAAGTTACTACTAATTTTTTTCAGTTCATGATATTTCCCGTTCACATCTATCGAAAGCCCACATGTCTTTATCACTTCTTGCCATGTCACCACGCAGACCTATATAACACCACCACAAAGAAGTCGCATCTTTTGAAAAAACAACGAAAAAATTTTTTTCAATTTAAATTCTTGATAAAGGTCTGTAAGCACTTCTGGCACTTTTGGGGTTGATTTTTTGTGAAATAACAGTTAATAAATGCTGTAACTTTTAAATGACCGGGTTGGTAAATTGTATATTCGTAGTTCCGTGCATCGTAATTCTAGGTTGAAGAAATCCAACGAGTATGATCTGTACCAGAGGTTGCAACTACAGTATTATGTAGTCCTGATGATGGGCCCGATGGACGCCCGAAACATGTAGAGTAATTTAGCAGTAAATAACTATCTGCATACTGTTGCATCTCGTTGGATTTCTTCAACCTAGACCGGGTTGGTGTGTACATTTTACCGCAGAATTCATCAAACACCTAATATTCAAAGGAGAAAGAACTACGAAATGAACGGCATTTTGTGGAAAATGAAACAAAGATTATGCACTGTGCCTTCAAAATGCAGTAAATTCCTTTGCCGCCTAAATATATCAAATGAATTTCTACGGGTGTCTTTTTTTTACGCATGCGAACGCAGAAGGTGAAGAGAGAGAGAGAGAGAGAGAGAGAGAGAGTGTGTGTGTGTGTTGTGTGCGTGTGTGTGTGTGTGTGTGTGTGCGCGCGCGTGTGTGTGGTGTAATCGTGCAGGAGAGGTCCAATCCCCTTCGGCTACAGCCCTTTATAAGAACATCGACATGCTAGTGGCTTTACATTACGAAATACGAAACCAAGCAACCAATCAACCAACACAGCGAACTACGATAATACGTGCGCCTGCTGCAGACTGCGTCAACATCACCAGTTGCGTCCAGACTCAATGGAATCATGAATTAATAGCAGTCATGTGCGTTCAATGCTAATGCGTCACAGCATCCTTATCGTCCTGAACGTGATTTGGAAGCTATCCGATTAGCTCTACAAATCAACAGACACTTCCATCGATGCATGACAATGACGGGCGACTTACGCATGACTGTAACATGACAGCAATTTATGGCATACACTGTTCACTGAACAACGTACCTAACTCCATTGAAAAGTCCCTAATGAAAAGTTGACAGTCGTTCAGCTATACAAGACATTCCCCGACTTTTATGGGAAACCCACATACCGTTGTCTGCACAGTGATAAGAACACGGTGTGGGGTTCGAATCCCTGTCTGTGCAAGAAATTTTCCTCTTCTTCAAAATGCACAGACCAGCTCTGGGGCCCACCCAGAATCATATTCAGTGGGTACTGGGGTCTCTCCCGGCGTAATAGTTGCCGAGGCGAGATGTTTACTACTCATCTCCATCTATAGCCAAGGTTGAGAATGAGTGGTGCTATACCTCTGCTCCCCCTATATGTCCTCATGGCGCATACCAGGGGCAGATTTACCTTTACCTTTACCACAGTTCATTACCGCGTCCACCAAAACACACTTCTTTAGACCTTATGCTTGAGACACATAAAACCGACTAACAACGTGCGGTCTACCTTCAGAAGTACAAAGACAGGCAATGTACTTTACGTATGACGTAAGTTGAGGCGCGGTCGTGCACCCACTGTTGCAGTGGAAAAGCAATACATGGGCCTATCATGCATTATGAGTATGCATCTGTAGCCTCAGGTATCCAGTATGGAATGCGCATGCGCCATACTGTCACCTGTGGCCTGACCGGCTCTACCGTATCTTTCCACATTATCTCATTAACAGTGCAATTAAAAAAAAGTCACTGAATGTGTTTTGATTTTCTCTACAACTTTTGTCTGAAGCATTTCTCATTCTAAGAAGAAATGAGCGAGATATTATTAAAAACGTATACTGGTCTTCATGTAAAGCACCCGTTACTCTTGTCCGACTTTAGTGAAACTTGAATTCTCTCAACAGATGTTTCAAAAATACTCAAATATCAAAGTTCACGAAAATTCGTGCAGTTGAAGCCGAGCTATTCCGTGCGGACAGACGGACAGACATGACGAAGCCTGTAGTCGCTTTTCGCAATCTGGTGAACGCGCCCCAAAAACGCTGACTGGGACTGACCCAGTCGCTATAATACACGCGTCGTTGTTATTCTGACCCTCAATCACCCGTTTCTCAGTTCATCAACATAATACAGAATACAGTTGAACACAAATATTTTCCTATAAAACAACAAATTTTGTTTCCATAGTGCCAAATGTTTCGACCCGACTGTGCTATCAGCAGGCTTATACGTAAAAAAGCATGTAACAGGAGGCTAGCTGTACATCATTACATTTATAATTATATAGACTGAGATCTCATCCTTATAATCACATAATAACCTTATTAACTCTACTAAACATTTACATTATTGTAGCCTGAGCTATTACAACAAATCTTTGACAAAACTCAGCCACGAGAAAAAAAAAAAAAAGTCATAGCTATTGGTGGAGAGAAGTGGTTCCCTCTTTGTCAACGCGTGAAAAGATTGCAACAGCAAGAATGTATAATGTGATATTATTGACAGCGTAATTAAGAATTGTGGACGGAAATACTGCGACAGGGGCGGAAATGTTGAACGGAAAATGCTGACGAATTAAGTGGCGTGACAAAAATACAGAAGAGTGATTAGGAGCGCCAGGCAGTCCGGTGTGAAGCATTCGTGCATCAGCTACGAAGTTTCACTCTCCTTAGCGTCAATCACACTGCAGGATATGATGCGTTCAGTGGTAGAGCAGAAACGGAATGTGATGGCACACGGAAACGCACGGGCGGAGAAGTGAAGGGGAAAAAGGCGAATGGAGGGGGTAGCCAGCAGTCGTGCACTGTATCGGATACGGTCTATCCAGCATTACTACCGCTGATGCGCACACCTCGGCTGCCAGCAGCCGAACGAACTTACATCCCCGCCGATATAAATGGACTCGTCCGTTTCGCTGGAAAACCAAATCTGGTTTCTGCGCGTGTGCCATCACGTTCCGTTTCTGCTCTAACACCACATTTCTTAAAAATCCACTTTAATATTATCCTACTATACTGTTAGACTCTTACAAATACAAACCACCTTCCTCTTAATAATAGATCACACTTTTTAAAGGCCACTTTAATATCATCCCAGCATGTTTTATTATTGAGTCTTACAGACACAAGCCTCTTATACCTTAATTAATAATACGGTCGACATACCTACTTCTTTCCCCTTTTCTACAAGATTATCACTACCACAACTACTGACTACACGGCACAGACCTTCTTAAGTAGCTGCAAGTCGCTCAGCAAGTTAATAATAATGACCGCCCTTTGTAAATCCCGAAGGCTCATTAACCAAGCACTCAAGAAAGTCGACCGCTGGGACGACCCCCTTCTGAGCCACACGACTCCCATTTGCATCCGTACATTAGGCCTACATTTCTTGAAGATACATTTTAAAGTTATCCACCCTCCCATTCCTACCTTGTTCTCCTAAGTAATCTCTTCCCTTCGGGTCTTCTGACTAAAACGCTGTAACACATACATTTCTCATTTATCTACTACCACCATTAATTTCACCTAAAAGCACTCCCAAGGCCTCTGGCCTCTATTAATAACCTCTCGACAAGATGCTTAGCACAGGGCAATAAACTGATCCGCAACTATCATTACTATACAAGTAAAATAATGCCCCGAGCAGGATTGGAACCCGCGATACCAGTGTGCGCGTCTAAGATTATGAGGCAGAAAAATGCACCTTAGCAAGTAGAAGAGGCAGAACAACGCCAAAGGCGGGGCGACTTGTTGCGCGTCGTTTGCAACCATATCCTGGTTCTCTAGGTTACGGCGTCGTACAGCTTGGTAAGCTAACGCCAGCGTTTCCTAGGAACACGCAGCACCCGACGACTAAGGAAACAGTAAGTTTTCCCCAGACGCTGATACCCTCCTACCAGACTACACGGCTTCATAACCCTGAAAACGACAAATCTTCACTGCCGCCAACACCATCTCAAATTCGAGGTCTTCGCTCTTCTGGGATGTTACCTGGGTAGCATCCTAGCATAGCGAAGACCTCAAGGACAGTGCGGCAGAAGACTCGACCGTCACCCCAACTCGTAAGAACATCTACATATATCAGTCTACAGGCTTTCAAGGTGGATGCTGCATTTTGTGCACTTCATGTTGCCTCTTTACCAGTACTGCTCACAGTGGGTCCGCGAGATTATTTGTATCTTCTAATATGTTATATGCCGGTCCCAGTGGCCGCGCGGTCTACGGCGTGGGTCTGCGGCCGCTCGCCTGCTCAGTTTGTGGGTTCGAATCCCAGCGGGGGCATGGACGTTTGTCTGTTGCGAGTGTCGTGTGTTGTCAGGCAGAGGTCTCTGCGACGAGCTGATCACTCTTCCAGAGGAGTCCTACCGACTGTG
>Ga0123355_10017528_pt1:10000-11323 | contig 11323 bp, 4 predicted proteins | sample TergutEmb28metaG_3_FD_89872 | JGI IMG/M metagenome (GOLD analysis project Ga0123355, IMG submission 89872) | Embiratermes neotenicus P1 segment gut microbial communities from Petit-Saut dam, French Guiana - Emb289 P1 | ecosystem: Host-associated > Arthropoda: Insects > Digestive...
TAGATGGCAAGATCACGTTAAAATCGTACTACCTTTCGGGCGCCATAAGGCAGGCGATGCTGGACCGGCTGAGGGATCAACTTTTTTACAAGAACTTTGCTTAAAGAATTTATTTGCTTATGCTTCAATAACGATATATGTCCACACATAAATGAAGAAACAGCACATGAGAGAGTAATCAATTGTACAGAGTTTATAGAACTGAAAAATTTAGGGAAATTGCTGCACAAATTAAGATGCAAGTGGGAAAAACAAGTTGGAAGAAAAAAAACGATGAAACATTTAGATGATGTGGGGGATGGAAGTATTATAAAATATGTACTTCGGTATATACGGTAACATAGTTGAGATTAAAATCTTTATAAACGGAATAGGTAGCACAGACAAACTTCAGTTATTAGTACCAAATATGGTGGAGGTGCACTGGCAAAATTCGAGCGACACCAGTTACAGGCAAAGAAGAGTTATTTGAAACTCAACCAATAAATCTAATTTGACTTGACAATACTTCAATAAGATATATGAAATAAGCAGCCACGAAACCGGCCATAAAATTAAAAAAAAATGCTCTTCAATATTAATCAATCTGGAATTTGTTTACGAATGGCTAACAAGTAAAAATATGTAGTATGTATCCGACTTTAATTCGGAAAGAAAATATCTGCAGAATGGCAATACGGAATTTCATTCTTAACAGCAGTACGCTACTATCAGACTTAGAATGGTCAAAGAGAATCGGTCTTGATTTTCCAGATCTACCTCGAAGCTGTGCTAGCTAAATGGTGAAAAGAGTCAAGGGGAAGAGACATATTCTACAAACAATAAAAAGAAGGAATGCTAACTAGATTGGTCACATGTTGCAAAGGAAATGCCCTCTAAAACACTGTACTGAAGGAAAGAAAGAGGAAAGGATAGAAGTTGCATAACGGGAAGACGAGGAAGAAGACGTAACCCGCTACATGACCTAAATGAGAAGAGAGGATACTGGAAATTGAAAGAGTAAGCACTGGATTGCACTCTTTGGAAGACACACATTGGAAGAGGCTATGGACCTGTCGTAAGACGGATTACAGGATGATGATGATGATGATGATGATGACGAAAGTGTTCCCAGCCGCGGAATAATTAATCACCAGAGCAGCCGAGCAGTTCAAAGGATCTGTGAAACACAATAACAAATATACTAGTGGTCAAATAGTACAAAAAGAAAATATGTTATTCTCCTCGACGGGCTACAACACAAGTTCCGAATATTTTCATCCAAGACACAACCACCAAAATTTCAAAACCCACCGTCATTTATCTTGGGGGGGGGGGGGGGGG
>Ga0123355_10017529_pt1 | contig 11322 bp, 6 predicted proteins | sample TergutEmb28metaG_3_FD_89872 | JGI IMG/M metagenome (GOLD analysis project Ga0123355, IMG submission 89872) | Embiratermes neotenicus P1 segment gut microbial communities from Petit-Saut dam, French Guiana - Emb289 P1 | ecosystem: Host-associated > Arthropoda: Insects > Digestive system > Gut ...
GTTGTGATTTGGTTTTAAAGATGGACAGTCCCTCCCCCAAACAAGAAAGATGAGGACAAGGTCAGGGGAAGTGTGAAGGCCATTGTTTGGAGAACAAAAATTTCTTGTGCAAGTTTTCATGACCTATTCCTTTATATTAAAAAAAAAGTTCTTGTGTGTATGGTTGGAAGATGAGGCACAGACAGGGCTGTGGTGAGGGAGAAGGGCACGCAGTTATGCAACTACTATGTGGTCTGGGGTGAGAAGGGCTATTTTATGCATTGCAGTATAAAATTTTGTTCTTGTTTTGAGGTCAGGATGGTACTGTGACCATTGACTGTTTTCACTGATGGATATGAATCCCATTTAACTATTCATACCAGCAGGTTACATGAAGGAAATGCAATAGGTGCCTTTGTGCCGACCAACAGATACTATGTTTTGCAGGGTGGAGGATTGAATGATGCAACATATGCGTCGACCAATTTTGGCCCCTCTTGTGTGGCCCTGTCATAGTTTTTCTTTGGGCTTTTGCTTTCTTTGTGTAAGAGGTGGCATGAAAAAGTTAAATCCTGTAACATAAATCCCAGCATTCTTCTGATTGAACCCTGAATTAATTCTGATGCCATGAGATAAACACACAATTCCAGTTTTCTGGGATACAGTGCAATGTAGTTTGGTATGTAGGTGTGATTGTTTTGGAGGCGCTTGCAGCATTAAGCTTCATGGTAGTCCAGTTTTTGTGCTTTTCTTGAACTGCCCTGAGGATAGAGGAAGCTGGCTTCTGTGATGGTATGCATATGGCAATTCGCATGGCTGGCACATTCATCAGCACAGCTGTGAGAACCTCATGTCTCACAAAATTATATATTGTGATTTCTGTTTTACCAAATTCTACCTGTCTTAAAGCTTATAGCCTGTGGCTGTAGCTGTTTTCTGCACTTTGAAAGAAGGATGGAGGCTGCATTCATAAATGGTGTTCTGAGCATGTAGCATCTGCAGTGCTCATAAAGGAGATTTTGCCAAACTTTTATATGAAGTGGTGGAAGAAAGTGCGATCACTTCTTTGAACCTGCAAAATGTTTTCTGGGATATGGTTTAGCACATGGGAATTCTACCACTGTTGATTATTCCAAGCCTGTATCAAGATAGTCCACTATAAATCTGAAGGAACTGCTAAGTGATTTGAGCATGTACTGCAAACTCTCAAATTCCATCCTGGCGTAATATATGCCCAGTTGTTATCTGCCTGGGATATAAGGCAGTGCATACTAGCGGTTGTTTATTGAACGTTTTATTAGCTTGTATTTGTGTTATCCATAACATACAGAACTTTTATGATGCACTATACTCTTAGCATTTGTATTCACACGTGTTGAGTAAATGATGATTATTGTAATATGTGTTGTATACCTACTTCTAAATGCAGGAAGCTTAATTGGAATGTCCAGTGTGATATTGGCCATTACACAAATTTTCTCAGCTTTCTCATAGTAGCTTCAAAAATACAAACAGGGATATGCTCACCCCACTTTGAAAAACCCTGCTGTGTCTGTAGAGAATACAATGGTGTAGTTGTAACTAGCTGCAGGGATGGTAATATTAACAAATACATGAATTGGAATACAATTATAATAAATTTCATTGTAAGATTATTGTAAGTTTGAGTTTTGTCAGTGTATTGAACTACATAGCTTTCTGAATATCGTCAATAACTGTAGTCTTAATGTTGTGGGAGTGTACAGGTGTAAGATTGTATCTGCCATCATGCCAGTCTCTAATTTGTTACAACATAATAATGTACAGTCAAACTCGGTTATAATGTCATGCAAGGGTTGAATATTTTGTGTTGTTTTAAAGGAGTGTTGGTTTAATAGGGGAGTATGTTACAGTTAGCAACAAGGAAATATTTGGTACCACAAAATATCTGATGCTATAGACGAGGTGTCACATAAGCCATTGTCATTATAACAGGTTTTGACTGTAATAACTGATATGAATGAGGCCTGTATTCCAAGTTATATTACTGTGTTGTTGTTACTGATTCTTAGTGTGTGTTGAAATGAAGCAGTTCAGAATATGGCAAGTGTGGTACTTATTGAAGGAAAGTAAGTGTATTTTATGCAGTGACTGCAACAGGTGGTACAGTTAGGAATGACCCTATATGTGGCTGTGGAAGAGCCATTATTCTGTGTGGCCTAGGAACAGAGAAAAGAAGGAAACTTCTGAGCTTTGAGACAAAGCTGGCAGATTGTTCATTTGGAGACTGAATATACTTCCAGTTGTAACAAGACTGCAAATGGTGCACTCTGTGACAATGTGTACACATTTACAAAGGTGTTCTTTACTTTTGAAATTTTCATATGGTTTCACAGTACATTTGTGAAGGTGATTCCTGGTAATCATGTAAGAAAAGTACTGCTGTCCCTGTGCTGATTTTCACAAAACTCGTACGTGTGTATGTGCATGTGTGTTTAGTATTTGGGTTCGAGCCCTTCTGGGTCCGATTCACGTAGGCCTTAAAACAGGCCCTTTGTGCCCTATATTCTGGCACTTAGTTGAAGGAGTCCTGTTTCTTTACCAAAGTTCCAGATGGCCCCTATACTTAGATCCATAATATCCTCAGGGTCCAAAAAGAAGGAACTCAGATTGGCATGTCTGAGTGAAGCTAAAGTGTTACATTCATACAAAATGTGGACTGAGGTTTCCTCCTCATTACCACACCTCCTACAAGTGCGGTTATTTCTCAACCCCATTACATATGGATGTCTTCTCAGGGTGTTATGTCTGGTAAGAAGGCCAGTAACAACCCTGAATTGTGTCCTATAAATGGACAGTAATCAGGCCTTTGTAGATGGGGTAGTGCCTGAAATAATTTCTTGAGGCTGAAACTCGTATGTTCTAAGTGGTATTATGTGCAGGTTTCTTATACTGACGTTTACCAACATTTGACTTCAAACGTGGAAAGTATAGATGGAGATTTCTTTAGGTCCCTGAGCAAAGTATGGTTTTTGTTCTGCCAGTTGTCACAGAGCTCACAGCCAGCGAATAGATTTTATCGGCCATATCCTGTATTAGATTTTGTACAAGTTGGATAAAAATGTAGAAAATATGGGCAACATTTGATTCGCCCTCAAAGTAAAGTATGGCTTGCACTGCATTGATTTTAACAAAACTCACAGTTGCTGAACAGCATTGTATGGAGATCTCCAGTACTGCATTGCACTTATGTTGTTCTAGACCAGGGGTCATCAAACTAGCCCTCAGTGACCCCCAGGGGGTCTCTGAGACATTGCAGGGGGTCTATGACAGATAGGGGGTCCAAAGGGGGTTGGTGGGGAAATGAGAGTTCATTGAACCTTGGGAATAATGTAAACTAGTGTTAACAGTTTTTTCAGTGAGTGAGGTCATTGTTTAAGTTAAAACCTGCTGTTGATATCAATAGGGGTTGATGGGGAATGAAGGTATTTTGAAGGGGGTTGCTGGGGAATGAAGGTATTGTCAAGGGGGTCGCTGCTTAAAAAAGTTTGATGACCCCTGTTCTAGACGTATGAGGAATATGGAGATAAATTGATTTTTATCTTTATGACTGCCACCAAGCTGATGTTTACTACAAGAGTCATGCTCGCTCGACAACTTTTTGTAAAGAGCTCCTGTATCCAGTTCCGTGAAAATCAGTACTAGGTCACAAAGGACATTGCCTCTCTTCAGGCATTCTTTTTTTTTTTACTTCATAAAGAGGGTCTAAAATTAACATTTCATCCACCCTGTGTATGGAGACAAAATCCAGGTTGTTACACAGCATCAAAAGTTGATCATTCCATCAAAGATCCAGATGTCATAGCATAGAATCAGTATTAGTAGTGAACTGCTGTGAAAACCTGAAATTTATATAAAAACTGTCTACTCAGATAATGCAATGACTGTGACAGATCTTATGAATTCTGTACTAAGGTGTGATTAGGCTTCTAACTGTAAAGTGGAGCATACATTCACCACGTGTTTGGACACTCGCAGTGGCCTACACACAAACTTAATTGGGTATACCAGCATATACATAAGGTTTTCAAATAATACTGTAGGTGTTAGATGGAGCTACAGTTCCTGCTTGTTTACATATCTCAGCGTTGTTTACTCACACTGGACAATTACATGATTGTTGGCATTATGAGCTGACATTCATTGGCAAATAAAAGTGTTAAATGCATGAGAAACTGGAACTGTACACTCTACAGGCATCATTGTATTTGTTTACAAATATTCTGCCCAGTAGATTTCCTGATTAAGCACAAACTCATCCATATCATAACACTTCATATAAACTCATTCACAATTTCTCTTTTCCAGAAATGTTTCCTCTGATATGAATTACAAGGCTGCATGTAGGATTGAAAAATGCCTCGAAATGAACAGGTTGTTCTGGCATGTTCTTTAATTATTTTTGCATACGTTTTGCTTGTTTAGTTCCATTTCAGCTGAATATATATTTGTGTATGTAGTTTGTGCTTATTGTATGAATTGCTAATTTTGCATTTTATTTTAGTTTCTTGTTTGTTCAAGGTAGAGTTTGACCTAAAAGACAGTGAGAAGAGGGAGTTGAGGTATAAGCAGTTGACAGTCAAAAAATTCTTTTTCCTTTGTGGGTGCCCCTTTTATCACCCTCCCGCGCAGAGAAGCGAGGTTAGGTGGTGAACCATGGCCTTCATTGTGCCTACCAAATCTGTCAACTGGCCAATGGAAGGGCTGGTGAACAGCGAGAAATCCATATAAAAAGGCTACCATGTGGGTGCCCCCACACCTTTATCCTTGTCATTACACAAGCCCACTGTTGGAGCTTGTCGTGAGCCTTATAGCATAGTTATGTAGTGGGGCAGTACAGTTTTGGCTTTGTTAGGACAGTATGATTTTAAATGGGCTAGGATAGTAGGACAGTATGATGAGTGGCATAGCTAGGTTTTTTTTGGCACGTGTGGCAGTCATTGGCATTGGCCATCCCTGACTGAAATTGTGAACTTAAAAAAAACACAATTATTTATTAATTTCCTCCTATTTGTCTCAATAATTTAAAATTTGTTGAATAGAGAAAATAATTTTTTTTTTTCATTTAAAATATTCATTTTGCTAGGTTGAAGAAATCCAGCAAGATGCAACTGTAAGCAGATATTTATTACTGCTAAATTACTGTACATGTTTTGGGCACCCATTGCACCCATCATCAGGAGTACACAAAACTGTAGTTGCAGCCTCTGGTACAGATCATACTCTCTGGGAAGCAAGCTTCTTCAAACGTGACCATATAAGGACTTATTTGGTCACGTTTGAAGAAGATTGCTTCCCAGATAACATGACCAAATAAGGATTTATTTGGTCACGTTTGAAGAAGACTGCTTCCCAGATATTATGATCTGTACCAGAGGCTGCAACTACAGTTTTGTGTACTGCTGATGATGGGTGAGATGGATGCCCAAAACATGTACAGTAATTTAGCAGTAATAATATCTGCATACAGTTGCATCTTGTTGGATTTCTTCAACCTAGAAGTACGATGCACGGAACTACAAATATAAAATATATTATTGCAACTGAATCAGGACAGCAGGGATGTATGCTGATAGCTGAGGTCAGGGTGGAAACAAGAAATGTATTTGGATTTTTCAGTTGTGAGAGTTTGTTGTTACATGGAGTAGAGATTTTTATGTTTGTTGTACTGTGCATTGAATATAATCGTATAATATAGACCAATAAAATGCACCTTGGTTAAACTTAATTTAATTTTAATTTTCACAATATCTTCTACATGTATATGGTTTGAACCCATACTTGTAGACATACGTAATACTGTTCCTGTACTTATTACAGCTGTCTTCCTGGTGATGAACCCTGGGGTTTGCAACATGTACATGTCTGTGTTCATGCCAGTCAAGCTAAAAAGTCTGGATAGTGAATGTCCAGTGATGGACATGTTCTAGCAGTGTTAAACCATATTCTAATATGCGAGCCGGTTGGGTTTGGATAGGAAAATAACACAGATGTAGAAGTATCAGTAAACGTAGATCCATTTAAGCTGTGTAGAACTTATGTTTTACTGGGTTTGGAGGGAAGTGGCCATGGCATAATTTAAGTATTTACTATCCTAGTATTTGGCAGGAGGCACTGAAATGACATTGTATGAAGCTTGGGATAGTTGTGACTGGGCTGTGATTCAAACCACCTATCTCCAATGCAGGTCTAGAGTAGTACTGCAATACTAACTTGATCAGTTTCATACACAGGGTGAAAACAGCTGTGAGTCACATTACTTTAACCTTCTTAAGACGTGCATTTGCATATTTGTATGTCTGTAGGAAAATGTCCCTAGGAATTAATTCTATTTATTTAGGCAACAACAAATTTACTGCATTTCTAAGACAGACTGCATAATCTCTGTTTTATTTTCCACAAAATGCCCTTAATTTTATAATCTCAACTTTTTCTGTTCAATCATCATCATCATCATCATCATGTTCATGAAGGGTTAGGCACATTTCCTGTTCTTTAATAGGCAAATTTTTTCATAAACCATGTGCTAAAATTTAAATATTCATCCTGGTAGGATAAAGGCTGACAGCAAGACAAAGTGAACTAGTTACGTGTTGCTGTGATGAAGGCAGTTGTACTTGCATCAGTGCCGTGCAGTCTGTCTTTCACATTGTGTGGTCATTTGGAATTGGCAGGGCAGACACTGGGACCAGTTTAATTGCCATGAGCAGGCTTGCACTGGTATACAGGCGTACAATTGTGTTGCATTGTTCTAATTGTAGAGGCTTAACCAGTTGCCGTCTGTAAATAGGGCTTTTTTTTTTCTGAATGTTGGCGTTCTGTCAGTGCCATTGTGCAACAAGCCTGGCCTGCAGTATCCCAACTAAAAATGTAGGTTATGTTGCAGAAGAGTTTTTTGTTGGGGTCATCATTAGGTTGGGCCTCTTTTGCAATAATGCTAATGACTGTCTTCACCAATTGTAAGCATTTTGGCCTCTCACACATTCAGAAGAGGAGGCTAAAGGTAACTAGAACAGTAAGTCACGGTTGAGGAGCCGTAAGTGTCTTCATCCCCAGCATCCATGGATTTCTTGTCATGTCCTCAGTATAGTGTTCTCTGTACAAGGTTTTTCTGCATTCATGTCTTCTCAATTAGTTTGTAACAGTCTGTATGTTTGCTGTGCATGGATTTATTGTAATTTTTTGCATGCATTATTATCCATTGTTTCCTGTGGACAGGTTTTTTTTGTCATCTTTGTGCAGGTACACTTCTTAGCTCTTTAAGTTGGAGGTTGTGGTATTTGCACACGTTGGTATAGCTAAATAGATATGAGAAATACATCAGTAAAGTGTGAATCGCTTGAGCACTCAAGTTGTCTGCTTGTGACACATAATCTTTTAGGCTAGGAAAATAACATGTTTTGAGGCAAAAGTTAACTAGGTTGATACTAGAGAGGTGAAGTGTCAGGTGGGGAAATTGCATCTTGATAAGATATGCAACTGAAGTATAAAAGGTAAAGTTCTCCATAGAACATGCTGTGAAGGCCCAGACAGGGAGTAGAGGTATAGCTCTACTCTTGGCTCTGGATGGTGGTGGTGGTTAATGCCACACCCTGGCCACTTTACTCCTGGGAAAGATACCCAGTACCCATAATACAGAAGGCTGGGTGGGCTCCAGGGCCAGTCTGGACAGGTGCAGAAATTCTGGCCCTGACTTAGATTCAATCCATGGACTATTGTAAGTGAAGTAGATGTTCTAATAAAGGGTATTCCCTCAGAAATTGTGCAGTGAAATGTACCAACAGCCATCACAGCTGCAGAGTTTCTTATTCAGTATGCTCTGTAAGTAGAATGTGTAAATGACAGAGACAAATGCAGACTGGACACATGGCTGCGGTTTGGAAATGAGAAGTTTTTGGTGACATTTTGTAGAAACCAGAAAAATGGGAGAACAAGAAGGAGGTTAAAAGAGCAGGTTTTTGGGATGTGATGCAGATGTTAGTGGGATTAAACTTTGGATGCTGTTTCTAAACATATGTTACTCTGTAAGTATGGTCTCCTTATTTTCATATAAATGCTACTGAAAGGGTTGAAAGGGTTTTAGTCTTAATTGTTGGATGAAGTTAATATTGAGTGTAATTATATTATTAGCAAGTGTCACTAGACATGGATTGGCATTTAACTGATGTTTGTTGTTGCTTCTTTGAATGCGTAACACTTTCTGGAAAATCTGAGCACAATCTGCCACATCTAAAAGTGTAACTTCTGTGATAAATGCTCTTTGCTATTAATTTTCTCAAAAGAATATGTGTGAAAGTCATATACCACAGAGTTTTCATTTGCTGGGTTTGCAAGAACCTTCCACTTGTCCCTGTTCTGAGCTGTGAGAATAAAGTATGCCATCACACCATATTGTTTTAAGATTTAGTTTAATATTGTCCTGTTATCTTTGTCTAGATCTTCCAAGTGTGGTTCTTATTTGAGGTCATTGTATGCTAGAAATACACTGTGTGAATGTTTGCCTTTACTGAAATTACTACTATGTAGTAACTAGTAACCAAAATGTTTTTTGGGGCTTTATGCAGTTTCATGAGGATGTTATACATGATGTCTGTGATGATTATGTAACTGAAATTTGTTTGTCCCATCGGATAAAGCACATAGTTGTCTTGGTATAAGTACCTGCTATTCTGACAGCATTGTCAGTTTCTCCAGGCATATGCCTTCCAAGTTGACTTGTCCACAGTGCTTCCAGCCATTCTGATGGTTTTGTCAATTCTTCAGCCTAATACTTTCAAGTTTTCTTATCCACAGTACCAGCTATTTTGCCAGCTTTGTCAGTCTGTCCAGGTAAATACCATCACGTTTCCTTGTCCACAGTGCTACCAGCCATTTTGATAGTTTTGTCAGTTCCTCCAGGCAAATACCTTCAGATAGTCTATGATCTGTTTCATTCAGAATTTGTCATGCATGTATGTAATCACTGAATTATAATACATAACTTGTGTAATCAGTATGGCTTAATTTAATAGCCCACAACATATTGCCATATAAGATGAATTTCAGATTTGAGTATATTTTTTGGATCGGATATTGGTACGCCTGTTTTCTCACAGCCAACATGCAAGTAATGAGATAGTACCTACCTTAAAGAAGGCCACAAACTGTTTGTCTCCATTGCGTCTCCACTTACCATCCACAGATATAAACCCCCTGGTAGTGGAGAGAATGTTTGAGGTTGGTGGGGGGTTTAAGATGGCCAACTCTACACCTCCTGTCTGCAAAGGGTCAGCCTGTAGATGGAGCAAGAGTCAGAATACAAGTGACAGCTGTTAGGGGTGGGTAACTGTGCAGAGAGCAGGCGGCTACTAAAGGCGTGGGGGTGCATGTCTGTTTCCCAGATGATTGTTATTTTTTTTGGTGCCTTGTAATGTTACAAGGGACATAGTATTAAGTGGAAAAAGAAGAAAAACCTTTTGTCATTTTGTTACATATGTATCTGGATTTTAATGAACCCAAGTCTGTACATGTTTTACCTGTGTTTCCAACACAAACTTTAATTAGCTTGTTTATGTGAACCACATTGCTTGTTTTTGTGTACTCATTTGTTTTTGATTTGTTGATGTTCTTTCAGTTTTGCATCCCTGCATGAGCACCTGAGCACCTAGTTACCTGCTGGTATTGTATTATTATGGCTGCCTATTTAAACCGCACGATCTCATTAACGGGTGGGGATGAACCTGGGATCTGGGGATCATCCCTGGCTGTTGGACCAATGGGTGATGCTCGTTCAGTCTCTGATTCCTCTCCACTTCAGATCTTTGTCAGAGCAAAGAAGAAGATCAATGACATCTTCGTGGAGATAGAAGATTATGTCCGTGATACTGTCACGTACATGCAGAGTAAGTACAAATAGGAACTGACCTGAATAGGTCAGGGCAAGTTGGAGTTTTGGTTTTCTTTTATATTTGTTTGCTCTTTGTTAATTGTGCACTAAAGGTGGAGGTAGTTGCACCTGAAATGTCGGTGCACAAACCAGATGACAGAAATCTACCATTTGCTTCCTTTGTGATATTCAGCTTATCGTTCTAAAGTGCAGAATTACTGGACGGGAAGCAAGGAGTACAAGTTGAGTGTTATTTACTTGCCACTTGCTGTTTCATACTAGAACTTCCTGGCAGACTTCACTGCTAATAAGAATGTATAATATTAAATTAATTTTTGTCCAGATAATGTGCTGCCATGAGCTATATATGAATTTCCATTTTGACACAGCTGGTTGTCCAGAAGACCTGTCTTAGATTTGTTTAGTCCTACAGGAGCTCTGCAACCAATGCTTTACTCTAACCTTCATCATTCTATGGGACCATGTGCTGCTGTCTGAAATGTACAGGAGAGTGACCTAGCATGCCATGTGCTAATTTCTTTGCATAGTTGGTAGAAATTTAAATGTCCACATTGTGTCCATGTTAAGCCATAGGAATTCAGACTGTCAAGAAATACAGTTGGAATTTAAATCTGTCTCCTAAAGGTTAAGCTTGTATGAACCTACCAGGTTTCCAGAATATTATTCAGTCTTTTGTTTTTGTCAGCTTGCTTTGTGTGGATGGAAAGTGAATGGGCACTTTTTGAATACAGCTGTATCAACATTGCCAACATAACTTCATTCTGCGTATGGTTTTAGTGCTTCATTTTTACTGAGCAGCGAGGTTTGTTGGATTAGGTGAGGTTACAGTATTTAGACTACACCCATTTCTTGGGAAAGAAAATAGTGTTTTGACATCATCGCATTGTTAAAGTGTCTCGCCCTTTCAACCTTTTAACCAGTAGACTGATTTCTGTGAAGCTTGGTTTGAAATGTTGTGCCAACAGAGACTAGTCCAGTGTCATATTCAGTTGTGTGTATTTAGTAATAATAAGATGGTAGATATGTGAACTTGGTGAGGTAGGGGCAGCTGTACTGTCATTTAATATAAGGTCTTTCTTAACCACACTTGGAAGGAATGGAAACTGATTCAGAGTGACTGAGAATGACTGCTAAGTGTTGGAAGTGTGGTAGTTTCATTATTATATTAACACTGTTAGAATTTTGTAATTGTAACTTCACCCCTCAAGATTATTATTCAATTCATATTACACATACTACATAGAGATATTAATTACTGTAGTTACATTTGTTGCATCATGTTGACTGATGTAGGTGTACAGCAAGATGGAACCATTGTGAAGCCTGAAGATGCAGTTCAGGTGGAAGGCTACATTGCCAAGGTGAGGGCCATACGAAATGTTCTGACCCGGAACCACATGAAGGTGGCATTCTTTGGA
>Ga0123355_10017531_pt1 | contig 11322 bp, 11 predicted proteins | sample TergutEmb28metaG_3_FD_89872 | JGI IMG/M metagenome (GOLD analysis project Ga0123355, IMG submission 89872) | Embiratermes neotenicus P1 segment gut microbial communities from Petit-Saut dam, French Guiana - Emb289 P1 | ecosystem: Host-associated > Arthropoda: Insects > Digestive system > Gut ...
ATTAGAAAAGCCAGCGGAAACAAAAAGCGCGTAGGCGATGGGTGCTAACCCATTATCGCCTACGCGCTGTTAATTTTGGAAATCAAAATTTTAGCACTTACACAGTTATATGCCATAGCGCAAACAAACGCATAACAACATATCCATGCCCCCGTGGTTGTTGGAAAGGGTGGGAAAATGTTATACTGTGTCTGCTGCGGGGGCAGGTTTTCCTGTGCTGGTAGGCGATGTGTACTATCCCTACGAGCGCCGTGTCGTGCTTGGTAGGCACTTCACGGTTCCGCGGTACTTTTATTTCTTCAACAGCTAGTGGAATCTTGCCGCTGGCCTTTCTTGCCATTACTGTAGCATACTCTTCGACATATTACAACATATTCCATAGACTTTTCACGGGAAGCTAGTATTAACCCTCCTTGCATCAAGCCAAGAGCAGTTTTGCATGGCATTTGGGTGTGGGGTATGGCATGATTATTGGTGAGGTATTTTTGTTTAGGCGCTGTTTATGGTTGTAGTGGGCAGCGTGACGATTTTATATACTACGAGAGGATGTTATAAATGATTTACCTAGAAACCGACAGGCTAATATTACGAAACTATCAACTCAAAGATATAAACGATTTTTACGAAATTAGGAGCCAAGAATTTGTTGCAAGACACCAAGGATTTGCACCGCTTTCGCTAGAAAAATGCGAGCAGACGGTTACTAAAAGGCTTGGAAATGATTCATATATACTTTGTGAATTAAAAGAAAACGGCAAGGTGATTGGTAATGTAGAACAAAATAAAGAGGACAGCGGTAATTACACAATAGGCTACGAGTTTAGCGAAAAATATGGCAAAAAAGGATATGCAACAGAAAGCGTAAAGGCCTTAATTGCACATCTATTTTTAACGCTTGATGCAAGAAGAATAACTGCCGATATGGACGAGGGCAATGTTAATTCGTGGCGGCTTATGGAAAGACTTGGCTTTCGCCGAGAAGCGCATTTTATTGAGTGTGAAACGTCTTTTAATGAAAAAGACGAACACGGAAATCCAATTTTGGTAAACTGCTTTGTTTATGCTCTTTTGAAAAAAGAATGGCAACATATAGTATAAGCATAACGCCGTACAACGAACCTATAAGCCCCATATCGCAATTATCAAGATTATGTATAACAGACATCAATCCCCCCAAGGCAATCCATACGCTTCGGGGGATTTTTGCGTTCAAGCGGTGAAAAAGCCATTGACAAACGGCGCAAGAGGCTTCCGCAATGACGGGGTTCACCACCCTTATTAACTGGCACAACAGGTTAAATTAGATTCACGTGATAGCCTTCTTGCTGGCCTATCTGCTCAGCAGTTCGCTAATAAGCTTATTTACATGGCCCAAAACTTCACCAATTTCAACTTTGGAATTAACGGTCTTATCCCGGGTAACAACCTCGCAGCAGCCTTCTTTAATATTTCTTGGGCTAACAATTACCCGTATAGGCACGCCCAGCAAGTCCGCGTCCGAAAACATTACCCCGGCGCTTACTGCCCGGTCGTCGTATATAACTTCCACCCCTTGGGCTTTCAGATTCTCATACAGCCCGTCGGCAATGGCCTTGGTTTCCGCGTCAGATGAACGCACACAGCATACATGAACTTGCCAGGGGGCTACAGACATTGGCCAAATTGGGCCGTAGTCGTCATGGTACGTTTCGCATACAGATGCGGCAAGCCGCTCAACGCCTATACCATAGCAGCCCATTACTGGGTGGTTTTGATTGCCTGCTTCGTCGGTATATTTCATATCCATTGTGCGGGTGTACTTGTCGCCCAACTGGAATATATTGCCTAGTTCTATCCCCCGGGAGATAGTGAGGGACGACTTTTCGCAACTTGGGCATATACCGCCTTCCGCCGCCTGGGAAAAATCGTGGTATTCAACGTGGCCGAAATCCCGCTCCACATTAAAACCTACATAATGATAGTCTGTTTTGTTGGCGCCGCAGCATAGGCTGTTAATCCCTTTTAGGGAACTGTCGAATAATATCGCGGCCCCTTCCAGGTTAATCGGGCCCATGTACCCGGCAACCAGGCCGCTGGCTTCAGTAATGGTGGCAGGGTGGATTTCTTCTTGCAGGTAGTTGGAAATCTTGGTTTCGTTGGTGTCCAAATCCCCGCGGATAAACACCACTACGTATTCGCCGCTTTTTGCCTTTTGGTATACCACGGCCTTGCAGGATGATTCTATGGGCATATGCAAAAACGCGCATACTTCCTCGATTGTTTTTGTGCCGGGGGTGTGTACTTTTTGCAAAGGCTCTATTGGGCCGGTGTCATTATTTATTACAAGGCTTTCCGCCGCTTCCAGGTTGGCGCGGTAATCGCAGTCTTTGCAAATTATTATGGAATCTTCCCCAACGGGGGTAAGCAGCATAAACTCGTGAGAGATTTTGCCCCCCATCATGCCGCTGTCGGCCGCTACAGAGATAACATTATCGGCCAGGCCCGCCCGGGCAAAAATGCGTTCGTAGGCTTTATGTGCTTTTTCGTAATAGGCTTCCAAATCTTCTTGGGAGGTGTGGTAGGAGTAGGCGTCTTTCATTACAAACTCCCGTGTGCGGATTAGCCCGGCACGGGGGCGGGCTTCGTCACGGAATTTTGTTTGGAACTGGTAAATCATAAACGGGTATTTTGCATAGGTTTGCCCGTATTCCCTTACCAGGTGTACCGCCGGTTCCTCATGGGTCATTCCCAGTACCATTGGGGTATCGTTACGGTCTTTAAAGCGGGCAAGTTCGTGGTTTACTGTAAAGTACCTGCCCGACTCCTCCCAAAGGGCTGCGGGAACCACTACGGGAAACTGTACTTCCTGGCCGTCTATTGCGTCCATTTCCTGGCGGATAATTTCTTCAATTTTACGGGTGATACGGCGCAGTACCCCGTAGGACGAATAAATGCCATTGCCTACTTGCTTAATATATCCGCCTCTTACCATTAGCGCGTGGCTGTTTATCACGCAGTCTACGGGTCTTTCTTTGAAACGGTCCCCTACTAATTTTTCCAGTCTCATTTGTACCTCCTGTTTATTTACACTGCCAAGGCTTGTTTTTTCATTTCCATCGCGGCGCTTCGGGTTGCTTCAGTGATTTCCGCGCCGCCTATCAGCCTTGCAAGTTCGTCTATGGTATCGTCAAAGCCCAGGGCACATACAGATGTTACGGTCCTGTCCCCTTGGGTTTGCTTTTCTATTCTAAAATGGGTATCGGCCATTGCTGCTATCTGGGGCAGGTGGGTAATGCATAGTATTTGCCGGTTACGGCTTATGCCCCGCAGCTTTTCAGACACTTGTTGGGCTGTGCGCCCGCTTATGCCTGCGTCTACCTCGTCAAAAATTACGGTGCTTATACGGTCAATATCCGCAAGCACGGTTTTTATCGCCAGCATTACCCTGGACATTTCGCCCCCGGAGGCTATGCGCTTTAGTGGCTTTAAAGGCTCCCCGGGGTTTGGGGAAATTTGGAACTCTACATTGTCGTTCCCGTCTGGGCCGAAGGCGGTTTTGCGGGTTACTTCTATGGCTATTTGGGCATTTGGCATACTCAGTTCTTTCAGCACTTCCAGTATACGGCCGGATATATGCTTACCGTGGGTGTCGCGGAGGTTATGCATTGCGTCGCATATGGTTGTTATCTCTGCCGTTAGGCTGCGGCGGATTCCTTGCAGGCGTTTTATCTCCGCTTCGCTGTTTTCTAAGTTTTCTAGGTTTTGGGCTAGTTCAGCCTGTTTTTTAAGTACGTCTTCTACGGAGGGGCCGTAGCGTTTTTTTAGTTTATATATTACATCAAGCCGGGATTCTATTTTGTCTAAAGCTGCCGGGTCGCCATCCAGTTCGTCCCGGTAGTCTCTTAGTTCACGGCTTATATCTGTTAGTTGGGATTCTATTTCCGTTAATGCCGCAAGCAGGGACTCGCGGGTTGTATCCAGCCGGGCAAGTTCCGCTACTCTTGCCTTGGCGTTTACAACCTTGTCCAGGGCGGAACCTTCGCTTCCGTATAACAAGTACACGGCCTGGGTAGTGTTTGTGGTTAGTTTCTCCAGGGCAGAAAGCCTGGCCTGGCTTGCGGTTAGCGCGGCTTCCTCGCCGGGTTTTAGGGCTGCTTTTTCTATTTCCGCAAGCTGAAACTTCCATATCTCTATCTGTTCTGCCCGCTGGCTGCCTACGCCCTGTATCGCCCTTAGTTCCCGGGCGTTTTCCTTGTAACGCCTTAGCACATCCGCCAGTGCGGTTTTATGGTTTTCCATTTCTTCGCCGCAAAACTGGTCCAGTAAGGCCATTTGCTTACTTGCATCCAGTAACGACTGATGCTCGTGCTGGCCGTGTACGTCTACCAGCAGGGCACAGGCCTCTTTTAGCATACCCGCCGTTACCGTGCGCCCACCTATACGGCATACGGATTTGCCGCCCGCCTGCATAGTTCTTTCCAAAAGCAATTGGCCCTCCCCGGCAAGGTCTATACCCATGCGGTCAAGGGCCTGTATTACGTCGTCATCTTCCACTTCAATTATGCCCCGCACAGATGCAAAATCCGCACCGGTACGCACAAAGTCCCTGCCGGGCCGCTGCCCCAGCATAAAGTTTATAGAATCTACAATTATGGACTTGCCTGCACCGGTTTCCCCCGTAAGCACGTTAAGCCCCGAGGCAAAACTAACCTCTACCTCGTCTATTAACGCCACGTTCTTGATACTTAGGGTTGATATCATCCCAACCGCTCCCTTAGTGCATCGGCCTTTTGTTCGTTTATTACAACACAAATTACGGTATCATCCCCGGCTACACTGCCCAGTACTTCCTCAAGTTCCATCTCGTCTAGGGTAAGGGCTACAGCCATAGCCATTCCGCTGCGGGTGCGCACTACCAGCATATTACCTGCGTTGGCTACAGAGGTTATGCTGTCCCTTAGCAGCCTGTCCATTGCGTACTGGGTAGGTGCTATATACCTAAGCCCCTTTGGGGTACGGTCCAAAGACAGCCCAAGTTCGCGGATATCGCGGCTAATGGTGGACTGGGTCGCGCTATGGCCCATATCCGCCAGGGCCTGGGTTAGTTCTACCTGGCTGGCTATGTGCTGCTTTTGTATCAGTTCCAAAATAGCCGCGTGTCGGTTGGATTTCATAGGATTTTCTTCCTTCGCAGTATTTCGTAAAAATGGGCATCTGTTGTTTTAATTATGGTGGCAGATACAGGGGCGCGGCTAATTTCCACGCCGCTACCCGGGGGTATGCATGTGCGTTTTTCCCCATCCAAGCTAAGTACGGCGGTAGCCCCCGGCACAATGCGTACCGTGTCAGACGCAGGTACAACCCAGGGGCGGGTGCTAAGGCTATGTGGGCAAACGGGGGTTATTACCATCATCTCCCCATAAGGCGCAAGAATAGGCCCCCCGGCGGAAAGACTATAAGCCGTAGAGCCTGTGGGGGTTGCCACAATAACCCCGTCGGCGCGGATATCATCCATATGCGCGCCGTTTACATATACAGAAAAAGTTTGCAGCCTGCCGCATGAGGACACAAGGGCCTCGTTAAGGGCTAGGTTTTCTTGTGACGGCTCTTCAGGCATTGGCCCGGTTGCTGCAATAAGCATCAGACGTTTTTGGCTTTCATAATGCCCTGCCAGCACTTTCTCCAAGGAGTTAAAGCCCTCCGGCCTATCCACATCTGTAAGAAACCCCAAGTTCCCTAGGTTTATGCCCAGAAGGGGCACATCCAGCAACGCGGCTTTTTTGGCCGCCCTAAGCATGGTGCCGTCGCCGCCTAGTGTCACCCAAAAATCGGCCATTTCGCCTTCCGGGGCGATTTTTACACCCCGGGCCTCTAAATAGTCCTGTATTTCGCGGGAAAAGCCCAGACCCGCGTCTTTATCCTTGTTGGCAACAATGCCTACAATTGTCATGCTACCGCGTTGTATCCGCGCCTGTTAACCCTGAAGTTGGCTTCTTCTACCCATTCGGCTACATAGTCGCCAAAAATCTCGTTACGGCGCATTTGAATATTTCTTTCCCTAAAAATTTCGGTTACTGCTACCGGGTCGGGTTCTTCACGGCTTACGGTGTAGAATATGAAGAAAATTTCCATTTCTTGGTCAATCAATTCTATTATATGCGTATACTCACCTGGTTGAAGGCCCAGTATATACTCCTGGTTTTCAGGATGGTCTTCAAACCAAGATGCCACCATATGCGCAGATATAGGCTCGATTTCTTCCATCTCGGCAAACTCCGGCATAAACTGGCGCATAATATCTACAAAGTCCATGGTGCCAATTAGGCTATGGGCTTCTTCTATTTCTTCTTGGTCAAATAACATAACCATGTGCAATTGCAAATCCAGGTAGTTATCTATCTCTTCTTCAAGATACACTTCCAGCAGTTCGGCAAACTCTTCTTCGTCCAGGACAACGCTGTCAAGGGGTACATAGATATCCAACAGCCGTACTACCAACGGGTCTATAATAAATAACTCCGCAAGGCGCTCATCGTCAATATAAACCAAAGTGTCAAAACCTATCTGGAACATACGCTCCATTCTTATTTCCTGGCTCACTTGGTTTATTGCATCTTCACGCTCTTCCGCTGTGAAGTCAACATTGTGGTATATGGCTTTGTCCCGTACGGCCACAAGCTGCTCTAGGCTTCCCAGGGCTATCTCCCTGAACATTTCGTTATTTTGGAACTCTATGTCCATTAGGGCCCTAAAGTCGTTAACAGACACCCGTCCACCGTCGTAGCGCAGTACCCACCTACTGTCTTGTACTGTCCAAAAACCAAAACCTACTGCAAATAATACAACCGCAGTTACCGCTAGGGATATCACGCGGAAAATCATATTGCGTTTTTTCTGTTGACGCTCCAGTTCCATGTTTTGCTGTTTTCTCTTTGACATTACATACTTCTCCTTTTCTTTTGTTTCGCAAAATACTGCGAAACTGCTTTATTGGGGCTTTATTATTTTTGCTATTGCTGCCGGGTCTAAATTATAACGCATAAATAATTCTGCCCGGCTTCCCGCTTCTATAAATTTATCGGGGAACGCAAATATATGAAATTTAGGTAACGGCCCGGGCAGCGCCGTTAGGGCTTCAAGAAGCTGGGTGCCGTAGCCCCCTATACGCGCCGCGTCCTCCAGCACATATACCTCTTCGTAACCGGCAAGGCGGCGAACCAGTTCCTCGTCCAGTGGCTTAATAAACCGGGCATTGTAAACACTGGGCTCATGGCCGCCCTCTTCCAGGATATCGGCGGTGCGCAATGCTATATCATTCATTGTACCCACAGATACCAAGGCCATACCCCGCCCCTGGCGTATAACCTGGGACTTACCCCACACTATACCGGGGGTATCTATGCTGCCGCTGCCAGCCGTATCCCGGGGGTAGCGTATGGCTACCGGGCCGTTATGGGCAAGGGCAAATTCCAGCATGGCCTCAAGTTCCGGCCCGTCCTTGGGGGCCAGCACCGTCATGTTTGGGATATGGGAAAGATACGCCAAATCGTATATTCCCTGATGGGTTTCCCCGTCCTCCCCTACCAGCCCGGCCCTGTCTATGGCAAATACCACAGGGAGGTTTTGCAGGGCCACATCATGCACAACATTGTCATAGGCCCGCTGCAAAAACGACGCATACATAGTCACTACAGGCCTTAGCCCGCCCTTGGCAAGCCCCGCAGCGAATGTAACGGCATGGCCTTCCGCAATGCCAACATCGAAAAAGCGATTAGAGAACCGCTTTTCAAAAGGCGCAAGCCCCGTCCCGCTTCCCATGGCCGCCGTAACCGCCACTATTTTTGCATCGGCTATGGCGTGGCGCATTAGGGCCTTGGAAAACACATCGGTATAAGACGGCGATGTACTGCCGGAGGTTGGCCTTCCGGTATCTTTATCAAAAGCCCCAACCCCGTGGAAGCGCATGGGGGAGCGCTCCGCGCTTTCGTAACCCTTGCCCTTTTTGGTAAGCACATGTACCAGTACCGGGCCGCGGATTGTTTTTACACCCTTTAGCACCTTTAGAAGGGCCGGGATATTATGCCCGTCTACCGGGCCGAAGTAGCGGAAGCCCATTTCTTCAAACAATACCCCATGCAGCAGCAAATATTTAAGGGCGGCTTTGGTGGACTCTATACCGCCGGATAAATGGGGCCCTACAACAGGCAGCTTGTCCAATATGCTGTGAACGCCCTGCTTTGCGCCAAGATATAACGGGCCGGTACGCAGCGCGTTTAAATGGCGGGAAATAGCACCCACGTTTTCGGCAATAGACATTTGGTTATCGTTTAACACAACAATAATGTCTGTATCGGAACGGCCGGCGTTATTTAGCCCCTCATAGGCAAGGCCGCCGGTCATGGAGCCGTCGCCTATAACGGCTATAATCTTCTCCCGCTTGGCACAGCATTTCGAATCTGGCCTCCGGTTTCTTCCTTCCCTGGCTTCTGCCATACAAACTCTGGTATTTTGACTTAAATCCCGTGCCATTGCAAGCCCTAATGCTGCAGAAATGGAAGTGGAACTATGCCCGGTGCCAAAAGCGTCGTGTTCGCTTTCAACGGGCTTTGGGAAACCGCTTAAACCATCAAGTTTGCGCAAAGTATGGAAGCGGTCCTTCCTTCCGGTGATAATTTTATGTATATAGGACTGATGCCCCACATCCCAGATAATTTTATCTTTTGGGGAATCGAAAACCCTATGCAAAGCCAGCGTCAACTCCACCACGCCTAAGTTGCTGGCCAAATGCCCGCCGGTATCGGCAATACTTTCTACCAAGAACTCGCGAATTTCGGCAGCGAGGGTATCCAATGCTTGGGGGGGTAGACGTTTTAATTTTTGGGGGCTGTTTATGTGTTCTAGTAGCATGGTTTCACCTGCATTATTTTCATTTTTGTGTTTGGGGCACTGCCTTGGTGTTCAGTCGAATTTTGGGTGTGCGGAACTCTGCGAATATCAAGAGATTGGAGCCGTTGTAATTATGCCAGTTTCTCCGTTTCCATGATCATTGTTCAAAACCCTATTTGACAATTGTATATTTACTCCAACTCCCACGGCTAATAAATTCAACTACTTTTGGCGCATCAAAGGGGCTCAACAAATCATTCAAATTTATTGTGACCTCTTGCTTTGGCGAGTCAAAATTAAAATTTACGTGGTCAGTCCATACCCGATATATTTCCGCAAATTCGCCTTTTTCTAAGTGTTTTTGAATGAAGTCATATAACGACATGGAGAGAAATAATATGCTCGTGTCATCCAATTTTTTTAACTCACATTGTCTTACTTCATCATCCAGGTCACTCATTGCTATCTCTGTTCTTTGGCGAATTAAGTCAATTGGTATACTTATACAGAATTCATAAATGAATTTATTTTTGAAACATTTATTAAAAGAAGCGTCATTTTTAAACACAATAATGACAGCATTTTCATCGGGCAAGGAATCTGGAAATAAATATATATCTTTTCGATAACCTTTGACATCATACGTTATGCCAAAATCTCTTTCTCTGCCTTTTATATCAGATAAGAGGAACGCCCTTAGTGCTTTTGGAAAAGATATATAATTAATGCCACTCATTGTTAAATCAACCTCACTATAGTAATGAACATTGCCGACGTTAAGAAACGACGACTTGAGCAGTTACCTACAAAAGCGCTCTTATACAACATACCAAATATGTGCCCTGGGCCTTATTCTAGGATGATAGTGTGGGAAATGTCCTAATTCTCTTCTGCCCCGATCCCATCTTCCAGCGTCGACCCTACCATCTAATCTAATGAGCAATGCTTGCGTATCAGCATCTGTTAGAGCTAGGACGCCTTGTCCCACCCAATCATCAATAGGTAAACCTCTGATAAAAGCTTCAGCTCCATCTAACGTTAGTGGTGCTATAGGGACAAGCATATCTGTACTGTCGCTAAGACGTGCCAGGAGAACCGGAACCGTGACACATCTGAATGTAAACATCCTTCGTCCTTGCGTCATCCATTGATAACTTGCACGGTGAAGGTAATGGCGAATTGCCTATAGGGATTGTGATGTATTACCATTGCAACTTCGTACTCTCCGGGCGTTGTAAAGTCAATTGAATGCTCAATCGTAATCCAATCCCCAAGCACCAAAGGATACTCCTCTTGGTCCCCGTTCCTGGCAATGGAAATTAACGTTGCACCATAGAAGTCGAGTTCCATATCTACATTTGCCATATAGACAAGTCGAGGAAACTGTCCAAATTCTTTTCGTACAGTTATGATGTCTCTGTCACAACTAGAAAGTATCACCAGTAGTAGGACACAAATAGCAGCATAAAAAAAATTCTTTTTCATTGTGAAAAAATCAGCCTTCCTCTTTGATATGTATCGCTTGTACGATGCATGGAACTGTCAAATCTTCTTACCTCTAGGCTATGACCGTACATTGCTATCTGATCAGGTCTAAGATTTACAGACATAAACACAGGCATAGCAGGAATCCCTGCAGCGAGATTAAACCAGCCATGTGCTAAATTCCTATCTGCTTGCGAGAAACTGCGGTTGCCTAAAGGATGCGTATGCGCCAATGCTGCAATGTCCGAGCGAAGGGGCCGACCTTGCTCCCATATCGTACGCTCCATTAACCCTGCAATTACGTTATACTCTGCGCCTATCCATGGTGTGCCAAATGTATAGTGTGCGCGCCTGTTTCTTCCGCGGCCTGTTGTAACAGAATAAATCATTGCACCTATTTCTCTGTTTATAGCGGTAGCATGAGCTGTATACATTAGCGAAAAAGCTATTGCCGCATTATCCATTGAACTAAAACTATCCCAAGGCTGATGGGTGGATTGCTCAAATGTTAACCCAAACTGCTGCATAAAGACCGCATACCCCATTATGATGCGCCCATCTATAAATGATATATCATCATGGGAAAACGTTCGTGCTCTATCCCCTATGCGTATCGTGACACGGGTATTCCGTCCAGTTTCGCAAACCATAGCGTCCATAGTTCCGTCGTTCTTTTTTGCTATATAGTACGCAATTACTGAGTATAATCCCAACGGATCTCGCCATTTTATTGGGTTGTGCATTGTGTATAGGAATAGATTTGCACTTTGGAATATTGAAGCGGGACAGTTCTGCATGTTGCTGATATTCCAGAAGGGATCGGGTTGAGTGAACCGCCCGGTTCTGGGGTTGAAATGCCTGGCCCTGAGGTAGTAGGTTCGGGTGTGGGCATCCCAGTACTCCCCGGCGAAACGCCATGGGTTGGTGGAAGTTGTGCCGGCACTCTGGTTGCCTGACAGTTCCATGCCGAAG
>Ga0123355_10017532_pt1 | contig 11321 bp, 3 predicted proteins | sample TergutEmb28metaG_3_FD_89872 | JGI IMG/M metagenome (GOLD analysis project Ga0123355, IMG submission 89872) | Embiratermes neotenicus P1 segment gut microbial communities from Petit-Saut dam, French Guiana - Emb289 P1 | ecosystem: Host-associated > Arthropoda: Insects > Digestive system > Gut ...
AGTGCGGTCTTCAGACAAACGACCAATACAGAACACACAATCAGCGTCTTGTTCCTCTTCTTCTGTCCAATCGTCAGCGGAAGGAACATCTCGGTCAGTGTCCGAATGTGATGTAGCGTCAGACGCAGTTCGATAACAGCAAAAAATCTCTTCCGTTTTTTCAGGACTAATAAAAGCATTCGAACCAAGCAAATGGTTTCGGATTTAGTGACCAGTTTTATGTTTTTTCTGAGTTGCACCAACAAAATTCTGCAAGATGAACTCATTATATTTCTTTATTGTTCCACCACGTGAGATTGGCTGTTGGATTATGTTTGGCACAGCGCTGATATCTGATGGGCGGAGAGCCTGAGCAGTAGTGAATGGAGAAAAATTAACACAATTGAATGATGGCAGATCGATGGAGGAATGAAGGGTCCAGGAGGTCTGACATATTTGACGACTCTCACAGGAGATTCACGTTCACCGGATTGAACAGAATATACCTGAACACTGAAATTAAAAAAAAATATTTTCGCCTACTAGTGTTGTTTGTGCTGTATATTAGTGATGTTTGTGCTGTACAATAGTGATATTTGTGCTGTAAAGTAGTGATGTTTGTGCTGTACAATAGTGATGTTTTTGCTGTACAATAGCGATATTTCTGTTGAACTATAGTGATGTTACTTCTGTACAATAGAGATGTCTGTGCTGTACAAATGAGATATTAGTGCTGTAAAATAGTGATGTCTGTGCTGTACAATAGTGAAGTTTGTGCTGTACAATATTGATGTTTGTAATGTACAATAGTGATGTATGTGCTGTAATTTAGAGATGTTTCTGCTGTACACTAATGATGTTTGTGCTGTATAATAGTGATGTATGTGCTGTAATTAAGTGATGTCTGTGCTGTACAATATTGATGTTGTGCTGTACAATAGTGATGATTGTGATGTACAAAAGTGATGTCTGTGCTATAGAACTGAGATAGATATGCTACACAATAGACATGACTATGCCGTACAATAGTGATATCTGTGCTGTAAAATAGTGAAATTTGTATTGTACAATAAAGATGTCTGTGCTGTAGAATAGTGATGTTTGTTCTGTAGAATTGTGAAGTTTATTCTGTACAGTAGTGATATTTGTGCTGAAAAACAGATTTGGTATAATGTATAAAAGTGATGTCTGTGCTGTACACTAATAATGTTTGTGCTGTTAAGTAGTGACGTTTGTGCTGTACAATAGTGATGTTTGTTCTGTAAAGTAGTGATATTTGTGCTGTACACTAAACATTAATGTGCTGTACAATAGTGATATTTGTGCTGTAAAATAATAATGTTTGTGCTGTACAATAGAGAAGTTTGTGCTGTACAATAATGATGTTTGTGCTGTACAATAGTAATGTTTGTGCTCTACACTAATGAAGTTTGTGCTGTACAATAGTGATATTTGTGCTGTCCACTGGTGATTATATTTTGTATAATAGTGATTTTTGTGCTGTACATTAGTGACTTTCCTGCTGCACAGTAGTGATGTTTGTGCTGTACAATAGTGATATTTGTGCTGTAAAACAGTGATATCTGTGCTCTAAAATAGTGATGATTGTGCCGTACAATAGAGACTTTTGTGCTGTATAATTGTGATACTTTGATGTTCCGGAATGATGATTGTGCTCAACAAGAGTGATATTTGTGCTGTACAATAGAGACGTGTGTGCTGTACAATAGTGATGTTTGTGCTGTATAATATTGAAGTTTGTGCTGTACACTAATGATGTTTGTGCTGTTCTATAATGATATTTGAGCTGTCTAGTGGTGATTATTGTTTGTTTATTAGTGACTTTTGTGCTGTACATTAGTGATTTTCTTGCTGCACAGTAGTGAGACTTGTGCTGTACAATAGTGATATTTGTGCTGTTAAACAGTGATGTCTGTTCTGTAAAATAGTGATGATTGTGCCGTACATAGAGTTTTTTGTGCTGTATAATTGTGATAATTGTGCTGTTCCGGAATGATGATTGTGCTGTACTAGAGTGATAAATGTGCTGTACAATACTGACGTTTGTGCTGTACAATAGTGATGTTTGTGCTGTAAAATAGTGTCGTTTTTTGTTATAAACTAATAATATTTTTGCTGTACAATAGTTATATTTGTGCTGTGCACTGATGATTTATATGTTGTAAAATAGTGATGTTTGTGCTGTACAATATTGATGTTTATGCTGCACAATATGGATGTATGTGCTGTACAAAAGTGATGTTTTTCTGTAAATTGTGATGTTTGTGCTGCACAGTAGTGATATTAGTGCTTTACAATAGCAATGTTTGTGCTGTACAGTAGATTTGTTTGTGCTATACAATAGGGATATTTGTGCTTTACAGTAGTGATATATTTGCTGTACATTAGAGATGTTTGTGCTGTACAATAGTGATATTTGTGCTTTAAAATAGTGATGTTTGTGCTGTACAGTATTGATATTTCTGCTGTAAACTAGTGATATTTGTGCTTCAAATAGTGATGTTTTTGGTGTACAATAGTGTTGAACGTGGTGTACAAACGTTTTGATTGTGCTGTACAATAGTGAAGTCTGTGCTGTACAAATGAGATATTAGTGCTGTACAATAGTGATGTCTGTGCTGTAAAATAGTGAAGTTTGTGCTGTACAATAGTGATGTTTGTGCTGTTCAGTAGTGATATTTGTGCTATACAATAGTGATGACTTTGCTGTACAGTAGTGAATTTTGTGCTGTACAATAGGGATATTTGTGCTTTACAAAAGTGATTTTTGTGTTGTACAGTAGAGATGTTTTTGCTGTACAATAGTGATATTTGTTCTTTACAATAGTGATGTTTGTGCTTACAGTAGTGATGTTTGTGCTGTACAATAGTGATATTTGTGCTTTACAATAGTGATGTTTTTGCTGTACAGTAGTGATATTTGTGCTGTACAATATTGATATTTGTGCTTTACATTAGTGATAATTGTGCTGTATAATAGTGATGATTATGCTGAACAATAAAGATGATTGTGCTATGAAATAGTAATGATTTTGCTGTACAATATTGATATTTGTGCTGTACAGTAGTGATGTTTGTGCTGTACAATAGTGCTATTTGTGCTTTACAATAGTGATGTTTTTGCTGATCAATAGTGATATTTGTGCTGTACAATGGTGATGTTTGTGCTGTACACTAGTGATGATTGTGCTGTGCAATATTGATGTTTTTGCTGTACAAGAGTGATATTTGTGCTGTACAATAGTTTTGATTGTGCTGTACAATAGTGATGTTTGTGCTGTAGAATAGTGATGATTTTGCTGTGTAATAGTGATAATTTTGCTGTACAATAGTGATATTTGTGCTATACAGTAGTGATGTTTGTGCTGTTCTTTAGTGTTATTTTTGCTTTACAATAGTGATATTTTTGCTGTAGAATATTGATGATTGTGCTGTACAATAGTGATGTTTTTGCTGTACAATAGTGATGATTGTGCTGTGCAATAGTGATTATTTTGCTGTAAAATAGTGATGTTTGTGCTGTAAAATAGTGATGATTGTGCTGTACAATAGTGATGTTTGTGCTTTACAATAGTGTTGATTTTGCTTGCAATAGTGATATTTTTGCTGTACAATAGTGATGTTTGTGCTGTACAATGGTGGTGATTGTGCTGTGCTATAGTGTTGATTTTGCTGTACAATAGTAATGTTTGTGCTGTACAATAGTGATGTTTTTTCTGTACAATTCGGATGATTTTGCTGTACAATAGTGATGTCTGTGCTGTACTATATTGATGCCGTTTTCGCCGCAATTGTCATGTGCGGCAGGGTTATTTTAAATGCTATAATTTGCGGGTTTGTAGGTATAAAAGTTCTCACCTGCTCTTTCAACAGTGAAACTCCTCGCATTTGAGCGGGATTACATTCAGTGTTTGGAGTTTAAATTTCTTTATTTCGGTGTAGGAAAATTTCTAGAACGTCCTTCCACTCTCACCATTTATCGTGCAAAATTGGTTTTTAATTCCATTCCTCGCAGCAATGTTGCAAGCGAAACGCTTGGCTTCAGCCATTATCTATCCATAAATCTTCCTTAACATCACATCACTTTACCATCAGCTAGAGAAATGTGTCCTTCACTAGGAAAGTTTGCTTCCTACCAAGTTTTGTTTTATTACTTCAATTGATCCGTCCTGTCGGTCTTCAACATAACCGTGTAGTGTTGCTTGCGGTAAGCTTATATTTCTGGACGCTCTGCAGCTTGCCATTTTCCTGCTCCTCATAGCCTCAGTAACTGCCTTCTTCCTTTTCGGGGTCCCAGATTTACCTTTCAATCATCTATAATTCTACAAAGCTCAGAAATTATAATCCACAACGTACCGAATTCCTAACATGCGGAAACTCATATTAAGATATTCACGCCTCCTATAACAGAAGAAAATGTGTGCTGGAAAACATAGTTAAATAGAAAGGAATAACATAAATTTGTACCTGTGAAACAAAGCAACAGTTTAAAATTGCAATTAACAGACGAGTGAGCATTAAACTAATTCAGATAAGCACCTCACCTTAAACTGCTCATGAGTCACAATTTGCCGATATGCAAACTTCACATCGCACCAAACAAAGGCACCCACTCAGTACAGAACTATTGTGTTCCTGGCCGATGTATTGTTATTAAAGTCAATAAGCTCAACTGTTTAATGGTTTACACTCCTAAGCACAGAGCGCAGCACCTCCTGATATGAAATACTGCTCCTCATCACATTACGAAACCTCCCCATAATAGGAGACTTTCCCCAAGTATTTTTTTCACATAAATCCTGCGGTTCATATGATAATGCAGAATGTAATGTCGATCCAGAGCGGCCGCAGTGCTTTTTGCATGTTGGATAACTGAGGTGACTCACACACACACTAAGAATATGTAATACATATAGTGTTTCCATGCCAACATTGGTTACGCGATCTCAACGCATTGTTACGTTGTACTTACAATGTGTCTTCTGTTCCATGCTACATTCAATTGCTGTGCACATCCACAGTGTGTTCTGTATACCGTGTACTGTCTGTGGTCTTGTGCTGCAGTATGCTGATACTGCCAACATTTGTGGTAACTGCAGTGCGGTTTGGGGTGCAGCACACTTCAGTACACGTGCACTGAGGGATCAGATTCAGTACACGTGTACTGAGCACTCAGTATCAGTACACGTGCACTGAGCGCTCAGTATCAGTACACGTGCAGTGAGCGCTCAGTATCTGTACACGTTCACCGAGGGCTCAGTATCAGTACACTGCACTGAGGGTTCGGAATCAGTACACGTGCACTGAGCACTCAGTATCAGTACACGTGCACTGAGGACTCAGTATCCGTAAACGTGTTCTGAGGGATCAATATCAGTACATGTGCACCGAGGGTTCAGTATGAGTACACGTGCACTGAGGGCTCAGTATCAGTACACGTGCACCGAGGGCTCAGTATCCGTACACGTGCACTGAGGTCTCAGTGTCAGTACACGTGCACTGAGGGCTCAGTATCAGTACACGTGCACTGAGGGCTCAGTATCAGTACACGTGCACTGAGGGCTCAGTATCAGCACACGTGCACTGAGGGCTCAGTGTCTGTACACGTGCACTGAGGGCTCAGTATCAGCACACGTACACTGAAGGCTCAGTATCAGTACACGTGCACTGAGGGCTCAGTATCAGTACACGTGCACTGAGGGCTCAGTGTCTGTAAACGTGCACTGAGGGCTGAATATCAGCACACGTGCACTGAGGGCTCAGTATCAGTACACGTGCACCGAGGGCTCAATATCAGTACACGTGCACTGAGGGCTCAGTATCAGTACACGTGCACTGAGGGCTCAGTATCAGTACACCTGCACCAACATTTACCGCAAAGACGCAAGTTTGAGAACACTTTCTGTGGAAGTATTTAAGGTTATTTTGTGTAAAAGTTAGTAATTCAACGCTGAATGGCGGCAATACAGCTTTAATGTGACAGGTTCACCGGTTGAAATATCTAAAGTGACGTGTGACAAACTCTTCTGCACTGCAGCTTTCCTTGTAACATCGCTAAATACCGCAAGCTATTCGTTGTGAAAAATGTTGCTATATATGACATTTTGAAGATGCTATTTCCTTGTCCAAAACTATTCCTGTAACGGACAAGATACTGACATCCTTCTCGCTCTTTGTGTGGTTAACAATTGGTTTTGTGCTGCTGCTAACAACAGCTATGTTTTGATGTGCTGGTAATGATCCGTACCGGTCTGTGTGTAGTGAGACACAGACATATCAGTTACTGTCCTACTGTTTCCAAATGCCTGGGCTTTTCTTGTGTCTGTGTCTGTTCCACAGCAGCCCACAACTTCTAACCTCAGAGTTTTCTTCCTTCCGTACGTCTGTTTCTGTTTCGCTATTATCACTGTATTCCAAGCATTCTTTGTTTCTTATCTGGTGGAAATAAAGAATGAACAGAAGACAGAACCACTAGGCGAATTTCTACTTTCAGACGTTGTTTATGGCTACAAACAAGCTTTCCTCCGTGCTAAGGACACTTTAACATTTCCTGAAATATTGAAGTTCTTTGAACAAATGACACAACAGGAAGAGTGTACCGGGAGATATAGTTGTGTTGAACGGATGATAAAAAGAGTTATGGCTACTCCTAATTCTCCATTAAATTATGCTTAACGTGGTTGGGATTAATGGGGATTGTGGTTGTCGGTAAAATAATCTGCCCCCTTGATAAAACTTTAATGTCAGGAAGTGCAACAGGAATTTTACGAAGGGAAATCCACTTCTGTGCAGTTTCAACATTTTAATGAGGCACTATTTGGAAATAGGAATTCTGGAGATGCTTTGAGCAGATGCGCAGCATGCAGCTTCTTCGATAAGTGGAGAGAGAGAGAGAGAGTTAGAGAAGCAGCTGATGTCATGTATTTCGCCTTCCCTGGTTCTCACTTAGTGCCGGCATTTATGGTATTGCTTGTAGGAACTGTCTTGAATTTAGTGGTGTTCATTGTTGTGTTTATTGTGAACGGTCAGTACAAATGTAAAGAAGAAATTAAAGCATTTGAGCATTGGGATAGTGAGAATTTTGTGTTTGTATTATCACTCATATCGCAGATATAGTTTAATGTAAATTTTAGCAGTTATATTGCGTGTGTTCTGGCGTAGAGTGCATGTATGTATGTATATCATAATGCATTTGTTGAGCAGTATTACTATAAAAGTATCATATTTAATTAAAAAATATTTGTGAAATTTCAACACTGGACCGCACAATGTAACTAACTGTACTGACAGTTTGCTCAAAACATTCTGTTCCATTCTGCACTGCTATACGTAATTACAAAGCAGCACAGTACGCTATCAACAGACAGCTCAAGTCACGCCATCTACAGTTCAGGTCCTTGCATTCTGTGTGATTTGTAGGTGTAAGGTCAGTGGCTGCTAGCAGTTCAGTTACATACTTCGCCTTCAGAGCAGCCACTAGTACTGTCAGCAGCACTGTACATGAACTGTACTGTACCGCCATGTCCAGCCGCGCCTCACTAAATATACAGTATGGCTACACTGTAATGTAGAGCCATGTCAAGCTGTGACTCACTACATATATAGTATATCTACACTGCTCCGTACCGCCATGTTCAGCTGTGCCTCACTACAATTACATTATAGCTGCAATGTACTGTAACGCCATGTTCAGCTGTGCCTCACTACGTTTATATTATAGCTAAACTGTACTTTACCGCCATGTTCAGCTGTGACTCACTACATAAACAGAATAGCTACGCTGTACTGTACCGCCATGTTCACCTGTGCCTCACTAAATATACAGTATAGCTACATTGTACTGTAACGCCATGTTCAGCTGTGAATCACTACATATACGATATAGCTACACTGTATTGTACCGACAAGTTCAGCAGTGCCTCACTACATATACAGTAAAGCTAGACTGTACTTTACCGCCATTTCCAGCCGCGCTTCACTAAATATACAGTATAGCTACACTGTATTGTAGAGATATGTCAAGCTGTGACTCACTACATATACAGTATAACTACACTGCTCCGTACCGCCATGTTCAGCTGTGCCTCACTACAATTACATTATAGCTGCAAAGTACTGTAACGCCATGTTCAGCTGTGCCTCACTACATTTATATTATAGCTACACTGTACTTTACCGCCATGTTCTGCTGTGACTCACTACATAAACAGAATAGCTACGCTGTACTGTACCGCCATGTTCACCTGTGCCTCACTAAATATACAGTATAGCTACATTGTACTGTAACGCCATGTTCAGCTGTGCCTCACTACATATACGATATAGCTACACTGTATTGTACCGACAAAGTTCAGCAGTGCCTCACGACATATACAGTAAAGCTAGACTGTACTTTACCGACATGTTCAGCTTTGTCTCACTATATAAACAGTATAGCTACACTGTATTCTACTGCCATGTTCAGCTGTGCCTCACAACATATGCGGTATAGCTACACTGTTCTGTACCGACATGTTCAGCTGTGCCTCACTACATACACAGTATAGCTACACTTTTCTGTACCGCTATGTTCACCTGTGCCTCACTACATATACAGTATAGCTACACTGTACTGTACCGCCATGTTCAGCTGTGCCTCACAACATACACAGTATAACTACACTGTACTGTACCATCATGTTCAGCTGTGCCTCACTACATATACAATATAGCTACACTGTACTCTACCGCCATTTCCAGCCGCGCTTCACTAAATATACAGTATAGCTACACTGTATTGTAGAGACATGTCAAGCTGTGACTCACTACATATACAGTATAACTTCACTGCTCCGTACCGCCATGTTCAGCTGTGTTTCACTACAATTACATTATAGCTGCAATGTACTGTAAAGCCATGTTCAGTTGTGCCTCACTACATTTATATTATAGCTACACTGTACTCTACCGACATGTTCAGCTGTGACTCACTACATAAACAGAATAGCTACGCTGTACTGTACCGCCATGTTCAGCTGTGCCTCACTCCATGTAGAATATAGCTACACCGTGCAAAATGAAATGAATAACTTTGCGATGAAATAATCAAAATGCATTGCTGTCTCCATTACAATAATTCAGTTAACTGGCAGTCTGTTCACACGACGACTGCAGACGGTTTTTTGAACATAGTTCCGTACAGGTGAGTAACAATCCCCACATCACACTGTGCTCAGAACACACTTTGCATATGCCTAGCTATCTAAAGTAAAATGAAGGAGCAGTTTCCCTGTATCTGTAACGTTATAATGTGACACTTTCGCGTATCTATTGTTGCCCTTAAAAACAATAATAATTACATATTTTGTGGTTGCCCAGCACGCAAAACGCGCTCCTGCCTGTCTGGCTACACATTAATGTTCACATAATCTCACAAGCGGAATGATTTCCGTGAATAGTTAACAAATACTAAAATGTTCCTTTGATGTTCTCTACATTTCTTTCACCAAACAATTCTAACTGTAAACAGAACACAGCCAGCTACCATAACTGTACACACACCGGTGTGCATGTAAAGTTACAGTTGCAGCTAAACTCTTCTGAATAAATTCATGCTAATTTTGAGATTGCGCTATAAAAACCGACACGCACGGACACACACACATATATATGCACAGTCTATGCATATAAGTATAATTGTCACATTACACTATCACAATGTCTCTGAAAATTATAGCATTATCACAGTTGACCTGTTTTGCCACTGTGCATATTTCCATAATTTAGAAATTTTATACGTTTACATTTAAGCCACATGCACATAACACAACAGTTCAAAAACTTCCACGTTTTACGTACAAGCACGCCACCTGTTAGCAGAAACCGGTCACAGCTGGGAACAGATAGGATCGGTCACAGAAGGAGAAGAGTGAGTGTGTTTGTGTATGTGGGGGTGTGTTTGTGTTTGAGTGTGTGTGTGTGTGTGGGTATGTGTGTCTGTGTGTGGTGCGTGTGTGTGTGTGTGTTTATGTATGTCGGGGTGTGTTTGTGTTTGTGTGGGGGTGTGAGATTGTGTGGGGTGTGTGTGAGGTGTGTGTGTGTGGGTGTTTGTGTGTGTGTAGTTGCATGCGTGTTTTTGTGTATGTAGTGTTGTGTGTGTGTGTGAGTGTGTTTTTTTGTCTGTGTGTATATGCGTTTGTGTGTGTGTGTTGTGTGTGGTGTGTGTGTGTGTGTATCGGACACGATAATCGGCAGAAAAGGGCGCTGCAGGGGTGACTGCACAAGTGGTTAACAAAGCAATAAGATGAAATTTGTATCATGGATGTTTGACATTGTTGCAGCACAGCAGACAGTATTACGGCTATCACACTGTCGACACTGAGAGTGGAGAGACAGGAAACTTGCAGTGGAGAAATTTATAATGCACACAAAATTTGTAGTTGGAAATCCTGAATAGAATAGCCAACTTGGGAGATCTAAACGTGAATGGAGAGTCAAGTAACTGCAGTATGAGGATCTGGACATATGCGTTAAAATTTGTAGTTTTCAGATCACAAAATTACGTGTTTTTGCTCCGTCACTTCCAGTCCCACACACATAATGCACAGAGAAACAAATTTTTGTTTCCTTAAATTATACACAAAATTTGTGTTATTTCTACGAAGCCACTTCCACCTCACGTCTGTCACGTGACACGCTGCTGCCACTGCTGCTGTACGTGGCTACTGTAGTCACGGTGTTGACTACGGAGCGGCGACAGTATTTCAATAACCGTTAATAATTCATACGTATAGCGACTGAAAATACATGGGAAAGGAGGCTTTGAAACGATGTCACAAATTGGTACGACTGATCGAACAGATCAGACAGAACGTGACGTCAGCACTCCGTTCGGTATGTTGGCATGAACGAAATGTGGAATAAAGCCGAAATGTTGGTAGGGAAACCTGAAGATAAAAACTTTGCCTTTATTCGGGATTATATCTAGCACTCTATGGCAAGATATTGACATTGGCGTTACAAACACAGATACACAGAGTGTGCAGTGTATCTGTGTTGCCAGGACCAACGACTTGATATTGTTTATGGCAACATTGCGTTACTGGAGAAAAAACCTGTACAGTCCAGGTATTTGTCAATCAAAATGTTCAGAGCTGCGGCCTGTCCTAATTACCCATCTTCGTACAATTTCCACTGTAGCAAGTGGCTCCTATGAATCCGGATGAGAACAAGTGACTATCCAGTAGGATTCCCCCTCTCTCCTCTTGTTATGCAGATTGCTGTCAGTTCAGTATCGGTCTGCCTTTCATTAACTGATGTCGACTGCTTTATGGAACTGAACT
>Ga0123355_10017533_pt1 | contig 11321 bp, 5 predicted proteins | sample TergutEmb28metaG_3_FD_89872 | JGI IMG/M metagenome (GOLD analysis project Ga0123355, IMG submission 89872) | Embiratermes neotenicus P1 segment gut microbial communities from Petit-Saut dam, French Guiana - Emb289 P1 | ecosystem: Host-associated > Arthropoda: Insects > Digestive system > Gut ...
AAAGACACCACACCGCCATAGCCACACTGAAACGGAACGCCAACACACACCAAACCAGATACCACCCATGAAATAACAACCAGTTAGTCGCAGACTCCTGAAGATGGTCGTATTAAGGCCGAAACATGTTGAGCATTGAATGAGTATTGAATAAATAATAAAATAAGTGGCATCAAGTTGGTTTTCTCTTTACTCAACTATAAAGATGATGCACGGTCCCATAAACATAAGATAAACAAAACTCAAATTAACAACTGTCTGACTTAACCAGATTTTGTAGTTATGGACTTCATTTGAAACGTTTCTCCTTTTTAAACCAGGACATTTGTAACAATCGTTACAAAAGCTAGCAATCTGGAACAATCGTGAGCCGGTTTAACACAATGCACCTTCAAGCTGTCATTCGAAGTTTATAACTTGTGAAGCTGATAAAGTCTCTTTCAATAAACCAATAATTCGGTACTGGTACGGTCCGGTCGAGTTCATAGCTAATTTAATCATCTTTATAATGCATCCCTTTGACTCCATCTTCCTCACTTATCCGAATACAAAGGTCTGACGTCTATTGGTGTCATGTCATGTCATAACTGTCTTAAAGGACCGCGGTGGAGGTACTGTAAGACGACACCCTTCGGAAAACTTTCATTCAAATAAAATACTTGAGATCTTCGCTCTTCTGGGATGTTACGCATTGTGTATTTTTATTTACCCACGTTTGAGAATAACCTATCAGTTCTATTTTCCTCCCCTTGAAGATGGTACGGATCGGTTGTCCCGAAGCATCGGTATTTACTTACCTATATATGATGCGTAACATCCAAAAAGAGCGAAAATCTCAAATAAAATACTTCATCCAGTGAAAAACATTTATTTTGCTGAAATATTATGGACCGTCGATGTAACATAATGGAGTTCGGTAGACAGGGGTCGGCGTTTCGGATAAATATGGCCCTTCTACAGCCACCTACATCAGGTTACAAGGTATCGCATCCCAGAAGACGGTAACAGTAATACTGACCGCAATGAGAACCTCAGATTTAACATGTGCTGTTTCATCTAACGACTTCTGAAAGCCAAAATCGTAAACTAAGCCTCAAACGGGCTTGCATGCAGCAGTCGACAACTTATGTTGCTGGTTTCATAGAAGAAAGATATTATGTCACATATTATGTTAGAATAATTAAGACTAATTGAAAATCAGCCCAAAGGAAAGCTATATTTGCCAAGTCCATTTATGTAATAAATAACATTTAATATTTCCAGGTTACTAAATTATTATACCTCTGTAATATTTGGAAGAGAAGAATCAAAAGTGCTAATAACAGATTTCGACAGTGGGCACAGTCCTATCCTGGTTCCATTGATCTCAATTCTCACAGAAGATCCATCTTAATGCAATCTTTCCTTCTCCTCGGTTTTTGAAGTGACAGCATTCCAAGCGGTTTTCGGTCCCAAGACTTCGACCGCATTACTTTCTCCCTCTAATCAAATTGGATGGTTAGTTAGATATAGGTGAACAAGCAGGTTTTATTTTATATATTCTAAAATCGATTTAGTTTAGTATTGTTTATTGTTTTGACATATGATTTGTAAAAATCATGATTGCTCAAGTCCCATGCGCCAGATCGCGGGAGACTGAATTTTGTAAGGTGGTGCCTAATATATGCACGTCCTCAATATGGAACTTGTATCATGTCACCTTCCTGGCACCTAGTTTGCTCGTATGTGCAGATGGTACGAATGGTGACTCGCCAAAGCGTGTACAAAGTGATCATCATCAGGGCCATGCAAATATCTGTATATCAAAACATATTTTTCCAGTATTTTTCTTTCCTCGTTGTTTCCCACTCTGCATTCGTCAGGGGTATTTATTTCATTTATTGTAAACACATATTCACTGTGAAGACAATGAATCATACTATAGATATGACACTGCGAACTGCGTGTTACTCGTGGAACAAGGTCCATTTGACAACGCAATAATTGACCAGCTACTTAGAAACTTCACGTTTTATGCAATCGGAAGTTGCATTGCGTTGTTTACAAGAACCAGCTACTGGTTTTGCCTATTCTGAGACACGTTAGCATTCTGATACGTTGTCCCGATGATGTGAGTGGTGACATAGGAGGATGTAGTGCCAGGAGGGCCCTAAAACCTAAATTCTACTAACCTACCCAGACCATGGTCACCGTGGGAATCCTTCCCTTCAGGGAAAATTCCCACGGTAGAACCGGGAATCGAACCCGGGACCTCATGATTAGTAAGTAGAGACTCTGACCACTAGACAACGAGGCTGGTCCATTCTGATACTATAAGATTTAAGATTAAATTTCTGTTTGTGGTCCCGCCATGTCAATTTAATTGATAATGCAGTGAAGTCTAATCGGCCGATCAGGCGTATCAGGCTGGAGTTGATATCCAACGTTTCATCAAGGTATCATCAGGCTTGATGGAGGCAAATTTTACGAAACGTCGGATACTCCACTTTGACACGGCCGAAAGCACGATTAGATTGCAATGCATATGTTCGCCATGAAAGCTTCGAATGTTACACAATTCAGTCAGAACTCCATCCACAGTGGTGAATTTTACACGTAATAAAACCAAATCTTTCAACTATCTGTCAATGACAACGTTTTCTCTTTTCCTTCGCCACAGTGTTTATGTCTTGTGTGGATAGGATAGAGCGATATATCTCTTACCTGTTCTATTTTACACTCGTTTCCACACCCCACGTCGAAACTCCCATCTTCTGTTTTGTTCTGGAAAAAGAATAAAAATAGCAAGAGTATTAGCAAAACTGTGCACTACCAGAGAGCAGATCAAATTTAGGGAACGCTCAGAACCATTCCGTCCAGAATTTTTTGTTCTCCCGTTTGCTATCTAAAAGCGACACAAATATGTGGGTTTTACCAATTATATGACATTATTACGAAGTTTGTTCTTTCATATTAAGGGGAGACAGAACACAGATTAGGGGTGGTACAACACAAGGGGGCTGAAGAAGATGTTTCAGCCTGAGGAGGAGGAAGTAAGTGGAGGCTGGAAAAAAGTTGGTGCTTCTTTGCCTGAAGACGAAGCACATCTGGGTTCCGAAACCTCGTGTTTTTTTTAAATGTAAATAATGATGAACTCCAAAAAAAAGGAGATTGTGTCTGTGGTTCACAATTTATACTCCTCAAGACACGTCATTAAGCTGAAGAATTAAACGAGGATAAGATGGACAGTGCATGTGGCAGGCATGGAAGAGGAGAAAACTGCATGGAGTACCTTGTGCGGAAAGTTGAAGGAAATAACTACGCGGAAGTCTTCACAGTAAATTGGAAGACAATATTAAAAATGACTTTAAAGAAATAGAATGCAATGGCGTGGACCTAATTCATCTGGTTTATGTTACGGACGAGTGGTGGGCTCTTGTGAACAAGCTAATGAACTTTAAGTTCCCTAATATGCGGGGAATTTTTTGACTGAGGAACTTTAAGCTACTGAAGAAGGACTCTATTCCATGGAGTTAGCTGTTAGTGCACCTAACGGAGGACCAGCCGTTCAGCATTTTACTTAACAAGATACTGAGCAGCTGGGACCAAAGGCAGATATGCTTCATGTCTGGAAAATATCACAGCTGTAGCCTAACAGCCTAATAAGGATATGAATGTTGTATCAGAGTGAGGATGATACATTGAAACAACAAGAATAGTGTGTCCCGTGATTTGTTAAATAAATACATTCCTTTTGTCCAAATGACTATATTCTGGATATGAATATAAATATATATATATATATATATATATAATAAGCTAGAGTACCTTATGATTTTGATCCAAATGACTACATTCAGAATGCAGACCTACGTAAAATATCTCCCTTAAACATACTGATAGCTGATTAAGACTTCCAAATAAAATTAACTTTGTAAATAATACTATATCATATGAAAGGCATTTGAAAGTGACATTATAAGAAGGATAATATTTTACTACAAGAAAGACGAATTTTTAGGGAGACATTATGTGATGAGCATCTTCATAAACGTTTGTCTTCCCCAAATATTATTTTGGGTGATAAGCTCAATGGGGATGATTCGGATGGTGCTGTATCATGCACAGGGAAATGAGAAATGCATTCGAAACTTCAGGCCTAATCGATGGTACGAAATGAATGGTAAAGAAATAAGACGTGATTTTGTGGCATGAATTCAACTGGATTAGGGCAGGGGCCAGTGACAGGCTCTCGTAAACAGCCGACGTCCTTAGAAGCGGTGGAGTTTATTTCCCAGCCGATCAGCTGCTACTTCTGACGGTCGAGTGCATAGAATTCCTTCTCCTTATTCAGTAAAACGGGGGTCCACATCTCGACCTAGATGCAGCTCTCCTGACTGGGGCATTTCTTTGACTCCCTCCAAACAGTAGCTAGGATAGTACCTCAAATTGTGCCACCACCACTTTCTTCTGCATGATCTCAGTTCCATCATTTGACGCAGTATATAGGCTGAGCTACTGACAGAGTCGTTAAGTATCATAACTGGTCAATAGTCAAAATAAATAAAGAGCCTTATCATCCGAGGTATTTGGTTATGTGAAAACCTTTTTCACTAGTTCTATTCACTACAATATTAACAGAATTTCAGCAGTTCTGTTCTCTACAACGCCTACGATTATTGCGGCAGCTGTGTTCTCTGCAACATCTAACATGAATTTACAAGTTTTGTTCTCTATAACAGCGAACATTATTTCACCAGTTCTATTCTCTACAATTTGTAACCTAATTCAACCAATCATGTTCTCCACAACGCCAGGTCTCTTCTCTGCAACATCTAACATAATTTTAGAAGTTCTGTTTTCTACAACATATAATTTCACCAGGTCTATGCTCTATAACATGTAACATAAATTCACCCAATTCTATTTTTAACAACACGTAACATAATTTCACAAATTCTGTTCTCTAAACTTCATCATTTCTGTTCTCTACAACAAGTAACATAATTTCACCAGTTCTGTTCCCTAAAACATCTAAAATAATTTCATTTCATTTCCTTAGTTTCACAAGTGAAAATCAAACAACGAAACTGATACTGCACTTTCAGAAGGTCACCAAGGAGCCCCCTCTCTCGTTGCCTGAAGACATCAAGTTGTTTTTGTGCATCTTTTGACTTCCTGCCCTTACGGCAACAGATGGTTGGCGAGCACACGAATGGAAATCAGAGTAGTTGGCAGGTAGGAAGTAAGCCTATATCCGGAGGTACTTCGCCCTGACGGGGTTAACCTAGAATGTTTGGACATAAGAAAGATGGCATAGAAAGAGCGCACAGGAATTTATGCGATATTGCTGTAAGATTAGAAATGTTTACAGTAAGTGAAATCCCATGGGACAATCAACTGCGACATGGCTAGGTTAAAATAATATTTCCGGGAATTTGCTGTCTCCATTGTCACGATCGATGTCATGAAGACACACTGCCTCCACAGGTTTGGCTTTTAGCTCAACAATAATGTGTATGGCCATGGCAAGGCTCAGGTGCTTAATCGCCGACCTCTAATCGCGGAAGACCGGATTGGATCCCAGGCCAGTTCATGTGGGATTTATGGTTCACAAAAGGACGGTGGGCAGGTTTCTTGTAACATTTCGGCTTTACCGTCTCACTATCATTCCACCATACTGAGCTTTCACGTAGCTATATCATTCCATTATTGCCCCATGTTGGTAATTCATAAAGCAACGAGGCTACGTAATCTTAGCAAATTACGGCGTTGTAAAATGGAGTGATAAACAATTCGGCGGCTAATTCGTCAAAATATCTGAGTACATTTTGTATCGTCTCTCTCTCTCTCTCTCTCTCTCTCTCTCTCTGGCTGTGTTCATTACCTAAACATGTAATTAAGTAGACAGTTACTTAAATATGCCATCACACTCAGCTTGCCAACTAAGCTACAAAGCTTTTGAAAAGCTTACTATTAAATAGGTCGTCCCGCTTTCATGGAACATGAAAAGTCCACTGCCCTGTTCAGAACGTAATTCATTCAATTGCACTACAATTAACATTTCATCATTAATTTATCTGTTGCTCTGCATAAACGTTTTTTCACTTAAGCAATGAAAGCGTTGTCCCTACCTAATAGTTTTATGCGTCAAACTCTGGGAAGGCAATAAACATGACTCACAGTTCGAAGAGCTTTGACTAAATAAGTAAATTAGTTATTAACTGTTCTGGGTCATTAATTATACATATAATTAATTATATTCAGGAACACCGCGAATGTGGCCATTTTGAAATGTCCTCAGTAACCCACTCTACACTTTGTCCTAATTCCAGTCCACATTCCTAATGTTATACTGATTTCAGTCCCTACTCAGTCCGTACCCTCATACATTATCCTGATTCAGTCCACACACACGTCATTATGATCTATTCCACACTCATACCGTTAGCCCGATTCCAGTATACACTCATATATTACCCTGACTCCGTTCCTCACTCATATCATCCTAATTTCAGTCCCTGCACATAGTGTTACCCTAATTCCAGTCCACAATCATGTGTTATCCTGACTCCAGTCCTCACTCATGTTACTCTGATTCCAGTCCATGTCCATAATGTTATCCTAATTGTAGTCCACATTCACCATGTTAACCTGATTCCAGTCGACACTCATAATATTACCCTGATCCCAGTTCATGATCGTAGTGTTACCCTAAGTACAGTCGACATTCATAATGTTACACCCATTTGCACCCACACGCATATGTAATCCCGATTCAAGTCGACACCCTCATAAAGTTATCCTGTTCCCTACGCCAGTCTCTGCCCTTGATTATATTTCAGGTTCACATGGGGGTCAATATTAAGATTACATATTCTGGGATGTGACGCCGTGTACTTGGACAAATGGGTACTAACTTTCCATTGGAACCCCTTTGAACCAAAGATGGCGGCAAGACATTCCTCCGAAACGTTTGTACCTGTATACTAAATCACACGGCGTCACATTACATAAAAAAAGCAATTTTCATCTTCCTTTTATGTACTCCGACTAATATTCGTTAAGTTTTACTTTTTTCTTCAAGGCGGCATTTGCCGTTACTTTTCATAGATTAATTATGTTGAAAAGTGCCGTATGTGAGTATCTGCTGGCGGAATTCAAGAGCTCTAAATCAGAATAGTGCTGTAGTGCCGTTCCCACGGGTGCGGCTGTTTGCGCTCAGTCAGGTGTGATGGCTTGACAGCAGGTGAACCAGCGGACATCCGGTCGGCCCCCGCAGCCCTTCATGGTAGACCATTCGACGGTCACGTAATTCTTTGGCTCACTTATTTATTAGATAAAATTTCTCGTTGCTTCACTTTCAGCAAACAACACGTGTAATGAGGTCCATTGAGATTACAGCGCTGCAACCTCTGCTTTTCCGGTGCCCATACATTCAAATTCCCTTCTTTGGCGCGAACTCTTTTCAAAAGATAGAAGATTTACTATTTATCGGTTTATTTAATATGAGAATGAAGAGGACATGACGGCAAAGTAACACCTGTGGAGGGATGTTCGGTGCATATACAGTTCAGTCGGAAAACCCGATAGACATCAGATATCTTGATATGAGTGGAAGTATTACATTGAAACATCGAGTAAATAGGCATAAAGTTATGGATCGAACTGAAGTACTTCAGGATAGATGTGCAAATTGTGGCAATGAAGGTAATTTTCACGCTGCAGGAGAGGTCTCCGTTCTTCTTGGATGTGGCGCCACGTGATTGGATAAGTGTTTTCCGACGTTTCGAGACAACACGCTGCTCTAATTTTCAAGAAAATGTACTTAGTCTAACATAGAATGATGTCAGCCACCAAATACGGTACTAGGGGAATATAAATTGATATTCTAGTTCCAGAATTTACGCTGCTACTACAACAGTTTTCATAATTTATTACAATTACAGCTAACAAATGCATACAGTCGTGTTAGTGTAATAATATTATTACATTAAACACCATATTCCAGTAATAATTAAATTATAATGCAATGAATGGAAAATGTAACGTTTTCTTCATCTCCAACAGGGACGAATATTCGAATATTACTTTAAAAATGGGCTAGAAAAATATTATTTTAAATATTACTTATTAAATGTTATTTAAGTACTAGATAAAATTTTTGTTTTAAAAACATTGAACTCAGAATGTTATCTACCACATTTGGGCATACAAATATAATCTCCTCTTCCATGAAATTTTATAGCTTTTTTACAGGATTCTGACAATGGTGCACGACATTTGAACTCACACGACGTTAGGACTTTGTTCATCGTATGTGTCGAAATATAATACACTACGATTCTGGAAAAGGTACTTTCTCCGTACTCAGGCTTACTTTTTCCAAAACAATTTCCACCAATAATTAGAGTGTAAATAATCATCTAGTGTTATGTAAGTGTATAGTATTTCAATGCATACGATGTAAAAAGTCCAAGAAGTCTATGAATTTATAACTTTTGTTTTATTGGTGCAAATGTCTGACACTTTTAAAATGGCTAGACTTCTGTGTAGCTATAAACACTGTAGGAAGATAGCGGTTTCGATTCGCAATTGGTTCATTGGAATTCTTCATCTATGCGGCCGCAATGTGACCCTGGGGTTGACTCAGCCTCTAACAGAAACGAGTGTCAGGGATATCTCCTGGGGGGGAAAGGTTGACAATCTTACAACCTCCATGTGCCGATTTTCTAGAAGTTCTGGGAGTCTCGACCTCTTGGAAACCTAAAGGCCTGTCGAGGCCTGTAATGGAACAGCTTTACCTGTTATAAACTCTGTAAATCATTATACTGTCACAGTTTAACTCTTTTTTAAAGTTTTAAGTTCAAGAACATAACCAAAATTAATAACAAATATTTCGGTATAAGACTTCAAAGTAATCTGCAGCGGCCGAAAAATGCAACCAATTGCTGCTCCCCTTGTCGTCGCCGTACTTTTTGTTGTTGTAAATATAATCACTCCCTCCTTTACCGCGGTGCGCTGGAGTACACCAGTAGCTATGGGCTGGACGAGCCGAGTTAACCATAACCTGAAGCAGAACAGTTTGTCTCTTCGTTATCCCGCCACGATTTGCTGTAGAGTCCAACAAGCCATCTGCGCAATGGAATCTTACCCCTCTTGTAGAATTAAGCTATTTCAGAATGTAAACTTCTGATACGTATTAGTAACTGTCCCCAAAATCTGCCTCATTAAACCTATGGCAGCAGATACCGGAGACTCAGCACCTAAAAAGTCAAAGAACACCTACTCGACAATTTGAACCAGTGCCATCTGCTTTGAATCTAAACAATGTGTTTCCATTACATCCGTCTTAATATTAACCTCCAATGCCCTCTGTTTTCCAAGACTTTTTCTAAGAGTCAGTGTTGTGTTTCCTTTCGTTCCAACACATTTCTGTCTGTATGCTCTATGCACTTAATATCCCTAGACATTTCGGTGACAGCATAATAAGTACAGTGACCGTGGTACGGGCAGGGCGATCTGGGATTCGAATGCTGGCAGAGGAAAGAGATTTTTCTCCTCTCTAAAATATCCACAACGGCCCCAGGCCCCTCCCCCCCCCCCATCCTATTAGCCCCGAGGTGAAGAATGAATGGAGCTGTACCACTTACTTACTCCATGGTGCAGAGTCCTTCTTGAGAAGCTAACTGGTTTGCAGCTAGTCAAGAAATTCCCCGCATTTTACGGAACCCGAAGGTTCATTACCGCACTCACAAACCTCCGCCACCCGTCCCTAACCTGGGCCAGCCCAATCCAGTCCATATACTCACATCCCACCTCCTGGAGATCCATCCTAATATTATCCACCTATCTACGCCTCACTACTCACCTTAAATGCCATCATGGGGTTGAAAGGGACAATTTACCTTTACGGTTCATTGCCATCTTTAGACTTAGCATACACAAATACCAAATTTCGGTGCACGTTTTTAAATAATAAACATAAAACTTTTATTAAGAAGGAAAATTTTGTATTTATATAAATACAACATGACGCAAAGTACGTAACTGTTCCAAGAGGCTTTCTCCGTCGAACGTCTATACATTTATCATCTCTCCCATTCCCTGATACTCCCGGGTCACTGTAGCCTCCTTAATTTCACTATCCTAACCTGTATAAATCAGGAAGTTCCTCATTATATAATAATATCCCAAATTGTTCACTTCATCCTTCAGAGGTATAATATTTTCCTGAGCACTTTAATATTTGCAATTTATGTCCTTCCTTCAACGTAAAGGACCTCATTTCATAACCAGACATAACATTTCTGCCAAACGTATTGTTTTATATACCCCGATATTCAACCCTTCTCACACTAGGACGGCTTATAAATTTAATGACAAAAATATATTTCCAGATTTAATCTTCTCGCAACAGCGCATACAACAATTGTTCATGTATCATTGCCGTTCCAACAAACGTGTTTCTCAATCAGCGATGACGTATACAGTCCATGCTAATGTGCACATTCGGAAATTTGTACAGCATATGGCAGGCGGTGCTCTGAGCATACTGCGCCTGCGCCTGTTCCCGGCATGCAGCTACAATAATGTAAGGACAGTCTGTTCAGTGGCCGAAACTATCAGCAGCATCGCTATCACAAACCTGCCTGCATTAACTCGCTATATGACTGACTGTGGTAGACTGTTGAATGTTCAAGTAACTAGTTTATTACGTAAATAACTAATTATACTCTACAATAAATAACAATCCCCAAATTATAGAACTCTCTAATACACGACAAACGTTTACAGACACACGTCGACTTACGCAGTATTTGCGTTTCAGAAGGTCTGGTGCAAGACGAAATTTGCGAAAGTCATACCTGACTGTACGTATTACCAAAAGTATATGTACACCGAAGGCAAACTCCAAACTTCAACCCGCCAAAAACTGTTCGGTCACAGCATGACCGCCCCGCCTCCAGTGTTATCGCTCAGCAGTACTCTTCCGCCACATTCATTTCATTGCAATTTAATTCCATCGGGGAAAAATTCGTCGCGCGTTCCATAAATGTTGAACTTCTTTAGTCTTTTAAAAATTGCGTGCGTAGCTTGAAATTGCGTAAGTAAGGGAGTGTTCACTTCTACTTTCCTGAATAGTATCGACCGTTTGGTTTTTGTAATCTAGATGCAGTTTTGATCTTGAGGTGTGTCATCCCCGTTGTGTGGTATAATAACAATATAATAAAACGTGTATATCACTATATTTAGTCTAACACAACCATGTTAACCTTCTGTTGTAGAGTATAACACTACATGTTTCGGCCCTCTGTGTGGGCCATCATCAGGTGTGACTT
>Ga0123355_10017535_pt1 | contig 11320 bp, 9 predicted proteins | sample TergutEmb28metaG_3_FD_89872 | JGI IMG/M metagenome (GOLD analysis project Ga0123355, IMG submission 89872) | Embiratermes neotenicus P1 segment gut microbial communities from Petit-Saut dam, French Guiana - Emb289 P1 | ecosystem: Host-associated > Arthropoda: Insects > Digestive system > Gut ...
AGATAGGTATTGAGAAATTTGTTGAAGATTGTGTTAATATCATTATCTTGAAAAACTTCTTCCCAATTTTCATAGCTTAATAGAAGGGTAAAATTCATTATGGAATGTTCGTTCATTTTTCTTGTTTATGTATCTGACATACACAGTTCCAAAAATAGTTGTTTATGTTTAATCATTTGATGAGTGTAACAAGGCACATCTACTCCCTTAAGTATACGATTCCACAAAAAAAATGATAACCCAGAAATATCTTCAAGAATGATGGCTACAGTACCTAATCAATTTTTTTGAGGAACATTCCACAAATGTTCTGATTATGAATAGAAATCCCAGAACTGGGTCTAGGAGGACTTGCCAGAATGAACAGAGTCAGAAAGTGAGAGATGGGTAAGATCCATATATATGGCTGATCTTTAATCATTGACTGTCCATTACCACACTGGCCACAAATTTGAATTATTTTGCAAACAGAACTTACGATAAAAATAGTGATGGTGTAATGAGACGATATTTACCTATGTGTATATTGTAAGTATGTTTAAAAGTACATATTTGAAATGGCTTGCCAAGTCTTGTTACATGGCAGCCTACAAGTTTTAAAGTGCAGAATTCTCATATCATGGATTGTACACTTTCCTTGATTTTACACCATTTAGAGGTAGTCCCTGCAGAAGTATAAAATTGGAATTTTACTGTATTCCCATCTTATCTGACAACATATAACCTCCTCAGTTCAGATCCTTTGGTTAAATAAACTAAGAGCAATTGAAAGCAGTGATTAGGCCAGAGAAATTGAATTTTTAACACTACGGTAAAGTCATAGAGATATGAAAATTTTTATCAACTTGTCAGTTGTGCAGGAATTACAATATTAACCTGAACATAAGACACTAATTTTATCGTAATTCATCGCTTGAAAAATGGGATGTTTCTTAGCTCACATAGTTAAAAATTTTTTTTGTCTGGGTATTTTCCTGAAGACTGAAGATTGCAAAGAGGGTTGTCTCGTTTTTGGGTAAATGCTGCAGTAGAATCCACGTTCATATTAACAAATGGCAAAAATTAATGTTCAGTGACCACAGTGAATAGCTTATTTTATGTTTATATCACATTATGCACTAACAAGCTTCCTGAATGTTGCAGCAGTGACAATTACTCCATCACTTTGATGGACCTGTTTGGTTTTGAATGCTTCAAGAAGAATGGTCTGGAACAGCTGTTCATCAATACCCTGAATGAACAGTTGCAGTGTCACTACAATCAACACATCTTTGTATGGGAGATGGTTTGTACCACCCAATTTAATACACCATGTTATAATTTGTTTATTATTTTAGAAGTAAAACAGTATTTCATACCTTGGTAAATATATTATTGTTTGTAATGATGCTGACACATAAGAAGTCTTCTGGAATGTTCCCTCATTTAATTGATAAACAGTTACTGAAATTCAGCAGTGTCATAAGACTTCATCATGAGGGTCACACAGTCCAAAAAGTAACTTCTCAGTAGTAACATACCAAAAAACTTCAAATTTCAGCAACACCACTGGGAGAACCTAAAATCTCACAAGGTTTGGATGCTTTATAAGAACAAAGCATGTGTGGCCAATACCCTCATATTCTCTCCACTTTAATCAGGCAATCTGGATAATTCAGAATTTAAAAAATTATTTCCTTAGTAACAAAGATTGCTAGATGGCTGACTAGATATATGGCTAGTTGTTATAATATCTCTGTCCTATCTTTTATCTGTCACATGATAGTTACCTGTGTTGCCTGTTCACATGATCTGTTACTTTGTATGAAAGAATTTTGATACAAGAACAAAGATGTACTTGCAATATCAAGTTTTGTAAATCAGTGAGGTGATGGGATATGATTTAAATGATCAAGGTTCAGTTTCCTGTAAGAATGATTTGATTCTTGATTCATTTAACAAGGCTATCTCACCTCAATAACTTATAAGTATAGGCTGTCAATTTCTGTTTTGTATTTATACAATTTATAAAATTAACAAGCATGCACAAGTATTCAGATTTGAAACAGATTATTTTAAAGCTGTCCATACTGTGAACTGTTTCAATCAGTGTATTCAGTTGATTTCACCAACGAAATGCACGTCTTTAATACTTACATATAATTAGTACTGTGTGTTTGGTTGGTGCAATAAACCGAGTACATTGAAATACATTATTTAATATGTTTAGCAAACATGGGAAAGAAAAAAATAAATAAAAAATTATAGTCTGAAAACCTGAAGGAAAGAGACTATATGGAAGACCTGGGCCAGGGCTGGTGAACCTATGGCATGTGGAAAGATTTCCTTGCCATCCAGCATTCACTGCTGCCCCCAACTGTGAAGAGATTGTATATGCATTATTGTTGCTACCAAATAATACTGTGAGTGTAACATTTTTACACAAATTGGGAGCAGTATGAAGTGTTCACTGGATATTTATCACTGGGGCACCAGCTGGTGGTGACTGGGGGAATATGTGACATGGGACAAAATGTTGTACAATCTTCTTTTCAAACAGAAAGTTGCAGCAGCCCCAGTTACTGCCACGTTTTCTTCCTTATTTCATTCCTCGAGGAGACCCCTATTAGAAATATAATAATTATATTATGCAAATAATAATAATGCAGGAATTAATAATAATTTATGAAAGACTCCAAGACCTTATTTGCTCTTCAGAATTCCTATGTGCACATTAAAAGGTTTCTTCAAAATTTATGGACAATTTGGGTATGTGCCCTCAAACTGGCTTGCTAGCCCTCACCTAGGCGATTGCGGTAGTATTAAAATTCATCTTAAAGAAATAGGATAGGTATGTAAACTGGATCGAACTGACTAAGGATGAGGGCCATTCAGGGCCAGCCAGGCAACTGCTGGGGGCACTAAGTAGTCACTGCAATAATGGAAAATATGGTGCCAGTAAACTCAGGTTTCCACACGCAAAATAATTTTTCTGAAAATTGTCTGCAGTTTGGGCATGTGCCCTCATAAAATTCGCCAGCCCTGACCTCAACTAAAAAAGTTTAAAGAATATCAGTTTGAGGGAAGCTAAATTATTAGCGTGCCAGGGGCACCCAAGTTTTGGGCCAACCCTGGCCCATTGGTATGCTCTTTTCATATGATAATTAAACCTTCTAGTTTGTTGACAGAGGGGGATTTTCTGGACTAGATGTGTGACTAATAGTACAAGAATTTTACAGCATGGAATCAATTGTTTACTGCATTGTCTTGGTTGTAAATATAAAGCATCAATTTATTTTATAGCTGTTGGATTTAAAAGTCAAAGTATTTGTAATATGTACTGTATTTTCCCAAGTGCAAGACAACTCTAATCTCTAAGATGACTTCCCCAGAAATATACGTCTACTAAAAAAAAAATATTTTACTGTTAATTGCATACACTTCATACACAAAGCATGTCAAATTCTATCTAACTTAACCAGTCAGTGTCACAGTCTCTATCTTCATAGTCAGTGCCTTCATCTTCCTCATACACATTCCTAACATCCCCATCCTCTTCTCCACTATCCACATCATCATCATTAATCTCATACATTGCACTGGATATACAGCAGTTCTTAAAACCCTTCACAGTCACTTCTGGTGAGAAACTCTGCCATGCTGTTGTGATCCACATTGACTAAATAATACATTTATATTTCTTGGTTTATAAACTGACTTGAACCCATGAAGATTTACAATTTTCTCCAAAGATGGTGTTAGTGTTATTATGAATTTTAAATACAATGTTCTGGAACTCTGTGTTGTGTCTGTAGTCTGTTCAATCTGAGTTTGTGGCTCTTTTATGGTTTTTAAATTGTAGATTGGTCCAGGTGTTATTTTTTAGTCTTGTAGTTAATTTTTTGATAGCCATTTTCCCGTTAATACCCTTTGAATAGTTCTGTTCTCAACTGCATATCTTGATCAGTTTCCTGTTTCTGTGGTACCCAGTGAGAAATGCAGCTGGCTTCTGAAATGTGCTTATTTTAAAAATTAGAGTTCAGATAAACTCCAAAGAAGAAGAAGACTGTATCAGTTAACTTTAGTCATGCTGTATTCTGTCTTTTGTCTATACACAAGGATTTGGTGATGCAGGCCTTGGTTCGGCTCCACATGGTCCAGTTCAGATTTATCCAATTTGGTGCAGTTCGGTTTGGTGTTTCATAAGATATTTGAAGACAACCTCGTGTATTTAAGCACAGATTTCAGAAAATTAACCTCATCTTGCATTGGAGTAAATATTGTAACTTAGGTTATATATTTTGCCGTGTTTTGTGGTTATAGCAACATGTCCAGACTTAACAACACCGCCTTTGGCTCTGCAGAGGAATCAGCACATTCCTCCAGAATTTTCCCATATGATTAACATATGCATTGTCCTTTTAATACATTTCTTGCTTAAAAAGATTTCCCACCTCAAGAGACATGAAAAGTTCACAAACCAAAGAATTTTGACCCATTTATTACACTTTTGTATCAGAATTTTAAATAGTTTCCCATTTTTTTATTTTCTTATTAACATACAGTGATAAAATAACACTCTCAGTGCATAAGGATTAATTGGCAAGGTAATTTACACCATGGACCCGAGGGACAGATAAGCGACTCAGTGTTAATTCATGGAAATGTGACAAGAAATGACATCACATTTGGACTTCGCTGCCATCATTTCCCACACATGCATTTCACACAGTGAGATGCAACCAACATCAGGCAGGTGGAAATATGAGAGGTGCAGTGGTAAAAGGTGGAAAAGGGCACTGTGTTGCTTCGAAACACCAGGATTCATCAAATTACCCTCTACACAAAGCAACATTCCGGAAGACCAGAATCCTCAACATCAGTGCTATGGAAGCCTAAATCTCCCATCCATTTGGTTTGCAGACCTCACATAGCATTCTGACAGACATTCTTGTTCTAATTTCTGTGCGTTTACTTGCAGCAAGAGCAAGAGGCAGAGGAAATATCAGCTGAAATGCTATATTACTATGACAATAAGCCTACTGTGGATGAGCTGATGGCAAAATCAGATGGGCTGTTTCACTTACTGGACGAGACTAGCAAGACCAGCCATCCCTCTGACTTCTTACTTGGTTAGTCAAGGAAAATAGTGTATCAATGTCTAAGGTTTCCCAGTTGCCCTTCTTATATATAAATATTTAGGAGTCAGTATGTTTCGTGGAACAATAAATAAAATCTGAAGCCTCATTGTTAAACTCTCATAATTTTATATTGTTTTTGATTTGTTCATACTTATGAAATATGTCAACAGCACTGTAAATTTTTTTAACTTCATTTAATCTATAAGACAGGTCATGTTATAGCTCAGGCAATTATTCATACAGTTCTCATGTGAAGGCCTGACTTTGGTCTCAGGGCAGTCCATATGGGATTTGTGATGGACAACGTGGCAGTGGGATAGAGTTCACTCAGAGCATGTCTGCTGTTCCTTGGCAGTTATCATTTCACCACTGCTTCATAATCCTCTGTCATCTGGGGCTGGTACAATAGGTCTGATAGAGACTCCAGCATTAAGGGACTTGGACTACCCCCATCCCAATAATACAGAAAATACTGTAGTCTGTTAAAGTGTCATTAATCACAACAGTCAAATTTATTTAAGTCAGATGCTGATATTGTGGAAATCCTGATAATTTGGCATTTGCATAAAACAGTCCAAGGTCTGGAAGTCCTCCAAAATGGCCACCAAGAGTGTCTATAAATTGACTGTTGTTATATCTTCTGGCACCTTATTTCATGCTACATCAGCTTCTTCATTCTCCTGGTCCTTCAGCATCCCCGGTAGAAACTGAAAACACTTCAGAAAAAATATACAAAGACCCAGATACCCCTGAAGGAGGTATCCAAATGGAATACTCCTAGTTGTGCAACCCATATGTAGGATAAGGAACAAAATATTACCTGTAAGTTATCAACACCTGTCCAGCCCTGTGGTTGCTGGATTAATATAATTCTCACTTACATAAGATTGAAAGAAATAACCACTGAATTTGTCAGTATATAAAGACACAAACAGTTCACATTTCTTCCAATTTAATGCTCACTTAGCATTTGTAAAAGAGGGAAACATGAAATAGAAGCTTTTTAAACATTATATTTTGGATTTTTTAGAAAAAAAAAATCTCATTTTATTGTTACTAATAATCTGAGAAATATCTGCATGATGAAGCATTAAACACAATTCAGTGGGACTCTATAGAGTATATGTTCTTCCCTGAAAAGTTTGTAGTTGTTTATCTCATGTGTTAGAAACTTCATGGAACCCAAAGTTTGTCCCCATGTGATGAGAATGGAACCTGAGCCACCATGATCTAGCTTACACCTTTCAATCACACTTCTACAAAATCCATTTGATATTATATTTCCATCTATACTTATATCTTGTAATTAGTCCCCTCCATTCAGATTTTCCACCAAAAATTTGTACAACCTTTTATTTCCTCATGTGTACTACAGTTCCCCATAATTTTAATCTTTTTATCATTATTTAATTGCCCAAATAATAGTAGTTGAAGTGTACAAAAGATTAAGGTTCTTATGATGATTTTCTGTAGTCCCTTTTTGCTTCACCTGTCCTAATTTTGAATATGTTCCTCAAGACTGAAGGTAATTTCGTTCTTCACAGTGATATATGTTGCACACTTATAACTCATAACATGTAAAATTATACATTAAAATTTACATTTTTTGACAGACATGTTAGGCAAGAAGATTCTGAAATGAGTGGCATCAAGCATATCCACATTTAAGCTCCTCTTAATTTTATTACAAATCTGATATTAGTTCATTACTGTCTTCCAAAGTACTTGAACTGTGCCATAATTTCACAAGATTTGTTAGGTTGCCTTATAATGTGATTTTGTTATGTATTCTAGCGACATATACATATGTTTACTCTAAGTTGATTTATCAACAAAATTGCTACCTTCTAGTATAGGTCTTGTTCTCTGTCTTTCATTGAATACGGCTTCACCTAATAAATTAGCATCAGTGGGTAGACCAGCAGCTGATGAGTTGCTTTCTATTCCAGTATAACATTATTGAAAATGACTGGATATTTTCCTGTCTCGAGAAATTAAGTAATACAGGGGTCCAATTGGAAAACCAGGGAGAAAGAAACTACTTGAAGACCAAAGGCATAGATGGGAATAATATTAAGAGGGATCTTAAAGAAATAGGATTGGCCTATGTGGAATGGATTCATCTGGTTCAGGATAGGGTGTAGTGGCAGGCTGTTATTAACAAAGTAATGAGCCTTTGGTTTCCATAAAATTCAAGGAATTTCTTGTGTAGCTGAGGATACATTAGCTTCTCCAGCATGATTGTGCTGCATGGATTTTGTTAGTTCATTAGTTATGTTTAAGGTTACTTATGAAAATTGTTTTACTGCAGGGCTTCTGGACAGGTATCAAAAAAGTTTCAAACTCCAAGTACTGGGTGATGAACATGAATTCAGCATTGCACACTGCACAGGCAAAGTGTTATATGATGCACGAGGTATGGCTGGTAGGAACCAAGATTTCCTGTCTCCAGGGATGGTGGATACAATGTGCTTATCATCTGACAAGGTGGTGAAATGTCTGTTCAATAACCAGCTATCCCGGACTGGTAACCTCATCATGTCTGCTGAAGACTGTGGTGTCACTGCCAACACAAATAAAGAACGCTGGGGTATGGCTCTCATAACAGGCAACACCTGCAGAGCCCAGGTGAAGAAGTTACATGAATAAATTTTGAGATATTTAACTCTTCATTCAATTGCACAAGTCATGTAGTATCAGGCTGTATGTGAAGATAATAGAGATGAATCTGAAGGAGGTGGTCATAGCCAGCCAGAGCATTTCCAAAAACTGTCAGTCAAGATTTGAGCCATGGGAATCAACACCTGTGTTTCAGTGGTGTGGTTACACACATTACGCAGGTTTTGGAAAGGGTGGAAAAGTAATGGCAGACTAATTTCACTGAGGGGGCATTTGTTTGACTTTTATTGAGCAATACCAAATATTTGATACTTTCCTTTGGTCTGATACTACATTTCCCTTTGGTATCAACACTCTAATTTGAGCCAGGATTGCATAGAAGGTATAGTGACTAGCCTACAGACTAGATCAATCTGGGGCTAAAATCCCAGTAGGGGCATAGACTCATGCTTCTCCTGATCATTCAGACCAGCTCTGGGGCCCACCCAGCTTCCTGTTCAATGGGAACTGGGGGATACCTAGGGGATAGAGTGGCTGGATCTTGAAGCAGACCACTCATCTTCTAGTAGTGTCAAGGTTAAGAAACGTTGGTGCTGTACTGTTAATCTTCCTGCATGCCTTCTTGGCTTGTGTAGTGACAACTTTACATTTTTTTAAACCCTGAGTACCATTTAGTTATATACTGTATTTAGAGGAAAACGTCACAGCTTAAGAGAACAATGTACCTCTGGAAATGCCCTGCTAAATGATACTGTCGAGTGGTTAGCTTCATGTATAGAAGATACAATTTGCAGACCCAGAGATGGTTTTGTCAGTCCATTTGGAAAATAACGGGTTATTACATGACACTTTCTCGACTACACAGGTTATATCGATGTAGTGCCTTCTAATGGTCACAAGTGCTTTCTTCCACACATTGATGATGAACATATCCATTTCACCTTTATGGCATGTGACATCCATGGAGATAACTCTTGTGTGTCCAATATTTTGGCACTCCTTCATGGCATATGGCTTCCCAAGTATATTGATTGCTGATGTCACATTCCAAAAGACCTTAAAGAACAAAATTAATGTGTACCTTGTCAGGGTGTGTTATATTACTCTCTCTGTCCTACCTCCACCATCGGTACTCAAGTCATCAGAACTTCATTTGGTGCAGCTCATTAAAGATGTGTATAAAGTCGTATTCATCCTGCAGAAGTTCCACATTGCGTCACAAGGCCAGTTCTCCCAGACAAGGCAGATGCAGACAGCAGTTGCAACATATCGAGCCATCAGTCTGGAGATTCTGCGGGGAGCAGGCAGCAGTGGCACCCACTTTGTTCGGTGTATACGCACTGACCTGACAAAACAGCCTAGAGGCTTTCACCATGAACTCGTGCGCCAGCAACTAAGGGCCCTTGCCGTGCTTGACACAGCCCAGGCCAGGCAGAAGGGATATTCACACCGCATTCCTTTCGCTGAATTTATTTGCAGGTAAGTTACAAATATGAAACATTCATTGAGACTGTGGTACAGTTAGGGTTGTATTTTGTTGCATGTTATTTAACCCTCTATAAATTGTACCACATGAAATATATTACATACATATTTCTGAACTATTTTTGTATTTGAAAACTTAGTGTATTACTATTAAAGCACAGAATCATGCATCTTATTCATGTCCCTTCAACTGTCAACTTTTTCAGTTTTAGAGTAGTCAAGTATAGTACTCTATACTTAGTACTGTTCATTATTATATATTTTAATTCAGCTATTTGAAGTAAACACTTCAAAAAGTTTCTCTGACCAAGAGCCACATCAGGTGGTTGAACAGCAAGTGGACCAACGTTTTGAGAACCCTCTGTGTTCTTGTTTTCAAAGGAACTGAATCAGTTTTGTAGAATTAATTGCTGTGAAAGCTTTAGATTATATGAATTTCTTCAATTGTCAACATACATTTTTTATATTTCCAGTTTTCTTAATGCCAAATCTTGTTTTGCAGAGCATGTGCTTTTGTGGGAATGAAATTCTTGTGTTCAGCAGTTTGTCATTGTCGTTTCAACTGTTTGATTCTTCGTCATTTTGTGCAACTTGATAGTTACTCATATTCTAAATATATTTTCCCTAATGCTTTTATCATTAAGTCATGATGAATCCCTACCAGCTGATCCAGAAGTGCAGTGCAGTCAGCCTAGAAGCAGTACAAACCACCCACAAGCAAATTCTTTCTGTGCAGTTTAGCATATGGCAAGGAGGAACTCCATACACTTAGTTTCAAAAATTCAGTGTCCTTAACGACACTTTTCTTACAAATATTGGTCCTTCCATCATCAAATCTCATCTTTCTCTCTAAGTATCATGAGACACAAAATTCTTCCATATTGTCCCAGACATTTGACGGTACAAGAACTGCACAAACCTTCAAGTTTTGAATGTGGTACTATGTTACAGGTATAAATTTCTGGCATTTGACTTTGATGAGACAGTGGACATAACCAAAGACAACAGTCGATTGCTTCTGGTACGCCTCAAGATGGAAGGCTGGGCTACTGGCAAGAGTAAAGTTTTCCTCAAGTATTATCATGTGGAGTATCTTGCCAGGTGAGTCTGGCCTCATATTGCCATGATCCTTGCCATAAAAGCACATCACACTTCTGTGGACAGAACCACAGTGAAATAAACATTGAAAATGCATGCAAGTAATAACAGGAAATGAACCATCAGTCAAAACTAAGGATATTTATTATACATGCATCTCTATTGTATATTATATATACAGATCTCATTAAATTCAAACATCTTAATTAATCCTTCTTGGTATTTTTTTTTATTCTGTATTACATGATGATGGCCTATTCCAGCAACCAGATTCCTGTATACATAACAAACATTCTTAGCTGTGTGATTCATGGGCCACTCTCTGTTATTCCTTATTATGCCAACGGTATGAATAAAGTTAAGATCATGCATATAAGTGTTCCTCTGACCAACTATCAGTTCATCGTAATGTGCAACACTATGTGCTCTTGGGAATTTATGTGTGTGTTACAGCTGTGTCAGCTCAAAACAAACTCCACGATAGAGTTATTCTTGAGAAATTGACATGACCCAGATCCTCAGATCCTTAATAAGTAGCATGTGTATTTTGTAATCCACTAGTTCATTACAGTATTCAGATATTTTCATTTCATTTCATTTATTTTCCCAAATTTCCATATACAGGAATATATCCAATGGATATAGGAATAGTCAATCGATAATTAAATTGGCTCAATAATATGGTAAGCCATACATTAAAATTTACAATAGAAACACAGTACATTTTTAGTACGAATGTAAGTTTTACACAATTTGTGTTTCAGTGAATACAATAAACATTAGATGGCTTGATATGCACCAGAAGTATCATTGTTTGGCAAAAAATTCATCTAAACTATAAAATGAGTATTTTTCCAAAAATTTTCTCAAGGCACTCTTAAACTTACCGGGCTCACTGGAAATGTCTTTCAGTGCTCTAGGAAGACTATTAAAAACTTTTACACCCGAACAATAAACTCCCTTCTGGTACATAGTCAATGTTGCCTGGGGTACATGTA
>Ga0123355_10017537_pt1 | contig 11320 bp, 5 predicted proteins | sample TergutEmb28metaG_3_FD_89872 | JGI IMG/M metagenome (GOLD analysis project Ga0123355, IMG submission 89872) | Embiratermes neotenicus P1 segment gut microbial communities from Petit-Saut dam, French Guiana - Emb289 P1 | ecosystem: Host-associated > Arthropoda: Insects > Digestive system > Gut ...
ATGTCTTATCATTTTCGGTTTCAATGGTCTTCTAATTAACACGGCTCTAAAACACTAGCTGGGAAAACTGTATCGTAGCGTGGGTTTCAATGGTCTTCTAATTAACACGGCTCTAAAACCGCTCGTCATCATATCAGCCACAAGTCCAGGTTTCAATGGTCTTCTAATTAACACGGCTCTAAAACTGAACCACCCCATGGATAATTCTTCCAGTAGTTTCAATGGTCTTCTAATTAACACGGCTCTAAAACATAATATCATCTCTTAATTGCTTCCAAGTCGTTTCAATGGTCTTCTAATTAACACGGCTCTAAAACGATGACGTAACAGGCTCAGCGCAGCACTACGTTTCAATGGTCTTCTAATTAACACGGCTCTAAAACTTCTCCTAAACGTTCGGCGCTCTTTTCTTTGTTTCAATGGTCTTCTAATTAACACGGCTCTAAAACTTTGTACTGCACGCGGAAATATTTTCTATCGTTTCAATGGTCTTCTAATTAACACGGCTCTAAAACTAGAGGAAAAGATGAGTTCGAGGCGTGGAAGTTTCAATGGTCTTCTAATTAACACGGCTCTAAAACGGTCTACCTGTGGGTAGTACGGATTTTACTGTTTCAATGGTCTTCTAATTAACACGGCTCTAAAACTGCAAGTTCTTCTTGGTATGCATACATTCTGTTTCAATGGTCTTCTAATTAACACGGCTCTAAAACTTGTCGGACGTGATAGAGTCAGACGTAGAGGTTTCAATGGTCTTCTAATTAACACGGCTCTAAAACCTGTTGGGGTGATAATTGTATGATGTTCATGTTTCAATGGTCTTCTAATTAACACGGCTCTAAAACCTCGTAATCTTTTCTACGCCAGATTTCAAAAGCATATTCGCTTGGTTGGCATTCCTTCAAATTAGAAAACACTTCGTGACTTTCAAGCTTTCGCAAGAAAATTTGATACATATATTATAACATTCTTTACTATAAATTACTAGCTAAGATGACAAAATCTTCATCTAGAATTATTTGCTTTTTCAAGCCTTCAAAAGGGTATCGATCAATAAGCAGGACAGGTATGTTATGTAGCTCAGTATATTCTTCAAATGATTTCAGCTCTTCCATAGTTAAATAAGCTCCTATATTAACAAATATAAGCAATTTCTTCTTTGCTAAATATTTGAATACTTGGATTATCTCAAGTGCACGCTCAAATACTGTGTCGGTTTGTATTTCAATCCTAATTCTTAATGCTTTAAATAAATCAATTAGTGCCATATCTTCCATTTCTAAATCAATTTCAAAGTTTAATATTTCTTTATCAATTAGACTAGTTACTTCACATAATAGTTGCTCAACCTTTGTCTTTATTTCAGGCTCATCCGAAATTTGCATTTCTAAATCTTTATATATTAACTGTAAAACTGATGCTGAATTAACATCATAACCTAAAATATCAATAATGGTCATTAACTCTCCTGATTTTAATCTTTTATAGTTCTGATCAAATATTTTCAAGTCTCCGTTTTCATCTGTATATTGGTAAAGGCTTTGAATAAATCTTGCAAAGATTTGTGTTTCTTGTATAACAAAACTTGTCGCTCCACTAATTGCAATTGGCTCATCTAACATTTTAAAATTGAAACTAATCAATTGGATCACTCCCTAGGAAAAGCAACCGATTATCCGCATTTGCAACACTGGAATCTCTTTCTCCATGCAAATATATCATTCTTGCAAATTGTTTCTCAGTGACCTTGAGCAACGTCACATGTCCTTTTTTAGGTGTGTTTTTTCGAAGTCTTCTTACCATTGCTTGCGATGCAGTATCATTTAATAATATTTTTGTGTAAACAGAAAATTGATGCATCATGAAACCTTCGTTAATCAAAAATTTTCTAAATTGACGGTAATCACGTTTATCTGTTGGAGTCAATGTTGGCATATCAAACATTAATAATAATCTCATATATCTGTAGCTCACTTTGCAAATACCGGCAACGTATCACAATCATTGTTCAAATAGTCAATAAGCTGTCTTGTATATTTTCTCACAATATTGTTCAAATACATATCTGACTTTTCATATGAGTAAGTCTGTGTAAATAGCTTTAAGAGCTCTCGCTTCACAACTGGGAACTCTTTCCCATTATTTTCATATACAATTTCATCAACCAATACCCTAAAAGGTTCCATAATATCACTAGCTAAGTTGAAATCATTAAATTGATTTGCGTGCCCTACTCCTATCTGGGTCAAGCAACCACATTTTACAATTTCTCGAGCAAAAACAGACATGAGCAATGTGTAGCCATAATTTAAGCTTGCATTAATATCGTTATCCAAACCTCTAGCAAAATCATTCCCATACAATGTATTAAAATTTATTCTAGCTGCATGACCTTCGCGATTACTCACATCATCATCTTCCAAACCATCAAGCAATGTAAAAACAGACAATGCTTGTTCAGCAAATCCGCATTCACTTAAGAATCTACCTTGATTGTAAATCTTTTGGTATAAAAGGTTGATCCAAACCTCACTCTTCTTCTCACGTTCCCAAGAAAATTGCAATTTCAACTGCAATGATGAATCATGTCTTCCATAGTAAGGAAGCAACTTTGTAGCTGGTAATCTCTTTGAATCACAAAAAATAGTTAAAATGTGATAATCTGTAAGCTTAGAAATAAGCATTGATGTAATAGCTATGTCAGTCGTTTCAAGAATGAGAGTATCAACCTCTGTTAAATGTATCATTTCAGTATTTTTGGCTGATTTGTAAATTAAATGATTATTTTTATAAGACAATTTGCTGTGTTCATTTACTACAATCGTTCTAAAACCCATTTAAATCACCTTTTTATATGTATTTTTTACCACTCTAAAGTTGACAAATCTCTTTTTTTGTTGTATAATTAAGACGTTAATTTGAATGGTCTTCTAATTAACATGGCAAGTTAAAATAAGCTTAATGCGTAACCATTTGTGACGGCGACATCGCTGTCTTTTTTTTGTGTTAAAAGCAAGATATCCCTGATTCTGCCTTACACCTAACTTATATTTTACGGCGTGTTTCAAAAAGGCCTGTTATTGACTTATAGATCAAAATAGAATCATTAGTAATGATATTCCCTCTTAATTGCTGAGATGTTGTTCCTAATCCTGCCTTCTGCAAAGCCTTTAACCCCTGATTAGAGCCTTTGGTTATGCTCATCATTTCTTCGATAATTCCTATTTGCTCATCAACAGAAGAGCTATAAAAATTCTCCTTAATTGTTGTATCAAGCAATGGCAATTTAATTTCTGTAAATAATTTGTTCTTTTTGATAAAATTAGATAACAAAATATAAGCATTATATATTTCTTCTGTTGTTGAACTTATACTTACAAATGTCATCATAGGTAATTGTATCACCGACTGACCTTCCTTGTAACTAGCGACTAACCGATGTGCATTTTTTGACGTAATAAAATGTGTATATTTTGGTACCTTTTCAACAACTATCATTTCGATCTTAGCTTTTGGATATAATTCCTTCAAAAACTCAACTTTATTAGCTGTTTTTTCGTATTCCAAAGCTACCATTGCTGGAATTGACATTGGTTTTATTTCCCCTTTTGTAGTCTTTACTAAGACTGTAAATGCTGAAATTGGACTTTTTGTTCCGCCATACATCGTAGAGGAAAGGTTTTTTTTCACGCCTATTGCTCTTTCATCTTTTTTAAAGATAGACTCATCGCCAAATTTTCCATTTTGAACTTCTGTTTTCTTAACAATATTCATGTTTCTACGTTTAAGGTTCCTTTCTATCATGCCAAGTACTTCATCCCGCTTCCAAAATTCTAAAACTTCACCAGTTTCGAGGTCAAAACCTTCCCACACTTCTTCTATCATGCCAGTCAATAGTTGCCGAAAGAAGTTTTTACGCTGGCTACCCCACTTACCTGTTTCCCCTTCAGATTTTCGCTGATATTCACCATATACCCACATCTTTTTCAAATCTGGGCGAGTTTTATAGATGTACGTTGCTACAACAGCATTGAGATAAGCATCATGCGCATGGTGATAATCATTAATATCTCTGTTCTTTTTAAAGCCTTCATGAAAGTGAACTTTAAAAAAATTCGAGTTACTATATTTGCTCGCTAAAGTTTCACCATTTGGTAAAATTTTCAAACCTGCTACCTCATAAATCATATTGTCATTCATCGTTTTTTCAACATCAAATTCTTCTTTTGGAACATATACAATACCTTCTCTAAATTGGCTCGTCAAGCTAGATTTGGGTGTTAAAATTTCTATGCCAGTTTCTTTAAAATAACTTGATAGGATATTTGCAATATGTTTTGTGATTTGGCGTGTTTCAACAAGTTGGCGATTAATGAATCCCTCTTTTTCTTTATCACCTAAACTTCCTTTTGTTAAGTTTGCAAACTTCCGAGGTGATACTTGTCCATTCTTAGCCAGCAACTCCCAGTAGTCTCGCATCTTTCGAACAATATCTTTATGCGGGACATCACCACCCTTATTTTGGTTCTCAGTTTTAAGAACTAGTACTTTATTGTCAAATGAATCATCCTTGATATATGTTTGGGGAATGATATGGTCAACTTCATAGCTTGATAAATCTGATAACTCCAAAGACGCTCCACTATACATACATTTAGCATTTTGTAAGAAGTATAAAAAAACTTTTTCATTACTGAATATGTCATCTGCTTGATTCTCATGTTCTTTTTTTAATTCCGATGAAATTTCCTCCCCAGTTTTTTCTCTAAAATTTTTGTAGAAATTTTCGATTTGTTTAGCACGTGATGTCGAACGTCCTTCTGAATTTTCACGAGCCATTTCTACAACAATTTTACCAATTTTCTCTTTTCCTAAATATTCTTCAAGCTCTGAAATAATCTGTAAACTTTGCCAAATTCCCTTTTTAATTGCTGGACTTCCAGCTAAGTCTCTTACCATACCATAGTGTAAGGTATCAATATCTTTTTCTCCAACCTGATCTTTTTTAATTTCTTCGATTATTCTCTCATCTTCGATCAGTCTCATAAAATTATTATATTTTTCCTCTTTCAAATTTTCGATAATTGTTTTCCCATTTATAGCCGTGATTTCATTTAAAAGCTTTCCTGATAATCGACCCCATCCTGTATAATGCTTTTTAGAAAGTTTTTTAATTTGATCCTGAGAAAGTAAAGCATTCCAATCCTCATTAGCTTTTTTGATTCGCTTTTTAAGCACATCACTATCTTCAAAGATCGTTTGCCATTTTATAATTTCTTCAAATTTTTTACGATTATCCTCAATCATTTGCTCAGGTATTCCTGCATTAATTAAGTCAATAAATGTCGAATAGGTTGTATTATAACTTGGTGATCTAACAAATGTATCTATTCCGAATAATTGCTTTGGCGATTCTAGATTTAAATTTTCTTCTGCATTGAGAAAATCAATCATCGCTTTTGCAGTGACCTTCTTAGTTTTCTTAAATAATCTATTAACAATTTTTTTACGTAATTCAGGTGGGAAGTAACACTTTGTCCCCCCATTATACCAACCACCAATAATTAGCTCATTATATATTGTGAATTCTTGATAAAGTAGCGATTTTTTCGACAATACTTTCTCATTTGGTAAATAGGTACAAAAACTCGTCATACGTTCGATAAACTTAACAGCGGATTCCTCTTTATCTACAACTTGATCGAAGTTCCATGGTGTTATTTTTTCATCACTCTTTTTCTGCATCCAAGCAAAACGTGATCTGTCAGTTGTTTTATTTCCCTCAGTGCCATTGTTAGCCTGTATTAATGGACCAACATAATATGGTATTCTAAACTTCATTAATGTTTGAATTTTATACTCATCTACTTGCTTTTTTCCTTCATTATTAATCGCAATCTTCTCTCCTAAGAATGGATAGTATGCTTTCTGACTATTAATGATTTCTACAAGTTCATGCTCATGTACTTGATATGGAATTGCTCCATTATCTGACATCCGTTGTTTTGGTAAGTAATTTTCGAATTCCATTGCTTTTGCTAAATTTTTTATAAAAATCTTTTGCTTATCAGTTAGGCTTTCCGCATCAGTTAAATCAATTTCTTTTCCTGCATTGGGAAACTTGAGATTGGTAAATTTAAATTCAGCCTCAAAAGCTTTTTTAATTTCATTATAAAAATCTTCACGTGATGTTCGCTTCTGCGGGTTTCCTACTCCCTCAATGTATTTTGTATAAATACCATCTGCTTTAAAAAACATTGTATAGAAGTCGTACGAATGTGATTTTGTAAAATCTTTAAGTTCTGCAAGTTGTTTTTTGTGCAAATCAAATTTTTCAATCATTGATGCCGATAAGGTTTCTTGTGTTAAGATATTTGAAAGAACAACAGCTTCATAAATTTTCTTTCCAAGCCCAATAATTTCAAATTCTTCAGGCGAAAGATGTGACTCTATATCCATTAACTTATCATCAAAAGTTTCATCTGAATATTTCAATTTAACTGCTTGTGGAGCGTCTTTTTCTTTGTATTCATCTTTTGCGAAAATACTTGCCAGGTTGATGCTATTTCCCACTATAGCAGTATATAAGGCCTTCTGCTGAGTATCTTTTGCTTTTAGAAATTTTGTTGTTTTAGCCTTAGTTCCTTGATCATATTTTTCAAAATTCTGTTCGTTATTTAGCAAACTATAGATTTCAGTTAAATCAAAAGCTTTTTTTGATTTTGATAAAGTTCGATTTGTTAGAATTTCATTGGCCTTAGTTTCTTTACTTATATCTAATTCAAGACCTGCTATAGACAGTTCATTAAACCTCACTAATAATTCCCTCAAATTCTCAGAGACATTAATATTTTTCAAATCAAACTTCTGGCCTTGATTGACAAAATGCCCTCTGAATTTTAAGATATGATGTAAAGCCAAATAAACAAGGCGTAAGTCAGCTTGTTCAGGGTTGTCTATCAATCGTTGTCTTAAATGATAAATTGTTGGATATTTTTTATAATATTCCTTTTCATCTGGATACGATTCTCCACTACCAACTACCTCATTGAAGAATGGGTATTGTGTTTTAATGCTCTTTATATCATCACCATTTTGATAGAAACTCTCATCCATACGGATAAAGAAGCTTTCATCAAATTTAGTGATTTCACCATGAAAAATTTCACGCAGATAATTAAGACGCTTTTTCCTTCTAGCAAGACGTCGGCGACTACCTCGTTTTAATCTTGTATCAGCAGCAGTTTTACCTTCATCAAAAAGTCTAACTCCCCACAAATTGGTTCTAGAGCTACGTTTCCTCTTTGTGCCGTCAGTATCAATTTCAATAATTTTCTTCTTACCTTGCACAAGGTTAAAGTCATCATCAACAACCGCCCAGCCAACGGACGTCGTTCCTATATCCAAACCGATTGTATATTTTTTGTCCATTATTTCTTTTCCCCTTATAGTTGCATATTTGCGTGTTAATCCGCTTTTAATTATAGCACTTTCTTCAATAATTTTCAAACTATTTTTAGAAAAAAAGACATTTTTTGATCACATTTTACAATTCGCAGATTTGAACCATTTTAAGTAGTAAGAATTACTAATTACAGTAAAAAACACATCGTTCAAGAAAAGGTCTTTCTTCTGCATACTCAATCGGCGACGCCTTTTATTGCCAGGATAAACCGCATCGAATATTTTTGCAAAGGTAACACCACGTAATTAGTATCCCTAAAAGCCCATTTTCGTAATTTAGTGATACTACGCAAGTTTGCAAATAGGTAAAACAACGGAACTAGTATCCCTAAAACCAGCAATTTAGTGATACTAAATATAATCGAAGGAGGGATGATGATTAGTATAATACTTTCGATGCAGTTTATCCTGCCATCACCAAAAGATTTTATTGCCACTTGGGCATGCGAAAGATGTCTATACTTGTACTATTTACATCTCTGCTGCTCTATTAGTTTGTTATCAACAGATAATAGCAACTTAGCCAAACATGCTACAGCCCCTTTATTGCCTACATATTTTGTTATCTGAGTATGCATTTGGCGAGGAAGAAATATCGTCACAGTGGGCTTCACAACAAATCTCTTTAAATCACTACCTCCTGCTCTAATTTTGCTCAAGAAATTGACTCTTTTTTTGAGTTCTCTATAAAGTTATTTAAATAATGTATGATTTGTCCCTTTTTTTGTCATTTCTACGTCTACAACTTTCAGTTAAAAGCCGTAATGAGTAGTGAAAATAGAGGTTAGCAGAGAAAATGGTTGTTAATAGGAAAAAATGGCAGTTTAAATGATGTCTTTTTAATGATAACGCTTTTTTTGAAAAGATCTAAACAAAGACCCTTGACAATATACTAAAAACTGATAATATGTTGAATTAGAATATGTCGAATAGCGGTTTATTTTATCGAAAATTCTTGTAATATGATTTAAGAAAGGGGCATTTTTTAATGCAAAACGGAATATTAAAAAATAGAAAAAATAAAAAGAGGTTTTTATCATTTTCAATAGCATTTTTAGTCATAACATTTACCATCGCAGCTCTACAAACCGCTGCTAACGAGAGCTTGACCCTTATTCAACAAGAAGAGTCATTTGACGAGCATGATGAGAGCGACCAAGATGAGAGCGACTCTAGCATCCTAACTAGCACGTTGGGGGAACCTGTAGGAATGCAAGGTTTTTCCGGGTCACATACACTCAATGTTAATCCTGGTGAAAATGTCGAGATTATTGTGCAATTTCGCACACCATCAGCAGTTGCCCTACAATTGATGCAAAACAGAGATATACCATTACCTCCTACTCCTACTCCAACTGATGGAACTTTTGAAGAACAGGCACTGGCAGCCCATGATGTATTTCAGCGACAACTTAGCGAGTTAGTAATGCCGCCCGATACAGAGCCATTAGAAATATTTTGTGAGACCTATTGGATATTCAATGGTGTACATATGCGTGTACCTGCAAATATGGTAGCAGAAATCTCCAGATTGCCAGAAGTGTTTGCCGTAACACCTCATATTCTGCCGGAAATTACTGATCTTGAAGAACCAATTATTAGTTCTCCTGAACCTGCAAGTGCGCCTAGTGCAATACCTCCTGTAAGAAGATCACCCTTTTTTGAAAGTGATTCGTTAATGCGAAACACTAGGACACTTCTCAACTTGGATACTGTGCACCTTGATATGGGCATCACTGGCAATGGTGTAGTTGTTGCTTCTATTGATACTGGTATTGATCACGGTCATCCAGAATTTATCCGATTTCAGGATGAAACCGGACTGATTCCCGGATGGGAGTTTTATAGCGAATACATTGGTGGCGGACCACCTACTAACCACGGAACTCAAACAGCTGGCGCAATTATCGCTATGGCACCTCAAGTAGAATTATGGTCACTTCAAAGAATGGCAGCCGGTGTAAGTGGAGGTACTGCAATTGGGGCATTAGAATTTGCTACTCAGACTGCCAATGCTGATGTAATATATACTTGGGGATGGTTTCCTAATTCTCCTTTTAATCCAGAAGCTGCCGCGGTATCCATAGCTGTAGAAGCTGGTCATCTAGTGGTTGCTGCCGTACATAATCAAGGGGATCCTAACAATCAGGTTGGTGCTAATTCGTGGCATGCAGACCTTTTCGAAGGCGTTGTTTATAATGATATCACATGGCAATCGGTTTTAAACCCTTTAAGTCCATTAGCTATTAATGTGGCCGCTGGTACATACGGTTCTGATTACTCACCGAGAAACACTGACAATATAACAAGTTGGTCAGGTCGCGGTCCAGTACCACGGACATTTCAAATGAAACCCGATATCGTTGCAAATGGTCAATGGGGTGAATCTACATGGGATAGAAGTTATGGTAGATCCCCTTCTTATGGTTGGTTTAGTGGCACTTCTCAAGCTGGTCCACTTACAGCGGGTATTACTGCATTACTAGTGGAAGAATTCCCTAGTGATTCCCCACATGAGATTAAAGCAAGACTAATGAATTCGGGTCGACCTATAACAGGCGAAGATATGGGTAACCCTAATCAGCATATAAGTGCATTTACAGCCGGTGCGGGCTTTGTACAACCATATTATGCATTGCAAAGCGACACTGTTGTTACTGTAACTCATGATGTTCCCTTAACAACTGTTCAAGATGACCCATGGGTAGAAAGGGAGATGGCATCCTTTAGCTTTGGTGCTTTAGGAGAAATTCTTCCAAGTAATACACAAACTTTCAGGGCTTCTATCCAAAACCGCAGCAGTGAGTCCATCACATATACCATTGATGATGAATTCGTACATAATCTTGGATCAGCCGCTACCATTACTTTAAGTCAACGAACAATTACTATTGAGCCAGGTCAAACTGAGCATTTTTACGTTGGCATTTCTGTTGCTGGTAATGTTCAAGGAGGAACAACAGCTTTCTACGAAGGTCATATCTACCTAGAAGGTGGCAGTCAAAACTTAAGGCTTCCTTTCGCATTAGTTAATCAAACCACCACTAACCTAGCTGCAAGTATACTTGATTTTGACCTACAAGATGGAGTAGTAAGATTAGTAACCCCTGATCTTCACGAGGAGATTGATTCGATAAATATTCTCCATGGGGAAAATATACTTGAGTTCCTTGCAGAAAATCATAACGGATTTGCAGAACCAATAAGAGATGGCTATATTTTTAGAGGTTGGTATTTAGATGAGGACTTTGAAACACCATTGACTGAAACGACTGTAATGCCAGATGAGGATACAACTTTATTTGCTCTCTGGGAAGATGAACACATGGTAAGATTCCTAATGAATGATGACAGTGATGATGTACTAACAACTCTAGCCATTCCTGATGGGGAAACCATACCCGAAGATGATATTCCTGATGATCCAGAGCGTGAAGGTTGGGTATTTATCGGCTGGGGATTAAGTTACGATGCCCAAGCAGATGATGCAGTTGATGTTGAAGGTATGATAATAGATGAAGCGACCGACTTCTACGCCATTTGGGAAGAAGGCTTTATAGTCAGATTCTTGATGAATGATGACAGTGACGAGATAATAAGCTCGTTAATCATTCTTGATGGGGAAATTGTTCAAGAAGATGATATTCCTGATGATCCAGAGCGTGAAGGTTGGGTATTTATCGGCTGGGGATTAAGTTACGATGCTGATAATGTAGTTGATGTTGAAGATGTGGTCATCGAAGAAACGACTGACTTCTATGCTATTTGGGAAGAGGGCTTTAGAGTAAGATTCTTGATGAATGATGACAGTGATGAGGTAATAAGCTCATTAATCATTCTTGATGGGGAAACCATA
>Ga0123355_10017538_pt1 | contig 11319 bp, 11 predicted proteins | sample TergutEmb28metaG_3_FD_89872 | JGI IMG/M metagenome (GOLD analysis project Ga0123355, IMG submission 89872) | Embiratermes neotenicus P1 segment gut microbial communities from Petit-Saut dam, French Guiana - Emb289 P1 | ecosystem: Host-associated > Arthropoda: Insects > Digestive system > Gut ...
CTACGGCCGCCCTCCAACCCACTCAACATGAGCCACAGGCGACCAATCGATGATAGGATTGCCTTGCAACCACAAATCACTTGGCCCCCAGCCTTGGATATTTGCCAGCGGCGTTAGGTCGGCAATCTGATTATACCGCGCATCCAAACTGTGCAAATCAGTTAAACCCACCAGCGGAGTTATGTCTGTTACTTGGTTGTTCCGTATGCTCAAAGTCCTGATGTTCGCTAAATCTGAAAGCGGCGTTAAATCGCTGATGTAATTATAGTCTGCTATCAGGCTGAATAAGTTTGTCATTCCCCTTACCGCATCAATATCACTTACGGCGGTGTTTGGCATGACCAAGGCCACTAGGTTTGTCATGTTGGCCAGCGGGGCTATATCGCCAATTGGGTTATTGGCAATCAACAAGACATGCAAACTTGTCAGATTTGCCAGCGGAGTTACGTCAGTTATGATGTTGTCGTCCAAACTTAAATCTGTTAGGCCCGTGAGATTGGCCTGTCCAAGCGGGGTTATATCTCTAACGAAGTTCATGCTTACGGACAGTCGCCACAAATTCGGCATGTTTGCGCCTGCAAGTGGAGTTAAATCACTGATTCCGTTGTTGACCGCATTCAGTTCGGTTAGGTTTGACAAACCCGCCAAAGGGGATAAATCTGTAATCTGGTTGCCAAGCAATTCTATGTTAAAATGCGTCAAGTTTGTCAATACGGCTAAACTTGATAAAGACGGCGGCAGTTCAGTCATTTCGCTCCACGCGCCGTTTAAACTCAAGAACGTCAGGTTTGTTAAGCTGCTCAATGGGGTGAAGTCTGTTGTTTGGTCAAATTCCAGACTCAAACCAGTTAAATTCGGCATGTATCTAAGTTGTGCGACATCCTCATCCGTTAAATTCCAATTGGGCAAAACAAGTGTGGTTAATGATGTGTTGAACCGCTCCCCGTGGATTGTTATAAATGACGAATCCGATGTGCCGCCATTGTCGTTAATGAAGACCCGGCCATCCATGAAATACGCCTCGAAGCCAATCTCTCTTAACAACGAAAGTGCCACATAAACAGTAAAATCCTCTGCCATAAAGGTGTCGTCGATACCTACCTCAACCCTGTCATCTCCAAATGCAAGATAGTTCATTATGCTAAGAAATGCAAGTCCTGCGCCGTTTCGCTGTATTGCAATCTGGCTGCCGCCTGCTATAATATCCAATCCGAGGATATCTGCTACGTGAAGGGGCACGTGGGTTGGATAAGTTTCGTCCTCTAATGTGTAAAAACTATCTGCAAAACCTACACCATTAATAATAATGGGATAATCGGGGATTTCCGGTGTTGGCTGAGGTGTTGGGCTTGGCACAAGCAGCGGAGCCGGGGTGCTGACCTGTCGGCTTTCTGCTTCGCCGCCGCAAGCCGCAAGACCCGCCGCTAAAATAGTAACAAATAACAAGGCATATATCTTTTTCATTATCCTATCCCTCCTCGCCTACGGGCGACCGATAACATCCTCAATATGCGCCACAGGGGACCAATCACTGATTTGATTGTCTTCCAGCGTTAAGCGCGTCAAATTTGTCAAGTTTGCCAGCGGAGCTATGTTGTTGATTGGGTTGGCGCTTAGGCCTAAAAAATCTAAATTCGTAAGTGTCGCCAGTGGCGTTACATCTGCAATTTGGTTTCTAACTGCATCTAAGAATACCAAATTCGGCAAACTTGTTAATGCCGTTACATCGCTGATTTGGTTGTCCATTATATCCAAGTAGCGAAGCTGGATTAATTCCGCCAGCGATGCTATATTGCTTATTTGATTGCCGCCTAAGCTCAAATCTGCTAACTGCGCCATGTTCGCTAAAGGTGTTATGTCATTAATGTTATTGCCGCGAAGGTTTAAGGTTGTTAAATTCGTCAATCCTGCCAGTGGTGTTATGTCTGACAAAAACGTGTCGCAACGATTTCTGAAATCATTGGCTATTGTCAATTCTTCCAAATGTACCATATATCTAAGCGGCAAAATATCTTCATTCGTTAGGCCCCAATGACTAAAATCAAGCCGGGTTAATGATGTGCTGAATTGTTCGCCACGGATTGTTACATAGTCGGGAGCTTGCACGGCGTCAACCTCCCAAATCACAACTGCATAATCTGCCCATAGATACGCATTTTCGACAAACCAAACCTCGGGGTCAAAGGGGCGGCTTTCGTCAAGGGTTGCTGCAACATACCGCCTTGCGCCTGCGCCGTTGGTGATCGCCAATTGCAGCACGCCGTCTTCAAAGCTCTCGACAAAACCATCAAGGAAGGGACTGGGGTCAAGCCCCAGACTATTATCGTGCTGCATTGCAAAATATCGCCTTTGTCCATCCGGATCAACAAAAGTAACGCCGCTTTGAGGTAATGTTCCCGCACCCGTATACGAAGTGATTACAAAAGCATCATCCGGCGACAATTCATCAATCGTCGCAAGAATCTCGACCAGAATAAAGAGCCATCCATCCTCAGTAAAATCAACGTAAAACTTTACCAGGCCAAAATCACGCAAGGGAACATTTGCCGAAATCATAAGTGTGTCGCCGATGCCTTCTCCGTTACGATAATCCACTTGGCCAACAACTCGGCGACCGATAATAGATACACCTTCCGGTACAACAGAAACCCTAAGTTCGAGTTCCGGCAATTCTGGCGCAGGTATTGGGGCTGGGGTAAATAGCGGAGCCGGTGTGCTGACCTGTCGGGTTTCTGCTTCGCCGCCGCAAGCCGCAAGGCCTGCTGCCAAAATAACAACGAACAACAAGGCATATATCTTCTTCATCGTCCCGTTCCCCCTAAACATCCAAATTCACCACATTGGCATAATTGGCATAGATAAACTCTTTACGCGGCTCTACCTTATCGCCCATCAGCTGCGTAAAGATAAGGTCGGCTTCGTATGCGTCGCTTAAATCCACCTGCTTTAAAATACGGCGAGCGGGGTCCATGGTAGTGTCCCACAGCTGGTCGGCGTTCATTTCGCCAAGGCCCTTATACCGCTGCATTGATTTTATGCCGTCGCGGCCTATGCGGGCATAAAGATCTTCAAGTTCTTCGACACGATAAACATAATATTGCTCTTTGCCTTTTTCCACCTTATAAAGCGGCGGCTGGGCAATGTAAACATAGCCGTCTTTGATAAGATCCGGCATGAAGCGGTAGAGGAAGGTAAGCAGCAGGGTGCGTATGTGGCTGCCGTCCACGTCGGCATCTGTCATCAAAATTATTTTGTGATAGCGTAGCTTGTTAATGTCAAAGTCGTCATGAATGCCCGTGCCAAAGGCGGTTATCATGGACTTGATCTCTTCGTTGGTAAGGATTTTATCCAGACGCGACTTTTCCACATTAAGGATTTTGCCGCGCAAGGGCAAAATGGCCTGCGTCTTGGGGCTTCTGGCACCTTTTGCGCTGCCGCCGGCAGAATTGCCCTCCACGATATATATCTCGCTTTTGGCCGGGTCTTTTTCGCTGCAATCTGCCAATTTGCCCGGCAGCCTGCCGCCATCCAGCACATTTTTGCGCCGTACAAGCTCTCTGGCTTTCTTGGCCGCATCCCTGGCCCGTTGTGCCATAAGGGACTTTTCTATGATGGACTTGGCTACGGAAGGGTTTTCGTCCAAAAAGTATGCAAAATATTCGTTCATGATAGATTCTGTGGCAGTGCGCACCTCTGTGTTGGTCAGCTTAATTTTGGTCTGACTTTCAAATTGGGGGTTGGTCAATTTTACGGAAATTACGGCACAAAGTCCTTCGCGCACATCCTCACCGGATAAATTAGAGTCATTGTCCTTCAACAAATTATGCTTGCGGCCATAGTCGTTAATGGTTTTTGTTAACGCCGACCTAAAGCCCACCATGTGTGTGCCGCCCTCTTGGGTTCTTATGTTGTTGGCAAAAGTATAGGTGTTGTCCGCAAAGCCGTCGTTATATTGCAAAGCAATTTCAACGGAGATGTCGTTATATTTTTTCTCGACGTAAAAAATTTGCTTAAAAACAGGGTCTTTGTCCTTATTGATGAACTCCACAAATTGTTTAAGGCCGCCTTCGTAGAGGAAGACGCGCTCTTGCACCTCTTCCTGCCGTTCATCTCTCAAAATTATCTTCAAACCCTTGGTCAAGAAGGCAATTTCCCTAAAGCGGGCTTTCAGCAAGTCAAAATCAAAAACCGTTTCTTCAAAGATGGTATCGTCAGGCTTAAAGGTAACAATGGTGCCATGACCGTCTGTAGCGCCCACTTCCGACAACCGCTTTACCGTTTCACCGCGCGCAAAAGACATCTGATGCACCTTGCCCGCCGTGTGAATTTCCACCTCAAGATACTCCGACAGGGCATTAACCACTGAAGCACCAACGCCATGCAACCCGCCGGACACCTTATAACCGCTGTTTTCGCCGCCAAATTTGCCGCCGGCGTGCAAGATGGTAAAAACCACCTCGACGGCAGAAATGCCTTTGCCGGGGTGAATACCCACGGGTATGCCGCGGCCGTTGTCCTTCACGCGCATAACATCCCCCGGCAATATCGTAATTTCAATTGTGTCACATTGTCCCGCCAACGCCTCGTCCACGGCATTGTCCACAATTTCGTACACTAAATGGTGCAGACCCCTGGAATCCACTGTGCTGATATACATACCGGGCCGTAAACGCACAGGCTCCAGACCCTCCAGCACCTCAATATTTTCCGCAGTATAGTCATTTATTACCAAATTCTGCTTTTCTATTTCCATTTTTGACAAATCTCTCCTTGGTTACAGTTTTTATGGCGTTTTTGAAATCCTCAACCTATTAATTTTATCATAAAGTGTGCGCTCTATCAAGCGTTTCATTGAAAATTTCCAACGGTTAAATCCGGGCAAACAAAACACTCGGCTTTCGTTTATACAAGCCGAGTCAGTTTTCATGGTTCCGCAATAATGAAGAAGAATAAGGATCAGGCGGGCGGTGCAGGATCTTCCTTGGACAGCAGTATATTGATAATCTGTGCGTGCAAACTGCCGACATTCTTTTTCCAGTTGTTGCATATAATCAGGGCCTGCTCTCTGTTAACAACAGACAGATTAATTTCCATCAGCAGAGTGTCATAGTCATATACGCCGCATTTCACTATGTATTCGCCTGTGTCGCGGTCATAAAAATGGTTGGCAGTGGTTTCAAAACCTTTCATAACCTCATTTCGATTCAGCGCGACATACTTCGTCACGCGGGTTTTTAAATGCGAGGGTACGTAACTTGCAAAGGTGTCCAGAGCCTTTATGCCATCCCCCGTAATAGTATAACGTGTGGTGTTATTGTCCGTGGACGAATCCAAGTATTCGATATCCACCATCTCTTTCAAATATTGCTGTACGCTGTAAAAATTCATATAATGCTCTTCCAGAGCAAACTGCGTTATTTGACTGTTCGAAAGGGGTATGTCCATTTTGTGCATGAGATATAAAAGCATAATTTTATGCTCAATCTGCTGGTTTTCGGATGGTGCTGCGGGGTAAATATTTTGTTGGGACATTTCGACACCACCTTCGTTGTTTGTAATTTCTTATATTAAATTGTAACAGAATTTATGAGAAAATCAAGGGGAAAATGAACATTGACATATAGGGTGGATGCTGGTAAAGTAAAGAGGGTGAGGGATATGGAATGTCCCTGCCTGCCTTTTTATTTTGACGTGTACTGTCAGATGGAACAAATTGATGTGGGCTTGCGTCTTGTTTATATAAGATTGAGAGGTGAATAAAATGCGACTACTCAAAAAACTTACCGTGTGCTGTCTAATCGCACTTATCATCCAGGTCGCCGCATACATGCAAATCTTTGCCATTCCTCGTCTTTATCAGGAGTTTAGCATCGAAATTGTGGTTGACGACATAACCGCCGCCGCTGAAATCATCCGAAGCATGGACGGGCAGACGCTTTCTGCCAGTATGTTTCAGCATGAGGCGCACAGCACAGCCGACTTTGTAAAAGCCATAGCGTGGGAAGATATCAATCGCGTGCTGGCCGCCCTGCGCGGCTTGGGCAATGTGCATTTTGAAAGCGAACACGTTGTCAATATGTCCGATGAGGTGACGGACTTGCAGGCGCGGCTGATTGCCAACGCACAGGAGATCGAAAGGTTGCAGGATATGCTTGCCGCAAGTGAAAACCTTAATGTGCTTATTGCAGTTGATGCGCGGCTTTCACAAACGGAATGGGACAGGGATTGGCTTTTGGGCAGGCTGAACGAGATAAACGCCAGAACGGCGTTCCCGTATGTAAACATCACGCTGCGGTCGGAAGTGCCGCTGCCGCCGGACGAAACGCTTTCTTTCGGCCAGCGCGTTGCCAATGCTTTCACAACATCCGCATCCGGCTTTGCCAGTGCCGCCGCGAGTTTTACAGTTTTTCTGGCCAGGGTTATGTTACCTTTGGTGGTGTTGGCCGTTATAGCGTTAATTGTATGGAGGATTGTGCGCCGTGTACTGAAAAAGTCGCTGCCAACTGAGCGCATCGAAACGCAGAAGGAGGAGACGCCGCAGGAAGACGACACGAATGTTGACCTTTGGCTAAAAGGCTTCGAAAACGAAGATGAGGAGGGCAAATCATGAAAAGACTGATAATCGCCGGAATAATCTGTACCGGGGTTTTGGTTTTGGCGGCTTGTGCTGCCCGTACCGCTGATGAGGCGACGGAGGCGATGGCGGACATGTGGGTCGCAGATATAGATATGCCTGCACCTCCGGCGATTCCGGAGTCTCTTGCTTTTACTGGATACGACGCGCCCGTGGCCACCCCGTTGCCGTCGCCTGCCGAAGCCGCCTCGCCTGCCCGAATGATGATACAGAGGGCATATGTCAACATGGAAAGCGATGATGTAGAGCAAGCGTCCCGGGATCTTCGTGATGTAGCCCTGTATTTCGGCGGCCATATAGAGCAGTCTCGGCTTACTGTTTTTCGCGAGACGACACAATTCGACATAACTATGCGTGTGCCTGTTGCGTATTTTGATGATGCCTTGCATCGTGTGAAAGATTTGGGTCACGTAGCATCCTTGAATCAAAGTGCGGCAGATGTCACGGCGCAGTTTTATGACATGTCCGGCCGTCTGGAAACCCGGCTGATAGAAGAAGAAAGGGTGTTGAGCCTCATTGAAGAGGCCGAATACGTATGGGATTTGCTGGCTCTGGAGCAACGTCTTGGCCAAATTCGCACAAACATTGAACTTTATCGAAGCAGACTGGCCAATCTGGAAAATCAAGCGGCAATGTCCACCATAACGGTCTTTTTGCGTCAGACACAGGAAGAAGGCATTGTTGTTGCAACCGGCTTTGGCGGTCGTTTGAGCAATGCATTTGGCGACTCTGCAAACTTTATCGTAACTGTTTTTCAGGGTTTTGTCGTCTTTTTTGCCGGAGCCATCATCCCGCTGGTTGCCATAGCAGTGTTGGCTCTGACGGCCATGAAAGTGACAACAATCGTCATCAAGCGCAGACGCAGTGCGCAATTTTAGGGTTAAGGATGTCCATATGCCTTTTTCACCCGCTCCATGGTGTCCGCAAAGCCGGCGAAGATGTGGTTAACAAGGACAATGGCCACCATGGCCTCTACCACAACGCAAGCGCGGGGCGCAATAACGGGGTCATGGCGGCCTTCTATCGCGATTTCGACGTTTTCGCCATCCATATCGGCTGTGAATTGAGGCAGGCATATGGATGGCGGCGGCTTAAAAGCAACCCGAAGACAAATGTCGTCCCCGTCGCTTATGCCGCCCAAAATGCCCCCGGCATTATTGCTTGTCTTGCGGATTTTGCCGTTATCCCACACGAAGCCATCGTTATTTTCGGAACCTTTTTTGGCAACTGCCGCAAAACCCGCCCCAAATTCAACGCCTTTTGTGCCGCCGATGGACATAACCGCCTTGGCCAAATCGGCAGATAGTTTGTCAAAAACGGGCAACCCAATGCCGGGTGAAAGTCCGCTGATGACGCATGTAACGGCACTACCAATAGAATCACCGTCAATAGGGATGTCCCCCATGTCCGACACAAATGCCAGGGCAGACACCCCAATTTCGGACAAAATCTTTTTCGCAACGACACCCGCCGCCACTCTGGCCACCGTTTCTCTGCCGGATGCCCTGCCGCCGCCTCTATGGTCTCTTATTCCATATTTTTCCAAATAAGTAAAATCCGCGTGACCCGGCCGTAAAACTCGGGCAAGATCATCATAATCCTCAGATTTTTGATCAACATTGCGAATTACGATGGCGATGGGACTTCCCGTGGTCATACCCTCGAAAAGCCCGGAAAGTATTTCTGCTTCATCGGTCTCGCGTCGTGAGGATGAACAAGACGAATACCCCGGCCTGCGCCGCTGCATGTCAGCCTCGAAATCCGCAGCGGACAGCGCAAGCCCCGCCGGGCAGCCGTCGATAATGCAGCCCAAGGCAGTGCCGTGACTTTCGCCAAAAGTAGCCACCGTAAACAAATCACCAAAAACAGAACCCATTTGCATAAACCTCATTCGTTAAGTCTGTATCTGTGAATCAGCTTAATCATCGGCAAGCCAAGGACAAGGGTAAGCACTATCTGTGCCACGTTGCCGGGTATGCCGACTTGCGGCGCACCCCATGTCACCTGAAAAATCAAAAGTTCGCCGATATACATGGATGGTATCAGCCAAGCACCCCCCACCACAGCCGCCAGCACATTAAGTCGGATGCTTTTGCCGCCGGAACTGTTGTAATTGGCAATGCTGCCGAAAATCACCGCCAGAATGGGTCTTGTTAAGAGGTTTATTGGTGCCCACATACCAAGCCCAAAAAAGATGTTAAACAGCGGCATACCCAAAGAGCTTATAGCCCCTTTCTTTGAACCAAAAGTTGCAGAGATGATAAAAACCACCGCTGTGCCTGTGTGTACTTGGCCCGCCCCCGTAACGGCAGGTGAGGGCAAACGCAAAAAAGCCGTGGCTATAAACACAATGGCTATAAACAGCGCAACTTGCACCAAATCCCTTGTTTTCATCTGAATATCACTCCGCCTCCAAAATAACCGTATAGGGGCCGTCATTTACAAGACTAACCTTCATGTCCGCCCCAAAAGAACCCGTCACCACCTTCGCAAACTTGCCTTGGCAATATTTGATGAAATACTCGTAAAGGGCATTGGCAGGCTGCGGCGGCGCGGCATGAATGAAGCTGGGACGGTTGCCCTTTCGCGTGTCGGCGCACAAAGTAAACTGCGAAATTATCAGGATTTCGCCGCCCACATCGCCGATGGACAGGTTGGACTTGCCGTTTTCGTCTGCGAAGATGCGCAACTTGGTCAGTTTATCCGCCAAGACATGCACCTGAGCTTGACTGTCTGTGGCCGCAACGCCCAAAAATACCAAAAATCCTCGGTCTATGCTGCCAATGATGCGACCATCCACCGCAACTTCGGCTTCCAATACACGCTGCAATACAATTTTCATAGTCTGTATCACCTATTTTGATAGTATAGGAGTTAATAACATGAGATTAACAAAAGTACAAGCTCGCCGCTTTCTTTTGCACTGTCATGGCCTGCTGGGAGAGCATATATTTCACGGCAAGGATGGCATCATGACCTTTTTTGGGCGCACGGGCTGTATCCAATACGACCCTGTGAACGTCTGCGGCAAAAATGCTGACATTGTGCTGCATTCACGCATTGGCGGCTACGAAAAATCCCATCTGGACGAGCTGCTGTACAAAGATCGCGTCCTTATTGACTATTTTGACAAAAATCTGTGCATCCTACCCATCGAAGTCTTCCCGGTTTTCTTGCAAGAAAAACTAAGCGGCGGCTATGCCGAGGCCTATGCCCGTCAAGGCGGCGAGGCCGTCAGGCAGATAGAGCCGCTTATCAGGCAGCTTATCGACGAACGAGGCCATATATCTGCCAGAGAAGTCAACATTGACAAAAATGTAGATTGGTTTTGGGGTGTGCCAACTTCTTTGCCCCGCGCCGCGCTGGAGACCATGTATTTTCGCGGCGAGTTTATAATCCATCACAAGACGGGTACCAACAAGAGCTATGCCTTCACGAAGGATCATGTACCCGCCGATATACTGGGTGCGCCAATGCCGTACAATACTGAGGAAGAGCGGCTTGCATGGCATGTCAAGCGCAGGATAGCTGCCGTAGGTATGCTGTGGAACAAAGCCGGTGATGCGTGGCTGGGCCTGCGACTGAAAGCGTCTGAAAGGGCGGTGGCTTTTGCGAAGTTGCTTACGGACGGCGAAATTTTTGAAGTCAGCGTTGACGGCATTGGCTCCCTATACATATGCGAGAGCGACAGAGAAATATTGGAATATGTTTTGTCCCAAGAAGTTTTTGCACCTCGCACAGAATTTATCGCCCCCTTGGACAACCTGATATGGGACAGAAAACTCATCGCCGCGCTGTTTAACTTTCAGTACAAATGGGAAATCTACACCCCGGCGGACAAGCGCATATATGGAGCTTATACTTTACCCATACTTCATGGCGACGCACTCGTCGGGCGGATAGATGCGGCAAGGCGCGCCAAAGAACTTGTTGTAAACAATATCTGGATGGAAGATGGCAAATTGCCTGCAAGTGAACTTAAAACGGCAATTGAGGACTGTGTGCGGCGGTTTGCGGAATTTAATTACGGATGACCAAGTTGAGTCGGTGTGTCGGCTAAAGCTGGCTAAAGTAGGCGACTGAAACTCGCCGGACACCCCGACTTTCAGTTGGATCCCTTTAGCTGGATTCAGCTGGAATGCCAAAAAACACCGTAGACAAGCCGTTTCTATCTATTTCAAGTATACAACTTGTCCACCCAAAAGTCAAACAAATTTTTTCTATATTCAACAAAATTGTAGCAAGTTATAGAAGGGACAAAAACTCTGTTCTGCCCCTCTATAACTACCAAATTTACCCTTATCCTGTCGCAATCTTCTCATACGGCTTACTTTCCACCGCCTGCGACCCATACATACCCCTAATCTCATCCATGCTGTAATTTTTACGACTTAGTGCTTTTGTTTCTTGACTGATTAAATAATCTTGTACGCTCATTTTTCACGTCCTCTCTGTTTGATTGATAAAGAAAAAGGCATAAACCCTAAAGGATCACTTGCGAAACCCTACCTTGTCATTTAAGGCAAAAGGGCTATTTCATCGCTGATTCGGCGGTTTTTATCGGTCATTTATCGGTCACTACGAGGGATGCTATTCAAATCAAAGCATTGTTATCGGAATAGATTTATCATTGCCTGCAACCGTAACAAGGTTATCGTACAAGCAAACAATGCCGCCTTGCCCCC
>Ga0123355_10017539_pt1 | contig 11319 bp, 5 predicted proteins | sample TergutEmb28metaG_3_FD_89872 | JGI IMG/M metagenome (GOLD analysis project Ga0123355, IMG submission 89872) | Embiratermes neotenicus P1 segment gut microbial communities from Petit-Saut dam, French Guiana - Emb289 P1 | ecosystem: Host-associated > Arthropoda: Insects > Digestive system > Gut ...
CACTACATTTGCTGCATGTCTCCGAAAGCTCTTTTAGTATGCCTTCGATTGTTTTATATCTGTCATGCTGGGCCTTGGATTCTATAACCCTTTCTGCGCAGTTGTAGGGCATTAGGTCTTCTATTTCTGTGAAATTGCTGGGCTCGTATAGGTCTGGTGGGCGGACATCCCTGTGTCTTCGTAGTACATCCTCTGCCCGGATGCCATAATCACTTGCAGCGTCATCAATTTTTTGCTTTTGGTCTGGCAGGCTATTTGCCAGGCTGTCAAAGCCGTACTCCCTATATACCCTGTCTAAGTGCTGGGTAAGGCCTGCGTTATACTTGGGCTTAATGGTATTTAATGTAGAGTTGATTTTATCGGATACATTAAAGCTGTAATACAGGTCTAGCCTATCCCCAAAAAAGGACTCCTCCACTTCGGCAATATCCATAAACCTGCGGTTATATCCTGCCTTATTCACCATTAGCCCAAAGAGTGTATCCCTTGCAAGTATTGGGTCTGTGGCATCGCTGTAAAGCCGGTTAACATCTTCTATTATGTCCCTATGTTTGAAATTGATAGCAGCCCGATGGGGCTGGTTACTTTGTTCCAGCAAAGCTCTGGAAGCGCTGTGTCGGAACATTTTTTCAACAACATCCACCTTACACAAGCCAAGGGTGGTAAATGCCTCCCTATAGGGCTTCCATATCCCATGTACATCAAAGGCAAGGACGCTATAGCAAACCAGCAGCCATATATCGGGGAAATCTAGGGGCGGCTTTGGCTTTGTTGCGATACCGTCGCTGTATGGGGTTTTGCATATTAGGAAAACACATGCGGGGGTATCAAGTAGCTGCTCTAGGGCAAGGAGCTGTGTGTGCAAAGCCTTTCTTGCATCTGCCGAATCCGGCTCATCGAAGATGGCAAATATCTTAAAATGGCAGTTGAGATGCCGTGTTTCTGTAAAATAATTGTATATCCTGGCCATAGTCTCCTTTGTTTCATCTATTGACTTGGCCCGGTCTAGGTTTAGTATCAGATTAAAGTTTAAGTGATCCTTATTGCAATGGGCATGGGAAATAGACTCAAAGAACTTGCTTGGGTCAAACTCGTCCTTTGAGCCGCACCACAGGGCGTTTTTATCATAAATCCTCTTGTCAAAGAAGTTTTGAAAAAACGCCCCTGCCGTAGTGTCAACATCTGCTGTTGGTAGCAATATTGCAAAAGGGTACTTGGCATTAATCATGTAGGCATACCTGCTCCGCATTCTAGGCAAAATTTAGCCTTTACACCTTCTGGTGGGATATGGCCGCAGCTTGGGCAGCCAGCAGGGGCACTCTTTTTGGGAGAGCCGCAGCCTCCGCAAAATTTGGCTATTCCTATATTGGATGTGCCGCATGTGCATACCCAGCTATCGGGGGTTGGTGGAGTGCTTTGGGTTGGCGGGGGTTCTGGCTGAGGTGGTGGCGGTGGGGCTTCTCCTCCATCTAGTACATCTGCCAGGGTTTCTGCTATGCCGCCGATTTCCTTGTAAAAGGCCAGCTTTTCCCGCTGCTGTATTGCTGTGCTGTCATGGGTTAGCTTGGTGTATACACAGTTGGGGTCCCTTCCCCCTGGCTTTCCGACATACCTGTTGCGCATGTTTAATAGAGTGGCTTGTAACACTGGCCTGCCTGTGCGCACACGCTCAAGATAATCAGCATCGGCATTTTCTGTTAAAAAGTCCCGGTGCTCACATTGCCTGTAGGCGGTGAAAAGGTAGTATTCCCACTCCTTGTATTGGTCTGTTTCTAGGACGATGAGGGGCTTTTCTATGCCCAGTGGGTCTTGGTAATTGTATTGGGCTGGGTTGTCTTTGTCCTTGTATACGCCGTCTGTTGCAAGGGCCTTTATAGTGGATTCATAAATTTTTACAATGTTTTTTGTGTCAGACAAGCTATCCCTGACTTGGGCAAGGGCCTTGTGATTATCCACCATTTTTCTGATTTCCTTGGCAACATCGGGCATTTGTATGAAGATAAGGCTGGCGTACTCCAGATTATGAACTTGGCTGCCGTCTGGGCCTGTTAGATACCGGTCAAAGAGGTTTTTGCTATGCTTTTTCCTGGCGGGGTTATTAAGCTCTGCCTCTATGCCCTCTAGGGCCTTGAGTGCAACACTTACACTGGCTGAGGACATGGCGCTTTCGTTTTCTATCCCTGCTGCCCTAAGGATATCTTGGACATTAGCGCAGTCTCCGTAGTAGCAGACCATTTCGTTGCCCTCTGGTACCACATAGCCCATGCTTAGGGCTTGGCGGAATAGGTCTATATTGTCTCTGTCCTCTGGCTGTAAAAATTCGTTGTTTAAATTGCCGTTTGCAGACCAGAGAGAGCCTACGTTGGGAGACGGGATAAATGTTTTCCAGTTGACCTTATCCCCCTTAATGCCGCCACCGTACAGGTGGAAGCCGTTTCTTTCTGGTACGCCGCTGTAGTGGTCTTTTTCGTAATCCGCCAGGTTCCTGTATAGGGCCAATGGCAGTGGGGAGGTGTTGCGCAGTATAAATACCCGGTCATATATCCCGCTTCGTTTTACTTGATTTTTGTCACCGGGGAATGCGGCCTGGGCCTTAGCGTACAATGTGCCAACACCCTGAGGGACGGAAATATAAACCGTATCCTCAAACTGATAATTGGGCATTGCCGACGCATATGGGAACATAACCTTTGAGTTTTGGCCCAGCTTGGTAAACATTACATCAAGCATGTTGCTGATTTCTGTGCCGTCTTGGGCCACCAGATTAAGGTACATATCTATAGACTTGCGCATAACAGGGGCAAACTGGGCGTTAATAAAGGCATTTAAATGGTCTGCAATAACGGTTGGGTCGCTTGTGTTTAGCCATTTTTCCCCTTCTATCATCAGGTCGTTTAAGAAGCGGTCGGACACTTCCTTGAGCTTGATGTTTTCATGGGCACCTAGGGAGGTATCCAACTGGTTGACATGTACTGTCCCGTCACCGATTATGGTTTTAAAGCCCTTTATGAGATCCGGCAGCTCTACTATATTCCAGTAGAAGAGGGTACTGTCTGGGGTGACAGTGCGGCCGGTTTTGGACAAGACATCGGCATTCTCTGTAAACACCCGCTTCATTATATCTATAATCTCTGTATAGACATTGAACACATTGGTGCTTACCTCGTTTAGATATGCCCTTATGTCCCTTAAAAGCTTGTCGGTTTGCTTATAGGCCAGCTCTTCATATTGCTCGTTGTAATAGTTTACCAAGGCTTTGATATATGCGTTTTTGGTATACAGGGGGTTTAGGCTAAGCATACCGTTTCTTGCATTTCTTAGGGCTATCTCTAGCCTCTTGATAGAGCCTTCTGTGGGTACATCCTCCCCGGTCATAAACTTGCTGATATCGTTGTCAAGCCTTTTTATCAGGGAGTCTACTGCTTCCCCGCCGTAGATAAGGCGAGACACATAATATGGGCCCTTGTCCCTGGACTTGAATGCGGCTTTTAAGGCTTCGTCAAGCCTGTCTATTATGTTCTTCCTGGTTTCCACATACTTGTCTTCCTGGCGCTTCTTGTAATTGATAAGGTCGTTCTCGAAGGTATACTCGATATCCCCGTATTCTTGCTTGAGATATTTTTTTAGGGTTATGTCAAAGGATACCTCATTCCTTAGATGCCCCAACAGATGCTGGGAGTGTAAGCCCCGCTCCTTGATAAAGGTATTGATTGCACCTGGGGTATCCAGCGGGCTGCGGTCGTATATCTCCTTCATGGATTCAAACATTTCGTGGGCCAGGTACATGAGGATGCCGTCTAAGTCCAGCTTTGCAGTGTCTGTGCCGCTGCCTAAAAACTTGAACATCATAGGTCGCCTGTCTACATTGGGGACATTGTGCATAAATGTGCTTAGCACTTGATTAAAGTTGGTTAGGTATGCAAGGGCAGAAAAATCTGTTTGGCCGTTTGTGATGCCATGCTGGGCCTCGTTGGCCAGGAAGTTAACAACTATTTCTGCGGCCATGTTGATGCATTTACCTACTCCAAGCCTTCCTCTGTCTTCCCTTGATGCGGAAATTAGCATGGCATAGTTATAAGGTGGCGCGCTATCCTCTATGGTAATGCCGCCGCCGTATTCCTGTACAAATTTACCGTTGTTGCCCTGATCCCCTAGATTGGATAAATAGTTTAGCTCCTTGAGGGCTGCAAAGCCGTTTCTGGGGGCGTAGGCTGCTTCCCTTACATCTGGCATAAACAATAGCCCTACTGTTGTAACAACCTCTGGTTGAACCGCAACCATGTTTTGGGCTACATGACGTATGATGTAGGGCATATCTATAAAGGTACCGCTGCCTGTACCACCAGATATGCCAGCACAAATAAAGACGAGGAGTTCATTGTTGCCTGTATAAGTAGCATCTGGGTTTTGGACAGTGCGCAGGTCGTCAATTTTGGTTTTGAGGCTTCTTTGGATATCGCTTATCTTGTTAAACAGCAGCATCCGGCCAAACTGGCGTACTCCCCCTGCCCCTTCGTTGTTAATCTCTTCTGGGTTTAGGTCGTTTCTTATCCACTCCCCAATATGTTCGTGAAGGCCTTGTTTAACGCCATTGTAGATATTTCTGGTATTGCCGGAGGGTAGGATAACAATTTCGTCTTCGGCAAGCCTGGTTCCCCTAAAGTCTGCATATTTTTGGTTTTCTTCTGTGTCGAAGGCCAAGTACGCCAGATTAGGCAATTTCTTCTTATCCCGGACTAGACGGGTGTTGATTTCGTGCTTGATGCTTCTTACGGCAGATAACCCTAGCCCTCCCAACCCTACAATGAGGATTGGTTTGTCTATAATTTCTGACCGCTGGCTCCAGGCGTATAGTCCTCCTGTGGACTCTCTGAATAGGGCCTCTAGTTTTGAGGCGGAATCAAGATTTAGGCTCATCTTATGCTCCCTTCCTTATCTATAATCATAATACATAATAGTTACTTTTCTTGGGCTGCGAAGTGCTATTTCTCCGCTGCGTCCTGATTGCAGCTCTTTGTTTACACTTGGGCCTTTAACCCTTAGGGTGCCTGTTTCCTTGCCACGGGCATTTTTCTTTGTAAGCCGTCTTAGCTTTACCTTGTTTAGCTCCCTTGCAAAGTATTTTTGGTCGGCATCGTCGGGCCTGTCGGTGCGGTTCATTATCTTGTCTAATATCCGTAGCTTTGCTATTGATATGCCGTTTCGCTTGCCACGCAAGGTGATTTCATAGGTTTCAAACTGCTCTTCGTCTCTGTCCTGGATAGTAAAGCTGACTTTACCCATGCGTATTGGCAGGTGGGTAAAATGCCATATAAGCAAAGCAACAAGGGGCAAAAGCACAAGCCAAAAGGCGAATACCGCCCACAGTGGCTCAAACCTAAAGGTCAAAAAGCCTACTAGGCTGCGGCTTACGGTTATGGTATGGGGGGCAGAAATATACTCCCCATATTGGGCGGTTATTGCAAACTCCCCTACCCTGCGGGTTCTAAAGCTGCCGGTAAACATGCCATCTTCTTCTGTTAGATACCCGGTATAGAAAACCTCCCCATCCTGGTGGGTAATAGTGAAGGGTATCTGGGTTGCCTCAATTGGGGGGTGCCTGCGTATTTCTAGGGTTATATATACAGTTTCCCTGGGGTTATAGATTTCTTTGTCTGTTTCGAAGAAAAATAGTAGCCGGCTAGGGTTGATTTGCAGTGTCATACTTTGGGAGGTTTCTATAACACGGCTACCGGAGGCGGTTACGGTTATCTCGTGCTCCCCAGGTTCATCTGCGAAAAACTCCCCTACAAAGCGTAATCCGTCTCGCTCCATCATTGTATAAAGCTGCCCGTCAATATATAGGGCTACTTGGTCTGCGTTTTCTGCCCCACGGGCTATAATTCTTACGGTGTCTCCGGCGCTTGCGTCATGGGGCTCTATGGAAACATCTAGGTTAACCTCAAACAACTGGACTATGAGATTAGCCCCTACCCTGCGCTCTATGCCTGGGCCAATGGCTAGGACTTCTATGGTAGATATCCCTGGCTCGGTGGCGGTAAACTCGTGTACAAAGCTGCCGCTGGCACCATCCCAGCGCATGTAACCAACACTTTCACCATTGACAAACAGCTCTACGGACTCAAAAAGGGTGGCGGCTTCTGTAAGGGTTGTGTCTACTGTGCCCGGCAGGAAAAGCCCTGCGGATACCTCTACCCTATCCCCTAGATGCACAACCTCTGGCTGTATGGTTAGGGACATTCCTACATCAAACTGCATAATCATCCCTATATTTACATATGTGCCTTCTTCCCCATCTATACTTAAAATCCATGGCCCACTTACGGGGTTAACTACTTTTATTAATGTGTAATGATTGGCTTGGGAAAAATACGCGCCACCCCGTGCTACCAGGGGGGAGCCTGCCGGGCTATACAGCTCTATAAGTGGATCCAAGGGCCTATCTGAGGTGATTACGATATTCATTTCCCTTACAAGCTCTGGCACTTGTATGGGTATGCGCTCTCTTTCTCCTGATAGATGAAAAGAAGAACCGTACCGCCTTGCACCGGTCAAAAATTCGAATATATCGCTAAAGAAGCCTATTAGGTCTTCGGCGGTGTCTGTTATAAGGGGGGGCATAGCACCGGTCATATAGGAGACATGGTGTAGGAAGTCCTCGTCTACACCGCCGTCATAGTTGAGGCCAATGGAGAAGATTGGGAACCTGCCTGATTCCAGTACTCTGTCGATATCAGCGTTAGCATCATCAAAGGAGCGGCCTCCGCTTGGAAGCTCTAGTCTGCCATCTGTAAAGAAGAGTATTACGGGGGCAACGTCATCATCCAAATTTAAGTCATCTAGTAGCTGATAGGCCCTAGCAAAGGCATGGCCTATATCTGTAAAGCCCCAGGGCTCTGGAATCTGCCCCAAATCTTCTATAAACTGGCTGCGCTGGTCGAAGTAGTCGAGGGTTATAAAGCCAAAGATTTCGCCGACATATGTGCTAAAGGGCACAACCGCAACCATGGAGTCCCCTGCTTCCATCAAGTCTATAAATAGTCTTGCGCCGTCTACTGTTATCCTATTTGGGTCGGCGGCTCTCATGGAGCCGCTGGTGTCTACTATGATTACAGCTACTATGGGCCTGGGTGTGAAGACATCGGCCCTTACGTGGTTATTTACTATTACTAAGCACAGGCATATAAGTACTAGCCCGGAAATTAATTTTTTCATGGCAGCATACCCCTTTCTTGGTATAAGTACGTAGGCAGATAGTGGAGTAATATTGCATAATTTGACAATTTTTCGAAGGCTCTATTTTCACAGCTAAACCGTTAAGTGATACTAATCTCAATTAAAATGTTAATTTACCCAAAATAAAAAAATCATTGAAGCCTGATATTTTTCATTTTGGGTAAATTTTAGAATTTATTTGAGATTAGTATGAACTGTCGAACATTGTAAAACTGGCGGGGATATTATGCAATTAGAACATTTTTTCTGCCGCGTTGCGTGGGTTTATTTTTTATTAATGCACGCCTTTTGGGGTGGCGGACTTCTTGTAGGATTACTTTTTATGCTAATATTATGTACTGGGGGCTTTTTATTTTGTCGTTGGCACTTTATTCCTCTTGCAGGGTAAGCTGAATCATATCAATGTCAACACTGCCCTCATTGGCCGCAAGCAGCTCCTCTACATTCCTAAGGCCATAGTACAGCAGAAACTCGTCGCTGGTTCCAAACAATATAGGCCTGCCTGGGGCATCTAGGCGGCCTTTTTCTGTTATTAGGCCGTATTCCATCAGCTTGTTTACTGCGTGGTCGGCGTTTACTCCTCTTATATCTTCTATTATGGCTTTGGTGACAGGTTGCTTGTAGGCTACTATTGCCAATGTTTCCAGCAAGGTTTGGGAAAGAGCCCGGCGGGGCTTTAGTTTAAGCAGGCGTTCTATTGACTGGTAGTAGATGGGGTTGGTGCATAGGCGGTATGAGTCGTCAATTTCTTGCAATTGTATGCCGGATTGGCTGCTGGCGTAGGCTTCTGCCATACGGGATAGCAGATTCCTTGTTAGGGGGATATCGCAGCCCAAGGCTTCCGCCAGGCTTGCCAGGGGTACGCTTTCTGGGCTTGCAAAGAGCATTGCTTCTAGCATTTTTTCTCTATCGGTTGCGTGCATTATGGCTCCTTTTATGCGGCTTCGCAGAGTATGTCGTCGAAGGCTTGGTTTTGGCGGGTTTTTATCATGCCTTGGCGCATCATTTCCAATAAGGCTAAGAACGTGACTACCATCTCTATACGGGAGCGGCAGTATTGGAATAGGGCGGAGAGCTTTATTTGGCCTGCGGCTTCTATGTGTTGGCGGATGTGGGCTATTTTCTCTGGTATTGTAAAGCGCTCCCTTGGCATTTCTCCAAAGTCTGCCCGGATAGGGTCCCTTCTTGCTGCTCTGCGGGACATTACATCGGTGAAGACTTCCCAAACTTGGGATAGGTCTATCCCTTCCATTATGGGGGTTTGGCTGTCTATATCTGCTTCTATTTCTTCCAGTAGCTGCGGGTCCCCGGTGCCGGATAGGCGTTGGCCTGGGGGGGATATCCTGGTTAGCTCTGCGGCTAGGGCTTGGGCTTCTTGGTAGGCCAGAAGCTTTTGTACTAGGGCTTCCCTTGGGTCTTCTGGTTCCTCGTCCTCTGGAGGCTTGGGCTTTGGCAGTAGCATACGAGACTTTATTTCTAACAGAGTGGCTGCCATTAGCACAAACTCGCTTATTTGATCCATGTTGTAGCGGCGGTCTTCCTTTACGCTTACCAGCTCTTCTAGGTATTTGGCGGTTAGCTCTGCTATTGGGATGTCGTAGATGTCTATTTCGTTGCGCTGGATTAGTCTTAATAATAGGTCTAGGGGGCCTTCGTAGGCTGCTAGTTTTATTTCCATTAGATGGCTATCCCCCAGGCTAGGCCTATAATGAACCTTGTTATTGGGAAAAATAGCTGGCCTATAAGCCCAAATGCCAGTAGCAATATTAATATTATCTGCATGGGCTTTTCGTAGTGGTTTACGCGGGCGATAGTGTCTGGGCGGCCAAAAAGCTGGACTAGCTTGTTGGCGGCTAGGGGATATACAGGGATGATACTAAATAGGGCCATATTTATATTAATAAAGGCAAAATGAGATAGCATTAAAATGCCTAAAAAGTAGATATTAGGAGTCCAGAAGGAAAAGCCTATGAAGATGAACAGGCTGTTATAGTGCATTGGGCCATATACATTGGCCGCAAGGGCCGAAACAGCTATTGCGGCACCTATCCCTAGCAGCAGGTTTACAAGCACCGGCACCAGATAGGTAATGAGTGTGCCTGTTTGGCGGTTTTTATAATGCAGCGCGGCAGTGGGGGTTGGGTTGCCCCACCCAAAGCCGAACAGCAATATAAACACAAAGCCAATAGGCTCAAAGTATCTGAAGGGGTTGAGGGTCAAATGACCGGTATTTCTGGGGGTATGATCCCCTAGGGCGGTGCTACATAGGGCCTTTACCCACTCGTGGATTACTGGGGCTAGGAAGGCGGCAGGTAGCATGTAAATATATCTCATGTTATGGCCTCGTTTCGGGAGTTAGAGGGTTAGTGGTGTTTTATTTATCTCGTACTTGTGCCCCTAGCTTTTTTTGTAGATTGCTTATTATGGAGCGTAATGGTTTTTGGGCTTCTTTGTCTGTTAGGGTGCGGTCTTTTGCCCTAAAGCGTAGGGTGTAGGCCATGGATTTGTGGCCTGCTTTTATTTGGGGGCCTTGGTAGATGTCGAATAGCTTAACCTCGGCTAGTAGGGGGCCGCCTCTTTCTCTGATTGCGGTTTCTATTTCTGCTGCGGTAACTGCTTCTGGGATAATAAGGGCTAAGTCACGGGTTAGAGGTGGGAATACAGAGGGGGGGGTGAAGGTTCTGCGGTTTAGGGCCAACTCTGTTAGGGCTTCCATACATAGTACCGCAATATAGGCGGTTGTTTCGATTTGATAGTTTTCGCATACCTTTGGATGAAGCTCTGCCAGGTAGCCTATTGGGGCTGGTGGGTGGTTTTGCCCTTTGCCTGGTAAGGCCTGGATTAGGGCTGTGCGGCCTGGGTGGGTATATGGTAGCTGGTGACGGGCAAAGGCTATATTGGTTATGTTTAAGGCTGATAGTATTTCTTCTACATCGCCTTTTATGGATAGGAAGTCCATGTCTGGGCCGTAGGCGGTTAGGGTAAGGAAATATGGCTCATAAGGAAGCTGGTTTTCTTTGGCCTCTGTTACGGGGTGATAGGTTTTAGCAATCTCAAAGAGATACGCCCCCTCGTTGCCATTGTTAAAGTTGCGTCCTAGGCTTTCCAACAAGCCGTTAAAGGGCAAAGTACGCATTAGGCCCATATCTTCCCCTAGGGGGTTTTTTATGTTGATGGCATTTCTGGCCTCGTGGTCTTGTGGCAGTAGCAGCTTGTCGAAGACCTTTGTACCTTCGAAGGGGAAGGTCTTGGCCTCGTAATAGCCTTGGGCTATGGCGGATTCCTTAATTGCCCTTGTTAGGGGGCGGGGGGGGCCGTAGGTGGCAGACTCTTGCTGGCCGTCTACCCACTGGATGTATCTGGAGGGTATCTGGTTAAGGCCGTAAAAGCGGCCTACTTCCTCGGCCAAGTCGGCTTCCCCTGTAATATCCCAGCGGTGGGTGGGGATTATTGCTAGGTATTCCCCATTGGTTTGGGAGGGTCTTGTTTCTATGCCTACCTTTGACAAATATGCGCAGATATCATTGGCGGAAAGGTGCTCTAACCCTAACAGATGCTTGATTTTGTTGGGCTTAAAGGGTGTGGTTTTGGCTACGCGGGGGCTTGGATATGCGTCTACCATATTGGGCACTACTTTGCCGCATTTTAGCTCTTCTATTAGTTCCATTGCCCTGTTAGCGCAGATTTGGGCTAGATTAGGGTCGAGGCCTTTTTCATAACGGCTTGAGGCATCTGTGCGCATCCCTAAAAACCGGGCGCTTTGCCTTATATTTGCCGGGTCAAAGTTGGCTGACTCGAATAGTATTGTCTTGGTTTCTTCGGTTATACGGGAGTCTTCGCCGCCCATTATCCCAGCTATGCCTATGGGCTTTTCGTGGTCGGCTATTAGTAAGGTGGTATCAGAAAGGGTGCGCTCTACACCATCTAGGGTTGTAAATTTTTCCCCTTGAGTGGCGGTGCGCACTACTACATGGTGCTTGCCGTCTTTGGGAGCAACGGCACTTATATCAAAGGCATGTAGGGGTTGGCCGTATTCCAGCATTACATAGTTGGTTATATCCACAATATTGTTTATTGGCCTTA
>Ga0123355_10017540_pt1 | contig 11319 bp, 10 predicted proteins | sample TergutEmb28metaG_3_FD_89872 | JGI IMG/M metagenome (GOLD analysis project Ga0123355, IMG submission 89872) | Embiratermes neotenicus P1 segment gut microbial communities from Petit-Saut dam, French Guiana - Emb289 P1 | ecosystem: Host-associated > Arthropoda: Insects > Digestive system > Gut ...
ACATAATCTCCATACAAATTTAAACACTTGTCCCACCGTTTCACAAGTCCCTGGAAACCTGCGGCGTAAAATTCTTTTGGTTGCTGTCGGAACCACGCGCGTACTGCTCTTTCAACCGCATCATCGTCAGGAAAGCGTTTTCCCGAAAGATGATGTTTTAAAGGGCCAAACAAGAGTAAATCGCACGGGGCGAGGTCCGGGCTGTAAGGTGGATGTTGGAGGACTTCCCACTTGAATGACCTCAGTGTCGCTGTGGTCTGATTGGCACTATGACGACAGACATTGTCATGCAGCAGCAACACCCCTTTAGTGAGGAGGCCTGGTCGCTTCCGGCGAATGGCGGCACGAAGTTTCATCAGAATCGTGCAGTACGAGGCAGACGTAACGGTGTGACCCTCCTCTCTACTCGGATGATGTCTTCGACGAGCTGCAACGTTTCCAGTGTTTCGATCTCCACCAGCCGACCGGCTCGATGTTCGTCTTCGATACTTGTCCGCCCTTCTAAGAACTTCTGCACCCAATTATGGACTGCCTGATGTGACAGGCAATGTTCACCATACATGGGCAGCATTTCTTTGTGGATATCCTTTGCTTCCATTTTTTTTTTGCCCACAAAAAATGCACAACGCCATGCTGCTCTGTCGTGGTACATGTATTCAGGGGCGCCGCCATTTTGTAACAGCTGCTACATATGTACAGTCATGCACATACTGATCGTTTTGCGTCACAATAAAACTAGATAGTGCTGCTTTCTAGCAGTGACAGTTTCCCGCACTTAATTCAAAAACGTAGGTCGCAACTTGGATTTGTAACTTACTTATTCAATTACCCCCGCTGAGAGGTGAATTTCAGCACTTTAGATTTGGCATATTATAGCGTTTCATATAATAATTTTTCATCTTTATCGGTATTATTACTAACTAGAGTGGGATTCCAACTCAGCATTGTAGTGGTTGAGTTTAGAATAGATGCATTGTGTGTTGCAATGTGTGCATTTTTTTATTTTACATCTCCCTCTCCCACTCTGAGTGAGCTACTGAAGAAGAAGGGTCCTGAACCAAGGAAAGACCATCTCCTGTGGTTCAGTGACCATGCATACACTTTCTATGTCTTTCAGTCTGCTACCAATAACTGATGAACCAATGTAATGTGGTATGGTAATGAATACATTACAAACATAACTATACATTGTATATGAAATATTGATGGTAAGCCAACAATTATGAACATGGGAACAATACAAAACTGAGTTTTTATGTGACTATTTTAAGATATACAGAATCTGTTCTCAAGAACAAGGTCTTGACCAAAATAAAACATAAACATCAACACTAACAGACAGGCAGAACTAGAAGTCTAAGCAACAGGAATGTAGACTTCATGAAGTCTGATTGGATTACTTGTTTAATTCAGTAGCTGAAAAGTGAGGAATCATTTTCAACTATATGAGGTTTGAGGTTCTCACTGCGGTAAATATTAAGAATATGGTCTTATGGGATGTAACACCATGCAGTTTGGTAGATATTTACTAATACTTCAATAAACGTGCTGCCCCTATAATCAGGTAACAGAAGGTGAATTCCTCCTAAATGTTGGTACCTATCTACCAAACTATGAGGCATCGCATCCAAGACGACAATAGTCTTAATCTTTAACCATGGACACATTTTGGCTTGCATAAAATTGTGTAGTTTGTTCCACGTTTACTTTACTCACTTTCAGTGCTGCACTTACGTGAACACAGAACGGAGTTATTTCTTCAGTTTAGCATCTTAAACATTAGGCATCATGTTATAAAGAGAAACCAAGAAGGGCTGCACTTATCAGCTTGTAAAGTTGTCATCACCATATACTTAACACAAATTTTTGTCAATAAAAAACAAACACAGTACACATAATAATATAAACTTCAGACATACCAATATAATCCACTGCACTACATATTTTGGCCCCCAGAGCCTTCTTCAAGGAGAACAATTAATATTAGCTAAAAAGCACTTAAGTTATAAAACAGTAATACCCCTAAGTCAGCTGACTTGTTACACATTATTGAAGAAATCTTTCAGCACCCATGTATTTGCTCCCTAATGGGAGTCTCCACATCAACAATATTATCATAAATATATACAACAAAATGTATAATGTTAGTAATACCAGTGCTGATCTTCTTTGTTAAAATATAAAACAGTCCGCAATATATTAAAAATGTCCAAATATATTTGGTGCGCAGTATGTAGCTAAATGTGTACTTCATTTAGCCATCAGCACATCTCAATCATATATTATGTAAGTGTCCTTACAGTGTGAATCTGACAGTCTTTTTTTACTTGACAAAATCCTGAAATCTTGTAACCACCAGGGGCTGTCAAAATGTAGATATATGCATGCACATGAGCTACCACTGCTGTACCTCAGTCTCTGGAGACACATATTTTGAAGTGCAAGACACATAAAGTAACATGACATGCTGGTGGAATACTTGTGTGTGCTGCACTAGACATATCTAATGACTGCATAAAAATGGCTCTGCTGGCCGAAACATTCAGGTAAGTGGAATACATAGGTGTGTCTAAAATTTATTTTACTATGTGTAGCATGTTGGTTTTTTAAATCAATTACAATTTGCACTCACCAGTTCTTGTTATTACAGTAGTTCATATTCAGAGAGATGATCCTGAAACCAGGACGCACAAGGACACTGTAGAAAGCACCTCGGCGCACAGTGTTCGATACTGATGATGGTAACCACTGTCTCCACTGATTGTCCACCTCATCATACAGCCATGAGATAGCAAAGTCATTCTTAATGAACGGAGGAGGAAAGCTAAATATAAACACAAAACAAAGTATTGAAATAGTCATGTGAAGATATTACCTTTCTTCCTCCATTACAAATGAATGCAAGGTCAAACACCACCACACAGGAACACGTTAAACATTCCACAAGACATGTAGCCTTCATGAGATACATCTGCATGTACAAGACTATGTCTAGGTATAGGATTAACACATCTGTCATGCAAAATACTACAACTGTATTTGTACACTACCTGAGGTACATTACAGGTTCCATTCCACAAACCTCTACATAACTCAGTACCATAAATATGCATATTTTTCCATTAACATGGTTATTGTATGAACAGTATCTGTGTTTTTGTTTTTATTAGAAAAAAATGTACTGAAATAACAAAAATGCTTCAGTCTGCCACATCAGCTCGTAAATTAAGGCCAAATAACATATCAAAGTCAGTGCATTGCTAAAAACCAATGTAAAACTTAACATGACATTCTAGTAAGTAAGGTTATGGTATCACTTTTTTTTTTCCATTAATTAATACTCTAGCACCATACAGTAATTTGTTTTATACATTTCAACAAACCATGTACGGTCACTTAGCAACTATATCAGAGACAGAGAAACTAACAAAGAATGCTGGGGGAAAAAAAAGGGGTATTATAAGATTGAGATACCTGGAATACATACACCATACCTGGTACCCCTGTCTTTAAAGCAACAACCTGGAGATGGCTTACAAACTCCCCACTATTCACACACCTGTTCACTGGCGCACTCTCATGATTTCCTAGTGCCGGAAAAATTGGAATACCAGGAAAAGTGTTTGTCAGTTGGGCCACAGTTTCTTTCAGCACCATCAGATTCTCTTCCCTTGTTTGATTCCATACATCATGTGGTGGCAGGTCTCCAGTCCACAGGATGTAGTCAATATCCTACACAACACAACATTACACAGTGTGCAGTTTGTGTGATACAGCGCAAGATGTGGCCTGTGCTCACAAATGCACGGCAGAACTGAAGGCAGTGACACTAGTATTTTGGGGGGGCTCCAGAAATTGTCCAGTAACCCAGTTTCTATTGTTTAAGAACCATTATATTTTAGAATCTTATTCTCTTTCCTTTTTCAGATGGACAGGAAGTATATTCCTATTCTTCAGGGCTATTTTGCATTGCTGATTCTGGCCCAGGGTTCAAGATGTTTAGATTGATTAAAGTGTCACATTAGCTGAAGGGTAAAAAGGTAAATAATATTAAATTAATTCTTCTGTGTAAATAATTTATTATTTGTTAAGCACTTTTAAAAAGACAGGTAAAGCTGTTCCTGTACACACCAAGGATTATAGGAGTAAAGGTATAACTCCACTCATTCTTCTTAACCTTGGCATGTAGCAAAGCGGTCAATCTCACAACCTGGTGAAATTATGCCTGAAAAAAAAAGAGTCTCCAGTCCATGGGTGGGGTGGGGGGTAGGTGGGCCCAAGAGACATTTTACAAAACAGAAAACTTGTGTACTCTTGCTGTGAGTCGAACCCAAGATTGTCCAGCCCATAGCAGAGTCACTGTACCATTTACACTATCCTGGCTCTTCATGAGGCAGTTTATGTCAGAATAATGCCTTTATATGAGAATATAATATGTACAGCTATTTGTGAACTAAATACTTCAATTACCATGTATCTTTTTTTCACTTGAATATGGTGTCTGCCATAATGACGAGCTTCTCCTAACTGCCTATTACCCATAATGCAACTGTTATGAATAATGGGCAGTTGCTGTATACTGTGTGCATAAATTTTACAGCTGTCACTGAATCAATACATTCCTGAATTCTCTAGTTTCATACAAATGACTTACATTCTACCCTACATGCCATTAAGGTCTCCACTGCTACAATATGTAATACCAACAACAGTGGATATCCACCTCTGTAAATATATGATCTTATTTTTCAGCAAAGCTTGAATGTAGATTTGTAATAAATAAATATAGCATATAGCATATCAATCTAGTGAAAACCCACTAGACAAAAGGACAATGGTGACAACAGAAGGGTAATAACAAGGTTAGTGGTACTGGTTAACAATGCTTGCTAACTCACTGGGTGGGTGCTGGATATGTGCTGAAGCATATGATCAACAGTTCGCCTCGGAGTGTCACACTTTCGATAGTCTCCCCATCGTCCAGCTGCTGTCTGAGGTGAAAGTGCAGGTCCATTTGTTAGTCTGCAGCAAAGAGGCTCTTTACAGTCTGCATTTGTGCCTTCCTGGTAGTATGGATCAAAATGTGTGTCGGACAGATGGAGCACTTTAAATGTTGGCACTCCAGGCTGCAATACAACATGTATCTCAGACAAATGGAGCACATTAATATTAGTGCTCCAGGTTGCAACACAATACATGTGTCAGGCAAGTGGAGCACTTTAAGTGTTGGCACTCTGAGCTGCAACACAATACACAATATGTGTGTCAGCCAGGTGCAGCACTTTAAATATTGGCATTCTCAGCTGCAACACAAAATGTGTGTCAAGACAGGTGGAGCTCCAGGCTACAACATACAATGTTCCCACAGTGCAGGTATACAAATGTGAAATAAGGAACATTTGCAGGCTGGAGATCACTCTGTGTTGAATGTTTGTGACTAATTATTCAATACATTTGACATTAGTGTCTGTATCAGAAGGCTGTCTGATCCATCTTTAAGCTCAAGTCATACCACACTACAGCCACAAGGGACACATACATTTTTCACACAGATGGGAGGATAATATGTGAAAAATGCAATTACAAGGAAGTCAGCTCTATATAAATATGCACTCTATTTGTTAACTACATACAACACGTTTACAGTACAGGCAAGTTTCGCTCTATGCCACAGTTATGTTCCTGAAAAACACTGCACAAATCAAACATAAAATTCCCATTTAAAACTGTGTATTTTCTGGGGGTCAGGGCACTGAAAGCCTCATCCTATATAGTGTATGACTACACCATTAGTGGACATATGGACCTGTAGAGTATTTGTGTATTGTATATATATACATTTGTATCCGGTATATACACACTTCTGTACAATATACTTATTCATTTCTAAAGAAAAAAATGTAAGAGACTCAAATCCATAGTTTTTTGCATGGTTTCATCCAATAGGACTGTGGTAGCCCTGCTACACAAACAAACACTCCCTGTCTCAGATTGTTGGCATGTAATGTTGTCTGAACACTTAGCACTTTCTTTAATTCTGTCAGCATTATCAGGAATTGTACATATGCTACTATGAGCTAGTCTTAACATTAAAACATCAGCCAACAATTCATTCCCTTTTTCAAATTGGCTAATTACATATAATTTGTATTCAATAACGAGTGTCTTTTGCTGATTTTTCACTTGGATTGCACTGGATGAGGTAGTAGAGTTACATTCCTTGCTCATGTTGGTAAGAAAAGCCAATGCTGTTGAAAAGAAAACTAAATGAGCCACGTGATTATATCACCAACATAATCAATACATACGTGTGACTGGTGTGACGGTGACATCACTCTCTGCTAGCCTCTGACACAAGATAAGTATGGCCACAGATAGTCTATGCAAAAATGCGATAAACCAAAAATGATTGTGTACATTTGAAAAATGGTGTAAATTTTCAAGTCACATTAAAGCAAAATCATGTAAAAAAAAGTCCTGTCTGTACATAACAGCAATGAAAACACCAGGCATGACAAAACATACACAATCCTTAGTAGGACCTGGCAGCATAATTCTACGCTAATTAGTGTACAACTACTTCAACAACACAATTTCTGAGACAGACAGATACATTAAATTCATCAAGATACATACTACAGGTCACTGTATTTTTTTTACCAAGTTTCCCTACAGTTGTTGCCAACTAATGACAACATAATAGTATAGTAACTGGCTATAAGGTGGGGTAGGGTGGGTGGGGTAGGGTAGGGGAACATATAAGAGTGGGCCAATGGTAGCAGATGATTATGAGACGTAGCACAGAGCTCACAATCGAAGAGATCTTAAAAGAAACATGGTACATGAGCACATGGACTAGACTCATGATTCTCAGAGCCATGGTCCAAAGCTAAGCTGTTATAAACACACTACTGAACTCCGGATTCCACAAAGTTGGGATTTTCTTTTTACTAGTTGAGCAACAGGACTTGGTTCCATGAAATTAGTACTGATTTTCCGTAACATACTGCCAAAAAACTAGCCTGGAACTTCTGTGCTTATGGTTAAGTAAAGTATCAACTTTACACCGAATTGTTTCCATTTCATCATAAACCACAGAGGATATTCTTTATATACATTTTTTATGACTATCATCTCTAATAGTTCCCTCTTTGCACTGTTGAATATAAATCATCATGCATATTATGGCTAAACCTCTGAAATATCAGTATAATTTCTACCAGACTACACTATGTCACATCCCACATGACAAGAATCTTGGTAGACTAAGCTGTAAGAAGAGATCTGCACTCTTCTTCAATATTATGCAGCATTTGGTAGTAATTCCCTACCGACATTCTGGGACAATCTATCAGTCCCACCTTCTTGACCATTCAAGATGAAACTCATAGCTTGTCCCAAAATGTCAGTAAGGAATTACCACCATGCACTGCATAATATCTCTGACGAGCACAGATCTCATCTACTTCACGACAGAAGCCTGAAATCATGCATATGCTGTAAGAACATCAAACCTTTATAAACATTTGTAATTCTGTCTGTTGCAGCAAGTGAAAGACACAGATTGATGGTGTCTGAGAAAGAAGTCCAGAACAAAATGTCTGAATATAGGAGAGATGAAGTTACAGAAATTCCCTGAATTTTATAGCACCCAGAGTTTAACTGCCCTGTTCACAAAAGCCATTGATGGTGTCTGAGAAAGAAGTCCAGAACAAAATGTCTGAATATAGGAGAGATGAAGTTACAGAAATTCCCTGAATTTTATAGAATCCAGAGTTTAACTGCCCTGTTCACAAAAGCCAGCCACTTTTACATATCCTAAACAAATTTAAAGTCCATCCAAGAACAAGGCCCTGTATGATGTTTTAAAATAAACTGGTTTTTACAGTGAGGAACACTTAGCCTCTCACCCAGGGTCAAAGAGAGCAGGCCAGGCCATACTGGGGTCATCCTGTTACCATGAGGCGACAATGGTGGCTCGAGGTGGGCTGTTAGCTATTCTCCAGGTGTGGTAGATGTATGAATGTAGCCTCTCTCCACCCAAGACTGTCTGTGCGTGGTGAAGAGCCACATCCTACAAGAGGTGACCCCATTGCGCAGAACACAGCGGATATAAAGGAATAAACCTTGAAAAACAATCCCCACTCCTATGGTAGGAGTACCATGCCTATGGAAAGAATGGCAGTGGGTGAGTTTGTCACAAACAGAACCCTCTGGGATACCAGGCGACCTCCCAGAGGTAGTACAACCTTACCAAGTATGGGGGCTCTGCTTGGTGGACTTCGTAGTACCCCCTTACTCATGGGAACAGAACTGAAACTACAAATATAAACTTAGAGCATAAGGAGGGCTCCTTATTAGGGGACTCCAGTAAGGGTTCTAAGGAGGGGTCCTGTCAGGGGGAACTCCTGTGCTTGGAGGCTCCGCATGGGGCAACTGAACAGAACCCATGTATGCAAGGGGCAGGTGAGATTCCCATGACTTGGGAGGAACACCTGTCCCCCAGCAGTCTAAGCTTGGAGAACCTTGAGGGACTGACAGAGAAGGTCGGCACTCTTAGTCTCCAGAGTCTTCGAAAGAATCGCTGTGGCGCTGCCAAGAAGCGAACAAAGAAGGCCAGGCTTCAGAGGCTCCTACTGGGGACTCTGGCAGTGGCCAACCTCAGCCGTCTCAAGGCAGTCAGCCACAAAACTTGCAGAAGCCCGGTACATCTGGGGCTCAAAGAAAGACAAAGGAGAGGACAAAACATGAATCCAGTTCAACTGGACCAGAATCCTCAGAGAGCAAAGGACACCTAAAAGGGCTGAGGCAAATGACAAAGGCTGTCTGGGGGCACTCCCGAGGGCGAGCGGGCTAAGAGTCCCAAGCAGTTTGGGCAGCTGAGTTAAACCAGGGCAACTTGGGAGGGCATTTGGATGGCAACTGTCGGTGAGGGCTACCCAGGGATTCAGACCTCCAGAGAGAACTTTGCGAACGTCCAGCGTGCGATCGGCCGGCTTGTGGATGAGCTCCCTGAAGAAGGGTTTACCCTCAGCCTTGTTGATTCCTACTGGGCTAAAGGGACAGCCATTATGGTCTGTCAAGATGAGGAGACTAGAGACTGGCTGGCTGCTAGGGTACCCACCCTGGTGGCCTGGGAGGGCTCCAGGCTCAAGATGGTGGGCCTGGATGCTCTCCCCACCTATAAAGAGCGGTGGCCTGGTTTCCAGGCACTGTGGAGGATTCGGAGAGTCATTTTCAGTGGGTCTGTAGGCTGAACCAATGTCTGGACACTAGGCACTGGAAAATCTATGAGTGTAGGGAGGAACCCAATGGGGTCCGCCTTGTGCTCAGTATTGATATGACTTTTGTCGCTACATTGGAGGGAATAGGATGGAGACCCTTCAGTGAAGCAGGACAAGCCATCTTCTCCCTTCTGGGTGTTAAACTGAAAAGAAAGAAATAGGAAGAGGAAAAGAGAAAGAAGAGGAGGAGGAGGCTGAACGTGACATGGTGAGTACTGTTTCATTCATTCAAGCCAACCTGCAGCACAGCATTGCTGCTTCTAGAATATTTACTAGAACAGTAACTGTTAAAGGAACAGACATGGCACTAATGTAAGAACTGTGGTATCGCGAGGACTGTATTAGGGGCCTGAATATTCCAGGATATACCCTGTACTCTGCAGGAGGAACAGATAGACCTAGGGTTTACATCCTTGTGAGAAATATGACAACTTGGATGCTGCCTGGATTCTCTTGTACGGACCTTGTAGCAGTTTTAGTAAAGTAGATTGAATATGGGGCAGAAAGATGGTTGGTTAGTTGTTCTGATAATCTGCCATGTGATTCCTGGGATCCTCCCTCTTCAAAGGAATTTCAGGAACTCGTCCAGTATTGTGAGAATGAAAATCTCTATCTAGTCAAAGGGTGCAACTTCAGTGCACATCATACTGCATGGGGCAGCACCAACTGTAATGATAGTGGGGAGGCCCTGGTGGAATTTCTTAATTATTCAAATCTGGAGAGTCTAAATCAGGGCAATAAGCCCATCTTTTGCAGTGGTTCTAGGCTACAGGTGATTGATATTACCCTGGGGTCCTTTGGGCTTTTAAAAAGCATTACAAGCTGGATGGTTTCTTCAGAACCCTCCCTGTGAGATCACAGACACATTCTATTCACTCTACAGGGCTCTGTGCCAGAACACCTGATCAGGAACCCTAGGGGCACCAATTGGGGCTCCCTTCGGGAGGGCCTGAGGGATAGGCTAGCGAGGGGCCCTGAGATGAACATGAAAGATGAGTTTGGATTGGGGCTTGCCATTCACTGGGTTCAGCAGGCCCTAATATCAGCCTCTGATGATAACTGTCCTCTTAGACCTGTCAAAACAGGTAGACAATCTCTGAAGTGGTCATCGGAGCTGGAATCCCCCAGAACAGGAGTGAGACGGCCCTTTAATAACAGCCAAAAAGATAAGAATTCGCATAGATGGGAACTCTATATACAGGGTGTTTCACGACTTGTGGACATCACTGCAGGAGGTGATTTCCTAGGTCTTAGTGATCAAAAAAGTTCATATAAACATATGTCCAATTTTGGACGGTTACGGAGTTATGGGCATTTTTTAATTCCCGTACACGCCCTCGTGTGAACCGCGTTACAGAACCAGCTGGCGGGTGATGTACTCAACTTGGTGGCTTATCGCTTGTGTTGCAAGCATTATTTTAGCCACCTGACTCGCCCACCCATCTACAAACAGTCCAGTTTCCTTATCACGACGTTTGGATGGTATTTAAGGAATGCAGGGAAGGTGGGGTGGGTGGGTATTCGCCTGGCCAGTGTATACTGCATGAGTCAGCTACTACTACATGTTCAAAAACCCTTATCACTTACATTACAGTGACTGTGCTGGCACCTGATGTTCAGAACAGTACGGCGATAGTTTCATAAAGGCATGGGCAGTAGTAGCGACAGTGTAGAGTTAGACCCGTACATATTCTCATCTCGGTGCGTCCGTTACGTTCACGATGCCATTTACATTTTCAGCTGCAGAGTAGGCAGATATGACTTTTGTGTACAGTTTTTGTGACGGTAATTCAGTTCAGGCCGTAGCTGAATATCAGCAAGGTTTTCCGAACTGTAGAATACCAACCCGAAGAGTGTTTACTCGAGTTTACCAGACATTGCGAGATACCGGTACACTTCCCGGCGTTCGCATTGCAGCCAAGCGTGATGTTAATGAAGGTGTCGATGAAGAAGAAGGCATTGTTCAGATGGTACAGAGCAGTCCACGTGCGAGTACGAGAAGAATTGCAAGACGTCTTCGTGTTCCCCACACGAG
>Ga0123355_10017541_pt1 | contig 11318 bp, 7 predicted proteins | sample TergutEmb28metaG_3_FD_89872 | JGI IMG/M metagenome (GOLD analysis project Ga0123355, IMG submission 89872) | Embiratermes neotenicus P1 segment gut microbial communities from Petit-Saut dam, French Guiana - Emb289 P1 | ecosystem: Host-associated > Arthropoda: Insects > Digestive system > Gut ...
GAGTCTTACTCTCTTTGAGAAAATGCCCATTTTACAGGCCTTGGAAGCTGCTGACTCCGAGAACAAGGTGCCCGATAATGCTAATCAGCTGATTCTGTTCAACTTTTAACCGGACAGCACTGATACAAAACGTACTTCTGTTATTCACTATCACATGTAGGGACTCTGGGATACTAACTCGTCAGTGTTTCTGCTAAGACCATCAGGCCGTGGGACGCAGAACACCCTTGATAATATTGCGAAGTGCCTACGTCGAAGCTGGTCTTCCTCGTCATTGTTGTCTTTCTGACGGCGCTCGTAAGCGTTGTCACCGGCAGCACCTCCCTCATCACTGTCCCGGTCTTGATTGCGGTCGGCGTCGAGCCCCATGTCGCGGTGGCAACCAACATGTTGGCGCTGGTCTTCCTGAGTGTCGGCGGCTCGCTGTCATTTCGAGGAAAAGGTGTCATCGAACGTCGCCTCCTGCCGCTCGCTGTCATTTTGACGGTCATCGGCTCTGGCGCCGGTGCATTCCTCTTACTCGACATTCCGGCCCGAACGCTTCATGTGACGATTGCGGTCGCGATGATCGTGGTCGCAGTCTTCTGGCTCATTCGGCAAGATAGCCAGGCTCGTCAACATCCTGTGTCCGCTGCGAGGCAAGCGACGGGATATACCTTGACGTTTGCCCTCGCCGTCTATGGCGGCTTATTCAGTGGCGGATACGTCACCATGCTGACCTCTGTCCTCGTCTTTTTCTTCGGCCTAACTTTGCTCGAATCCGTGGCGACGACGAAGGTCATCAATCTCTTCTCCTCACTAGTTGCGGCCCTGATATTCGCTCGTCGGGGAATTGTTGATTACAGACTCGGCGCCACCCTCGGAGTCGTCATGTTCCTCGGTGCCATCGTGGGCGCGAGAGTCGCTGTCACCATACCGACGGTGTGGCTGAGGCGCGTCTTGGTCACGGCAGTCGTCGCCCTGGCAGCGAACATGCTGGTCGCATTTTTTCGGTAGGGCTCTAGCTCCACTGGCGCTTTCAACTTGTTCCGGCCGCAACATCGGACCCGTCGGACAATGAAGTGACCGGGGTCGGCTCGAATGGTGTTCCCTCTAGAGCTCTATGAGAAACGACGGGAGTCGAATTGTGGGGCAAGAAGACCGCAGTGAGTCAGTCAGTTGGCGACCGGGACGAATAAACAAGCCGCGGTTTTACTTTGTTCCAACGGCCCACGGCAATCTGGCTGACGGCATTCAAATCAGTGGTTGTTAAACATGCGGTCGATCCAGGCGCCGGGACTCCCTAAGCGTGGAGTTCCGCTGGCGTGGAGAGGATTGGAAAAGGTCGACCTGCTGTCCACCACCGAGGCGCATTTGTGCGGACTTCTCATTTACCTTCCAATATACGGCGTACCGTTCGTGAATCACTTTATAAAGAGGAACCAGGGTGAGCGCTTGCGATTGTCCCACCGACTGGAACGTCAAGGCCTGCTTTGCGTCGGGTTCCACCCATCCGGCAGGTTTGCCTAAGTCTGCGGTGATGTCGGGTACTTTATGCTGGTCGCCAGGCTTGGGTTCATAATCGCCGTAAGTCATCTCCTTCGCGACCGCTTCGAACCGGCCAGCCAGGACAAGCGGGCCATACATGACCGCTTGGATGGTTTCGTCATCGGGCATGCTGTCAATGTGCAGTCCCATCGGCAGGTGGAGTTCGATCCTGTCCCCCGACTCCCAGACGCGGTTGAGCGTGAGATAGCTGCCCGGGCTGGAAAATGCAGGGATGGCCGCCCCGTTGATTTTTACGCCCCCGCTTTCTGCCCAGTAGGGAATGCGTAGCTTGATCGCCAGTTGCACCGGGTTCTTGCCAGACACGGTGAGCGTCGTGCCTTGTTCCTCCGGGAAGCGCGTCTCTTGCTTGAAGCGCAGTCCTTTCTCAGGCCACTCGAGTTTTGAATCGATGTAGAGGTTCACATAGAGCGAGTCGTCGTCGTGGAAGTAAATCGAGTCGGTCAGCTTGGCGTATTCTTCCGACCCGGTTCCAGTGCAGCACCACAGAGAGTCAAACGGCTTTCCGAAAGTCTTCCAGTAGCCCGCCGCGAGCGGCAAGTAGTACATCATTGTACCGTCTTCGGGGTTGATCGTGCCGAGGCGGTGATTGAAAACCAGGCGCTCGTAGTAGTCCATCAGGCGGGCGTCTGCCGACCAGCCAAACAAGAGGCGGGTCAACTTCATCATGTTGTAGGCGCAACAGCACTCTGTCGAGGCGGGACCCAATTCGGTTGAGAGCTTGCCAGCATCTGTATTCCATGACTCGCCATTGCTGGTGCCGCCGGTGCAATACGAGCGTTCGCTCACGACTTCATCCCAAAAGTATTCTGCGATATGGCGATAGCGCGGTTCGCCGGTGAGTTCGTAATATCTGGCTGCGGCGATGACCTGCGGGATGTGCGTGTTCACGTGCAGGCCTTTCAACTCGTCGCGGTGAGCCGACAGCGGATCGAGGAACTGTTTCTTGTCGAAGCGCTGCGCTACCTCGAGGTAGTCGTCCTTGCCAGTAACGGCATAAAGGTTGGAGAGCACCTCGCCCATGCCGCCATACTCAGTTCCCAGCACGCGCTGCATGTGTTCGTAACTGAGAGAACCCGTATAGCCCGCCGTCCAGCCGGCCATCTTCTGCACCATGTCGAGCGCCTGCTCATTGCCGCAATAAACGTACATGTCGAGTAGCCCGGCCATGATCTTGTGAATGGTATAGAACGGAGCCCAGACACGTTGGCGTTCGCGGAGCCGATCGAAGAACTCGATAGGAAATGCGCTCAGGTATCCGCTCCTGAGCGATGCCTGGCACTTGCCGAGTTCGGCGACGACCACTTCGGCATTCTTCTTCAGATCTTCGTCGCCCGAACTGGCATACATCAGCGCGCAAGCGGAAAGATAATGTCCTCCTGCATAGTGACCGCGAAGTTCGCAGTCGGGAGCTTCCCACCCCCCGAGCGGCTGGGCCGAGGAGTGGAGCCCGGCATTGATTCGGAATGTGTGAAGCAGGCGGTCGGGTGGCAAGGAGTGCAGGTATTGACGGTCCGCCTCCATCGCGATTTTCGAGATGCCATCTCCCAGCCTTACCTGCTTCATGGGAAATGGTCGGACTCTCCACGGAACCTTCTCGTAGCTGAGAGGCTTGCCGTCTTTCTCGGTCTTGTCCACGACCGGGTCTTGAGGAGCGGCAGCCATCAAGCTCTTCGGCAGCAAAGCGGGCCCGGCTGCGGCGGCCACACTGGTCATGAAGTGCCTGCGAGAAAGTTGCCCGAGTTGCGTCATGGAAAGTGGTCCTCCTAAGACAGGCAGCCGAGTCCCCACCCTGGATATTGTATACTCTTGTCGAAAACGCCAGAACGCTGAGATTTCACTGTGGATCGGCCCTCATTCATTTCTTCGCAAGCTATACTGCCCCGTCCCGGCGTACCGTTGTACTGCTCGAGGGCATTCACAAGGACACGGTCCGGATCAACACCGGAAACCAGAAAAAGTTCGAAGCTATCGGCCAACTCGGCTGAGGCAAACTCCAACCTCGAAAGCGAAATCGAATGATCAAGAAACTTATCCTTAGCGCTTTTTTCCTGGTGGCTGGGCTGCGAGTCGACGCCGCCGACCCCACGCTTGCCGCAACCCCGCCTATGGGCTGGAACAGCTGGAATCACTTCGCGTGCAAGGTCACCGCAGACGACGTGCGCGCCGCAGCCGACGCCATCGCCAGCAACGGCATGAAAGACGCCGGATACATCTACGTCAACATTGACGACTGCTGGGAAGGCGATCGCGACGCCCAGGGACGCATCCAGGCCAACGCAAAGTTCGGCGACATGAAAGCTCTCGCCGACTACGTGCACGGCAAGGGACTCAAGATCGGCATCTATTCCTCTCCCGGCCCGAAGACCTGCGCGAAACACGAAGGCAGTTTTGGACACGAGGAACAGGATGCCCAGCAGTACGCCGCGTGGGGCTTCGACTATCTCAAGTACGACTGGTGCAGCGCGGAGAGGGTTTATCAGCGGAGCGAAATGCAGGCTGTCTACCAAAAAATGCACGATGCGCTGGTGCGCACCGGACGCCCCATCGTCTTCAGCTTGTGCCAGTACGGTTACGAACGCGTTTGGCACTGGGGCTCGTCCGTAGGCGGGAATTTATGGCGGACGACCGAGGATATCATTGACAAATATGACCGCATGTCGGTGATCGGATTCGATCAGGATGGGCTGGAACCGTTCGCCGGGCCCGGACACTGGAACGATCCCGACATGCTCGAAGTCGGCAACGGCGGCATGAATCACGATGAGTACATCACCCATATGAGTCTGTGGGTGCTGCTGGCGGCGCCGCTGCTGGCAGGAAATGATCTTTCAAAGATGACTCCTGAAACGCTCGACCTCCTCACCAACAAGGAAGTGATCGCCGTCGATCAGGACTCCAAGGGAGTACAAGGCCGCCGGGTCGCGCAGGAGGGTCCACTTGAAGTCTGGGCGAAGCCTCTCGCCGACGGCAGTGTCGCAGTCGGGTTGTTCAATCGTGGCGAATCCACCAATCCGGTTACGGTGGATTTCAAGAACCTCGGGCGCCGGGGATCGGCCACGGTACGCAACCTCTGGACCCATTCGGATCTGGGATCGTTTGCTGGAAGCTACAGTGCAGACGTTCCGCGGCACGGAGCCGTCCTGATCCGCGTGAAATGAGATCCGGAAATGTCGCCAAAGCAATGGAGCTGATATCGATCTGACGGTGCGGGTGGATGGCTCGAAGGTTCTACTGGATCTGCCGCGGTTGGTCGGTCGCAACCTTTGTCGTCTCGGGCTGAGCTACCAGGAGGTCAGGACTTCAGACCGTCTTTCCCGGATTCTGTCTGGGACGTGGTCCGCTTCTGCTCGAGAGCCAGCTTCAACGACTCGCCGGCATTCCGGATATGCAGCCGCAGAAGTTGGCAGGCGGCGGGCACGTCGCGCCGGCGGCACAGGTCGAGAATCTGATGATGCTCGTCATTGGCCCGCTTGATTCCGTGAGTGAGGTACAACTGCAGCCGCGTATAGCGCTCGCCGCTGTTATTCACGTTGCGGATAATCGCCATAAACCGGGGCTGATCGGCGCGGCTGTACAGGATGCTATGAAACTGCCAGTTCAATCGCCCCCACAATGAGACATGGTCGTCGCGCCGCAGTTCATTGACGTACTTACGTAGTACCGCTTCCGCCTCGGAAAAGTCACTCTCCGCGAGGCGCGGAATCGAAAGCTTTAGGACCTCGGGCTCAAGCAAGGCACGAATGGAGAAAAGCTCTTCGATATCGGTGGGAGAAAGTGCCGGTACAATGGCGCCGCGGTTCGGGACAATCGCAATCAGTCCTTCGGCATCCAGTTGCCGAAGAGCCTCTCGAACCGGAATGCGACTCACCTGATACTGGTTCGCGATCGCATCCTGGCGCAACTGGGCGCCCTCGGGGATTTCACCCCGGATGATCTGGTCGCGCAGTTTTTCGGCCACCGCTGACGTGAGCGACTGACGTCGAATGGCGGAATCAGGCACGGTTTCTAAACGCATCGAGGGTGGTGTCACTGGGAAACTCGCCAGTTCTCCTTCCCGCAGACATCCTACTATAGCGCATACTGTATCCAGCAAGAACGGCTACTGGGCGGACGGCAGATGTTCTTTCAGATACCGCGCCAGCAAACTATAGAGATGATATGCCGTCCCCTTTCCTTCGATAATGGCGTGCGTACGTCCCGGGTAGGTCATGAAGTCAAATGGCTTACCTAACTCGATCAGCCGGTTGACCAGCAATTCGGTGCCCTGGTAGTGAACGTTATCGTCGCCGGAGCCGTGCACGAGCAAGAGCTTGCCCTGTAATCCGTCGGCAAAGTTGATGGAAGATCCTGCCTTGTAGCCATCCGGGTTGTCCTGCGGTAAGCCCATATACCGCTCCTGATAAATGCTGTCGTAGAGGCGTTGGTCGGGAACGGAGGACACGGACATCCCGACCTTGTAAATCTCGGGATGGCGAAACATCAGATTCAAGGTATTGGAGCCCCCTCCGCTTCGACCCCAGACCGCAACCCGGGAAGCGTCCACGAAAGGATGGGTCTGCTCCAGAGCATGTATCGCCAGCGCCTGTTCCTCTGACGACAGGACTCCAACACTGCCATACACGACCTTGCGCCAGGCTCGCCCCTTGGGTGCTGGTGTTCCCCGGTTGTCGAAGCTCGCGATCAAATAGCCATCCTGTGCAAGCGCGCGGTGAAAGATTCCGTGCCACCCGTCCCAGCGGTCGACCACGGTCTGGGCCGCAGGTTCGCCGTAAACGTAGATCAGGATCGGATATCTCTTTCGGGGATCGAAGCTTTTCGGCTTGATAAGCCAGCCATCGAGAGTTACGCCCTTGCCGATGTCCAGACGCAGAAACTCCGCCGGCGTGGAGGTCAGATCCTTCACATTCGAGTGCAGCTTGGAGTTGTCTTCCAAAGTACGCTGAACTGTGTGGTTCGGTAGCTCGACCAGATCGATTACCGGTGGGGCATCAAACGTCGAGTAAGTGTGGATGGCCCAGTGCAGGTCCGGCGTCACTTCATAAGAGTGCGTGCCCGGTTGGTTCGCGGGCGAGAGTCGCTCGGGCGAGCCATTTCCATCAAGCCGCGTGCGGTAGAGGTAACGTTGCGTGGCATTGTCGGGCGACGCCATGTAGTACAGCCATTCTTCTTTGGGATCGACTCCCACGACCTCGATCACATCGAAGGCTCCCGGCGTCACCGGCCGCACTTGCTTTCCAGCGCGCGAAATCAAGTAGGCGTGCCGCCAGCCGTCACGCTCGCTGAGCCACAGAAGGTCCTTTCCGCCGTGAACCCACTTCATCTCATCCACGACGTCCACCCAGGCCGCGTCTTTGTCCTGGTAAAGCGTGCGCACAGCTCCAGTCTTAATATCGGTCAGCAACACGTCGTTCGTATTCTGCAGACGATTAAGATGCTCGAGCGCCAGTTCTGAATTTCCCGCCCATTCCATGCGAGCAATGTAGTTCGTGTTCGGATAACCCGGAACTTCCATCCACTTCGTTTCTCCGCCGATTGCCGGCACAACGCCAACACGCACGGAAGAGTTTTCCGAGCCAGGCTGCGGATAGGGAACCTGTCGAACCGTGGGATAAACACCGAGCCCCGGATAGGGGATCCCGGTCTCGATTCTGTACGGGGCCCCGGTGTCATAGACCAGGGGATAATTCTTCACCTTGCTGGTATCGAACTGCCAGTAAGCAAGGTGCTGGCTGTCCGGGCTCCAGCGGAACGCATCGCGAAGGGAAAACTCTTCCTCGTAGACCCAGTCGGAAGTGCCGTTCACGATTTTTTCGGAGCCGTCGCTTGTGATCCGCGAAGTCTCACCACTATCGACGTCCTCCACGAAAATGTTGTTGAAGCGCACATACGCGACTTTAGAACCATCCGGGGAGAACTTGGCAAACATTGTCGACGACGGAGGGCCACCACCGCCTAGCTTGCGCAATGCACCGGACTTTCGATCCAACAGCCAGTAGTCGCCCCGAGTGCTTTGGCGCCAAAGGCGCCGGGAGTTGCTGAAAATCAGAAGGTGGTTTGTGTCTGGCGACCAGGAGTAGTCTTCGATGACAAGCGCTTTGTCGCCTCCAGACGGGACAAGCTGTGACGCCGAAATCAAAACCTCGCGGGCGCCGCCAGCCGTCGAGTAACTCACCAGATCGTATGCGCCTTCCTGCTGGGAAGATTCCAGTGTCGTATACGACGTCCCCGCCTTGAACCAGCGTGCCGGTCCAAACGTTTTCACCCGGAAGTCTGTGCCGGCGAATGCTCTGCGCAGCAGATCCGTAACCGCCGATGATTGAGCGTATGCGGGCGTTGCGCCAAGACCGGTGATTGCCAGCCACAACATCAGCCCTTCGAGCTGCCAGGAATTTCTGCTTCGAAAACGTTTCATCCCATGCATCCCCGACCTCCGATCGTTTCCTGCGACGTCATTCCGTTCTCTCAATGCCAGCATCCCTCCCCGGCGCAGAGTGCGCCGGACCCCTCCAGCAGATCAAGTGATAAATGGGTAATCCCAGCAGCACAATCAACAACCCCGGCCACGTCGTCGAAGGACGGTACACAAGCAGCACAATGAGAATCGTGGCAGCGGCAAGGATATAAAACGCCGGGACGAACGGATACCCCAGCGTGCGATAGGGCCGCACGGCGTCGGCTCGCACGACACGCAAGCGAAACACGCCAGCGACTGTCAGCACATAGAAAATCAAAGCGGCGGAAATGACATATTCGAGCAGGTCGCTGTAGAGATTCCCGTAGACGCCGGTTGCGGGAGCATACGTGCGTGGCAGCACCAGGATTGCCGCCCACAAACCCTGCAGCGTAAGGGAAGATGCCGGAACGTTCGCGGCATTCAATCTCCCCGCGAAAGGGAAGAAGAGCTTCTGCCGCGCCATCGCGTAATAGACGCGCGCGCCGGTCAGAGTGAGCGCGTTAATCGTGCCAAAGGTCGAGACCATGATGGCCGCCGCCATCACTCTCGCTCCGGCACGTGGAAACATGACCTCGAGAGTCGCGGTTCCTACACGATCTGCGGGCGCATGCTGAATTGCCTCCAGCGGCAACGTGACCAGATAGGCGACATTGGCCAGCATGTAGAGCGCGATCACAATGCTCACGCCCACAACCATCGCGAGCGTAACATTGCGTTCCGCTCTTCGCACTTCCGGAGCGGCAAATGCGATGTTGTGCCACGAGTCGGCGGAAAACAACGATCCTGTCTGGCTCACGCAGATAGCGACAAAAAGCCCGTATGCTGTGGCTGCGGTCAGTCTTCCTCCAATCGAGTCCACCCCGTGAGCACGCCAGGCATTGCTGAAATTGGCCGAGATCGCGGCGGAACTCGGTCGGTACAGGATCCCGAGAACAATCAGGGCTGCGAGGGCCCCGGTTTTGGCCACGGTGAAAATGTTCTGGATGGTTTTGCCATATCGCAGGCCGAGCGTATTGCTGAACGTCAGCAGTGCGATGACGCCAATCGCCAGCAATTGCGCCGTCGAGAGAGAAACCGCGTAGTGCGTCGAGATGTGAACCGGAGCGATGAGGTAACGCTCCTCCGAGATCGCGGGCAAGAGCACGCCGGAGAAACGCGCGAATGCAACCGCCACCGCCGCGATCGTTCCGGTTTCGATGACCGAAAACAGAGTCCAGCCGTAGAGGAAGCCCCACATCGGAGAAAAAGCTTCGCGCAGGTAGATGTACATGCCCCCGGCATGCGGCATCATGGCCGAGAGTTCTCCGTAGCACAGTGCGCCCGCAATCGTCAGGACGCCGGCCACGCCCCAGGCCACAAGCAACCACCCGGCGCTCCCGATGTGGCGCGCCATCTCGGCGGGAACGATGAAAATGCCGGAGCCAATCATCGCCCCGACCACCATCATGGTCGAATCGAACAGGTTCAGACCCCGCGCGAATTCCTGCGCCTCGCGTCCCGTCAAATCCATTTCTGCCGTCTGAGTTGTTGGCTCGGCCCTGATTGACAAATCCCCAAGCGATCGCCTTCCGTCCCACAGGCCCTCTAAGGTACTATGCTCGATCGATTGGATAAAGTATAAAATGCTTTAGCTTCAGACCATGCCGGCAACCCTAGGGGGCATCGAGTGATACATCCTCTTTTTTTATCTGCTATCAGAACTGCCGGCCTGGCCCTCAGTTTGCTTGCGATTTCGTCCCCGTCCTCTGCTCAGGACAAGAAGAAGGAACCCCCGGTTCCCGGCTCGATGTTGAGCCAGGGAACACAGGACTTCGACACTCCCGACTTTACCCTCACTCTCGTGCGCTCGTCCGAAACCGTTGCAGGCCTCAAACCGAAGAGCGCCGGCGACTTCGATTTCACTCCCGGAGACCTACTGGTGGCTCGATCCCAGGACGGCTATTTCCACTTGGGCGATATCACGCTGCGTCTACGAACCGGCACCTCAGGAGACTGGAAAAACTACTCCACAGCCGCTGCACGCCAGCCGGTAGCTGTTTTGCCCGCTCCAAAAGGTGTTCTAGCTGCGGCCGATCTTAGCCCAACTTTGCCCGCAGAGGTTGGGATCCAGATCACGCGCACGTGGGCGCTCGAGTCCGGCAAACTCGCTCTCCGCTTTACTCTCAAAAACAAATCTTCGCAGTCCATCCAGATCGGTGCCCTCGGCATTCCGCTGATTTTCAACAACGTTCTCAACAACCGCTCGCTCGATGCGGCCCATGCCAAGTGCTCGTTCTATGATCCCTACATCGGGGAAGGACGCCGGATATCTCCAAGTCACGCGCCTGAGCGGCCATGGACCTGCTCTGCTGGTCGTTCCCGATGGCAGGACCGCCTTCGAAGCCTATAACCCAATTCTCGATCACGGTGGCAGGTTTGGGATGAAGCCCGTCTTCACCGATCCGACGCCGCGAGGAATTACCTTCGAGGGCTTCTACGAATGGATGGTTCACAGCGACGCCTACGCTGAGAACGAGTGGAAAGCCGCGCAACCCTGGAACCCACCCACGAGTCTGACCCTCGCGCCCGGAGAATCGCGGACCTACGGACTGAAATTTCTGCTTTCCGATTCGATCCGCGACATCGAAGAGACTCTCGCAGAAAACGGCCGTCCCGTAGCGGTGGGCATCCCTGGCTACATCCTGCCGATGGACGTCGAAGCCCGGCTATTCTTGAAGTCTCCGAAGCCTGTTCAATCGTTAAGCGTGAGCCCGGAAGGCGCGATCAAGATCAGTGAAAACTCCCCGGCCGCTGGCTGGAACGCCTACACCCTGACAGGCAAGACCTGGGGCCGCTCGCGTCTCACCGTGACGTACAACGACGGTTCGATCCAGACCATTCACTACTTCGTGATCAAGCCTGAAAGTCAGGTGGTCGCCGACCTGGGCAACTTTCTGACGACGAAGCAGTGGTACGTGGACGCCAAAGATCCATTCCACCGCAGCCCGTCCGTCATGACCTACGATCGCGAAGCCAACCACATCGTGCTGCAAGACAGTCGCGCCTGGATCGCCGGCCTGGGCGACGAAGGAGGCGGCGGAGCCTGGCTTTCAGCCGTTATGAAGGAATCCGTCGAACCCGACAAAGAAGAAATCGACAAGGTCGAACAATTTGTCGACAACACCATCTGGGGTGGCCTTCAGTACGCTGACGGACCTGATCGGTTCGGCGTCCGCAAGAGCCTTTTCTACTATCAGCCCGACCAGATGCCGGCCGGCTTCTATGGCAGCGACTTCGACTGGAAATCGTGGACCAGCTGGAACAAGAAAGCCTCTGA
>Ga0123355_10017542_pt1 | contig 11318 bp, 13 predicted proteins | sample TergutEmb28metaG_3_FD_89872 | JGI IMG/M metagenome (GOLD analysis project Ga0123355, IMG submission 89872) | Embiratermes neotenicus P1 segment gut microbial communities from Petit-Saut dam, French Guiana - Emb289 P1 | ecosystem: Host-associated > Arthropoda: Insects > Digestive system > Gut ...
AACGAAAATGGTGCTTGGTATTCGAATAAGGACAATTCCCACAAACATCTTATTGTAAAAGATGGCTTTTATCAGCAAACAGATGTCATCGGGTTATTATTTCGTATAAATAAGTTATGCATAGCAAAAGTGACTTATTTTAGGCAAAATATTGAAAATTATGAGCCGTTGAAATATCATTATCAAAACGGTTTTATAAATGTCCCATTATGGGATGCTGACTTTTTAAGACACAAAGCCTCTGGATTTATTTTAGACTTTAATTATTTGCGAGAAATAACAGTTTACGAAGATTTTGTTTCTCTTTACACTGAATTAGAAACTTATGAATGAGGAGGAGTGCAGTTTCTTCTTCCTAATAGTATTAATGCTTTAATGGATTCTTTGAGTCAGATCTTTTTGTGTCATGGGTAATAGTCACAAATGGGAGTGTATACTAAATGATACTAGTTGTGCTATTCTAAATTCAAATTGTCAAGATATAGTACTTACTCAAGAGGATATTCTACTTAGCATCGATAATTGCCTGCATTTCAAATACATATACTGATGCTTACTGAGGAGAATCAATATAATGGAAAATTATGCTTTGGAACAAATTAAACAAAGGGTTTTTGAATGGTATCAAAAGAAACATTATGAAATTCAGGACAATCAAGAATGTAAAATGGAATTGATGAAAAATGAAAAAGATCTACTTCTGATTGAGATGTCATTTAAACATTGTTTAGCGACACTTATAGTTAATGATCCCGGTTGGGCGCCTTATAAACATGTTAGTTTTGAATCAAATAGCTGGGAAACTGAAGAAATTGAGCTAATTTACTTTTTTTACGACTGTGATGATTATGAAGAAAAAGAAGTTATTGATGAACTTAATTTTGGATTTGAGCGTTGCTTAAACTATCAACCAGATGATTTAGAAAAAGAATATTTGAATAAAAAGGGAAAGATAGATTTGCATGGAAAAAAAATAAAAAGAATAATTCACCTCGACTATATTGAGAATATCACTGAAAGTGATCTTGAGGGTGAATTTACTTGTGAAGGTGTACAATTCCAATATCTGATTGTAAGTAATGGTAAAATTACAACGAGAGTAGTGTATACACACTTCAATGTAGCAGAAGATGATGTTCAAATTTTACAAGAACAGCTCAATTATGACCAACTTAAAATCCACAACTTTAGAGAAATTCGCCGTTTGACAAAAGAAAGAGAAGCAAATTTTCTCTCCCCTTTAGAACTGCGATTCTGGATAGAGTTTCACGATTGGGCAAGCAAGCGGTTGAAAGAGAAGCTAAATGTTGAAGTAGGGCAAAATGATGAGTTGCATGAATGCCTTACTTCTCAACTGGGCTATCGAGATCATCAAGCTTATGAGAACATACAAATGCTTATAATAAGCTTTGTGAACAACAAATTTAAACAATAGCTTGCGTATGCTTTCACATAACATACTGTGGCGAAAACTAAACCTCTGCAGGTCTTGATTTTTCAAGATCTTCAGAGGTTTTCCCTTCTTTTTCCTTCTGAAAAAAATAGCAGATCTAAAAGAAAAATGCAATTCATTTTTTGAAAAAAGTGACAATTTGTGATACAATAGCATTTAAACTCACCAAATAGAGGAGCAGATAAAATGAGCCAATTCACAGAAGCACAACGGGAAGAGATCATCGCTATTCTAGGGAAACATTCACCACAAAACATCGCCATTTTCGATGGAATTAATGAGAAAAAATTAAACAATGCCATCAGCACATACGGGGAAACTATTCCCTCAGATGAAGAGATTTTCTTACAATACGACGGCACAGCCTGGGGTTCAGCCAAAGACGGTTTTCTGATGACCAATTTGGGTATTTACTCAAAAAACTTGTGGGAATCCACAAAATCAGCTACTTATCAGAATATCCATACACTAAACCTTAAAAAAACCAACTTAGAGGTTAGTGTGAAAGTAAGTGAAAACTTTAATATCACCCTTGTCCATACACCCAAAAACATATATGCATTCTTACAAGAACTACTCCCACTGGCTCAAACTGGTTTTAAAACAATTTCACAACAGTCTAAAACCAATCCATCAGCTCAAATAGACAACAGATGTAACGGCTGTGGGGCGCCAACCCATTCCCACCAAGCCTTCTGTGAGTACTGTGGCAATCCATTAAATTAGGCTTAAGCGAGGTCATCAAATGAATCATTTATCACTACAATTCAAACAATTATTCAGAAATATTTATCAAAAGCGTCGGCCAGCAAGAACAGCTGTTTTTGAGGACATTTCCCATCAAAAACTAGAAATCATTAAAAGTAACTGGCAACTTTTTCAAGGCGAAAATATTATTCTTCATTTCGATTCAACAACATTTGGAAATGGAAAATACGGTATTTTAATGACGGATAAACACATGTATTATCATGGACCACTGGGTACAGAGGTGATGAATTACAAAGAGATTCAAAAGATAACATTCGCCTTTGTCTACATGTTTGTTCACATGAAAGATGGTCGCGTGGTTACCTTGGAAATTATGATGGGGCGTAGCAAGTTATTTCAAACCGTCCGTGATATTGCGAAGCTGTTGCAACAAGAACACCTGGAAGTTGAAGCGCAAAATAGCATTAAAAGTGCAGGAAGATGTCCTGGCTGTGGCGCTCCCCTGGATACCTCTCATAAATCCTGCCCTTATTGCAGTCGACAACTTGAAACATATGTGCCACCGAAACAACGTACCATCACTTCAACCATGCTAAAATTCATTGCCATTGCCATCTTTTTACTCATCTGGTTCGGACTTGCTATTTGGTTTCTAATTTTCCCGATCATCAATGCTGGATTTGAAATTGACATGAGAGATGTCATTAGGGGATTATTCCATCGTCATTGATGAGGACTTTTCACCAAATGTTGTCACTTTAAGGGAAATGGATCTGATCATTGACCCAGCTGTTGATGCAAGTTTAACCAACAGAATGAACTTAGGGTTGCGACGATCAAAGAAAGGTTAAGAAACCCGTTTGTTGCGGATTTGAGAACACAAATAAACCGTGAAATTTCGATTGAAATAGTAGAAAAAAACAAGTAAATATGTTATACTACCTAAACAAAGGTTGGTTATAGTTATGATGCAAAACTACCGTACAGATTATTTTATTGACGGGCATTTTACATGAGAACACGCCAATAGACGAAACGACTTTTGAAAGGTTATATGAATATATTAGCCAATAATTGATAGGAGAAGTGAATAAAATGGCGATGATGAACTGTGCAGGTTGTGGAGCAAATACTAATCCAAGTCAAAATTTTTGTGAATATTGTGGAACTGAAATTATAATACCCGAACCAGAGGTTAGTGTTGAAGCTGAAAATACGAATGTCAGCCCATCATTCGGAGATGGTGGTAGTTTCAATTCACTATTTGGATCGATCAACCAAATGATGGAATCTCAAGGGTTGGATACGATTGACTTTGGTAATCTTGATCAGATAAATGTGAATAATTCATCTCAAACAGTAACGACAATTACGACCAATGAGAATGGGCAAACCGTGACCAAGACTGTCACAACAAATAACAATGATGGTAATATAAACCAGCAAAATCAAAATTTTCCAGCTGAAGAAATGCAAAGTCTTTTTGGGAAATTATTTGGAAGTAAGAAGTAATGAGGTAAGCTGTTTAGATTTTGCAGAATAATTAAAAGTAAAAAAGTGAGGTTTTGAAAATGTCTAGAAAGGCTTTAGTAGAGGTTGTAAAGTATAATGGTAGTCCTGATGTGTTTGCATGGCGCTTCCCTGAAACGGAACTTGGAACATGGACGCAGTTGATTGTTAATGAATCACAAGAGGCAATTCTATTCAAGGGTGGTCAGGCATACGATGTATTCGGTCCTGGTCGACATACATTGTCTACGGCAAATATTCCGATCTTAAATAAGTTGATTAATTTGCCTTTTGGTGGTCGCTCGCCGTTTACTGCTGAGGTTTGGTATATTAACAAGCAGCATTCTTTGGATATTAAATGGGGGACACCAACGCCGATTCAATTAAAAGATCCAAGATATAACATTATGATCCCAGTTCGTGCATTCGGTCAATTTGGGATTACAATTGAGGATTCTAAGCCCTTTATTACCAAGTTAGTAGGTACTTTACCAACATTTGGTTCACAAGATATTATTAATTTTTTTCGCGGATTATACCTAACGAAAGTCCGTACGGTCATTTCTCAATATATTGCGAAAAAGGAAATTAGTATCTTAGAAATTAATGCCTATCTGCTTGAACTGTCTGATGATTTGAAGGAAAGCATTGATTCGAGATTAAGAGATGAATATGGTATTCGTTTGCTCAACTTCTTTATCAATGATATCAGTATCCCTGAAGATGATCCAGGTGTTGTACAGTTAAAAGCAGCACTGGCTAAACGTGCTGAGATGGATATTAAAGGCTTTGACTATACGCAAGAACGTTCATTCGATACACTACAAAGTGCTGCATCAAATCCAGGTCAGGCTGGTGGGATGATGGGTGCTGGCATGGGAATGGGAATGGGTCTTGGTATGGGAGGTGCAATGGGTCAAGGGATGTCTGATTTATCACAAAATATCCAAACGAAACCCACTAAAAATTGTCAGAATTGCGGGTTTACAATGGAAGAATCTGCTCGTTTCTGTGGTAGCTGTGGGCATGATACACAAGCAGTGCCAATAACTGCTGAGCAACAGCCAGAAGTACCAATGATCACTTGCGAGTGCGGGCACGACCATACTGAAGGATATAAATTCTGTCCGAAATGTGGGACAAGAGCACCAGTTCCAAATGCTTGTATAAGCTGTCATGAAGCTTTAAATGAAGGTGCAAGATTCTGTCATCATTGTGGTGCACCCCAAGTTGTACCAACGTACAAAGAGTGTCCAAATTGTTCTGCTGAATGTGGACATGATGCGAAGTTTTGCATGTCGTGTGGAACTGGACTAGAGTAAGGAGGAATTAATCATGTTTAATTCAGAAAAAATGGGTTCAATGGTCATTAAAATTGTTGGGGGACTAGCTATCTTGCTAACCGGTATCCTATTCTTTATGATTACTTCAGAAAGAGACACAGTACATTGGGTGGGATTGGGCTTTTTAATTGTATCAGAAGCGATGTTCTTCTTTGGCGTGCCCTTAATTGTAAAGAAAAAACCACGGTACAATGTAACACTATTAAAATCTGGAGCTACAGTAATTTTAGCTATCTACCTAGGATTAACATTAATTTTAGCATTATTATCAGGATTACTTGTTAATGCATTTATAGTTTATATGGTTTTGCAGTTAACTTTCTTTTTTGTAGCCATTATTTTAACGCTAACACTTTATGCCCTTTCACATAAAGTGAATAATGATATTGAGAAACTATTAGTGGAACGTGAAGAATATGGAGAACGTGATTGGGAAGATAGGCGCGGTAAGTTTTAATAGGTGGAGGTTCATGTATGAGTAATGTTAAAAGAAGAATGCCATGGTGGTTTTGGTTTGCAGCGATTTTTGGTGCGTTTAGTTTCATCCCATTGTTAATAGCGGGCGGTAAAACTAAAAACATCTTATGGATGGGATGGGGAGTTGTGCAGCTTGCATGGTTAGCATATGGACCTGGTTACGGTGCATTATTTGATCTTGAAGTGTTATTCTGGATCGCTTCAGCATTTTTTGTCTTTACTGTTGTTCGGAAGAACTATTTAATTGAGATGGAGATAAGGGATGAAAACCTTGAGTTACAACCGCGAGCTCAAGATTCACATTATGAATCAACATTTACGCCAACTAATATGACTCAAAGTCTACCTATTAAAACGTGGAATTGTTTAAGTTGCGGTGCAAATAACAGTAATTCAACTGGTAACTGTGAGTATTGTGGTGTAGCTATGCAGATGAGTAGACAAGCGATAAATAACGAATTCCAACAAGCAGTGAATACTGGCTTAGGGGATGTTAATGTTATCTTAACTCATGTAGGGTCGCGAAAGATTGCGGTTATTACAGAAGTTCGTGAATTAACAGGTCTTAGCTTAACAGAGGCAAAAGCTTTAGTAGATGCGCCACCATTAAAAGTCAAATTCCAGCTAATGAAGCTGAAATGATTAAAATGAGAATAGAAGCAGTTGGGGGTGCTGTCCAATTGGACAGCCTAACCACCCAGATAGGCAATCAGGTCATAAATAATGGGTTAGGAACTTTTAATGTTCAGTTGATTCACGCAGGCTCCAAAAAAATCGCAGTTATTAAAGAGATTCGTGAACTAACGGGTCTTGGATTAGCAGAGGCGAAAGCTTTGGTAGATACACCACCATCCCTGATTAAAAGTCAAGTTTCAGCCAATGAAGCTGAGATAATTAAAATGAGGATAGAAGCAGCTGGAGGAGCTGTCCAATTGATTTAATTATATCTTGTAATATTACTAACTACTTTTCAATTCAAAAACATATACTAACATTAGTCGATAACGTTGATTTTGTTTGCAAAATTGGGTATAATTATGATAATATAGAATCGCTCGAAACAAGACAACTACGAAAGGGGTGCTGGGAATTGTTTGATGATTTATTCTATACATTTATGGATACATTTATGAACCTGACACCGCTTGGATATTTGCGCTTGTTTTTTGATGTTTATCTCGTGTGGATTGTGATTTACTTACTGTTAAACCTAGTTAAACTCAATATTAGAACCATGCAGCTTCTCAAAGGTCTGGTTTTCATTTTTATCCTCCATTTTATTAGTGAATGGTTCGACCTAACGGCTTTAAATGAACTAGTTGATGTAGTAATGGGTTATGGGGTGTTCGCGATCCTCATTATTTTCCAACCAGAACTACGAGGTGCACTTGAGCAGATTGGGCTCAACACCGTCAAAAGCGCAGAAAAAAAAGATAAAAATACGCTCATTGACTCCTTATGCCAATCAGTCGGATACCTTTCAAAACGACGCATTGGCGCACTCATTGTAATTGAACAAGAAATCAAATTAGACGAGTTTTTAACTTCCGCAACCATTATGGATAGTAAACTTTCATTTGAATTACTAAATACCATTTTTGTACCAACAACGCCACTTCATGACGGGGCGGTCATCATTCGTAACGAAAATATCTATTGTGCGGGAGCCTATCTACCTTTGACAAGTCGTGAAGATGTGAGTAAAGAACTAGGTACAAGGCATAGAGCTGCCATTGGGGCAAGTGAAATCACGGATGGTGTTATACTTGTTGTATCAGAGGAAACAGGAACAATGTCAATCGCAAGAAATGGTCGTATTACAAGATTTGAAGATATCAATGAATTTAAAGAAGCATTACAGTCATATGTAAAATAAACTCGAAAAAGATAAAGGATGTGAAACTATCATGAAGAAAATAATTGATTTTTTAAAAAATATCCTCTTGGCGATAGTGTATCCAAGTCGTCTTTTAGACCTTTTTAGAGTTAAAAATCTGGATGAAAATTCCAATAAAATTTTAGGAAATGACAATATTGTAAAAGTAGTTGCCCTCATGATTGCAGTTGTGATTATCGTTGCTACAAGGTATACACCTACGACGACTAGAACACATCGAGAAGTTATACCAGACATACCGTTAGAGACCAATATTGATGAGGACTATACTTATTTTGGAAGTCCAATTCCTCAGCATGTTAATGTTATCTTAAGTGGGGATAGAGCTGAGATTTTGCTGCTACTGGCTACTAGCGAAGTTAGCGCTTATATTGATTTAACAGATTTAGAACCTGGACAACACGACAATGTTCCAATTTCAATTAACGGTGTGAATAATGAGCAGATAACAGTAACAGTTGACCCAAGCATCGTTTCAGGAATAGAAATTGATCGAATTGCAACGAGAATATTGCCAATAGAAGAAGTATCAAGAACCAATTTTCCCGACTTAGGTATTAGATATAATTACGAAGAAATAATTACCGATCCAAGTGAGATTACTGTTAGTGGACCACAGAGAATTTTAGATGAGATTGATGCACTTCGAATTCCTTTTGATGCTTCAAATATCGCGATAGAACCAGGGATTAGCTTTACCGACGGTCTTGTGATAGCTCATGACAGCCAATTGGGGGAAATTAGAGGAGTTGAATTTGATCCACCAACTGTTCAAGTACGAGTTGAAATTTATGAAAACTTAAGAACAATCAATATAGAAATTAATGAAGAGCTACTAAACCCTCCACGAGGATATGAAATTATTGTGACAGCTGACATAGATGAAATTCAGGTTTGGGGCGACTTTTCAGAAATGGATTCAGTGCTTGAATCGCCATCCTTCAGCTTGGCGGATTTAGATGATGAAGGACAAATAACATTGCAAATAGAACTTCCAGCTGGTGTTTATACAGAAATTGATGAGACTGTAGTAACAGTTATTGAAGTTGAAGTAACAGTTGAAGTTGAAGAACTACCACCACCGGAACGCAGACGAAATGAAACCGATGAAAATGAAACGGATGATACTTCCCTATGGCTAAATGAAAAAGATGAAAAACGCAAAATAACATAAGATTAGGCATAACATAATTTATTGCCTTTTCTTTCTGCTAAAATGAGCTAATCATGAGAAAGGAAAGAAGTGTTTATAAATGAAAAAGATATCATACAAACCTGAGCAAGTATGCGCAAAAGAAATTAACTTTGAATTAGACGGAAATACTGTAACCAATGTTGAATTCGTAGGTGGTTGCCCAGGCAATGCCTTAGGATTAGTGAATCTAGTTAAAGGAATGGAAGTTGACGAGGTAATAGAAAAATTACAAGGAATCTCATGTCGTCACCGCACGACTTCATGTCCAGATCAATTAGCAAAAGCTTTACGTGAACATACTTAAGTAGCAAATGGAAAACAATTACATGAAAATTTTTCCAAAAAAATATTGACAGATGTTTCATAGCATGCTAAAATACTCAACATCAAAAACAAACAAAAATTAAATAATCTTATCTAGAGTGATTGAGGGACAGGCCCAATGACATCACGGCAACCACTGCCAGAGTAGCGACTGCTAACTTATTGTAGTAAGGTGCCAATACCTGAGTGATAAGAGGAAAATAAACAAGCTGCCATTTTTGTGGCTCACTTGATGACCTTTCTACTTGTTGCGAGTAGAGAGGTTTTTTGTTACTTTGAAACATTACTGGATGTGAAAACAAATGATAAAAATAGAGAATATCAATAAAACATTCATCATGAAAAAGCGTGAAATCCATGCACTTCAAAATATCAACCTAGAAATTGCTGCAGGAGAGATATTTGGAATCATCGGTCATAGTGGGGCGGGTAAATCTACTTTAATTCGTTGTATCAATTTACTTGAACGTCCCACGACAGGAAGTATTGTTGTCGACAAAGAAGAGTTAACCTCCCTTAATGCCAAAGGGATCAGACAAGCTAGAAGAAAAATTGGAATGATTTTTCAACATTTCAACCTTATGCCATCGCGTACTGTTCTTGGGAATGTCTTATTTGCCCTAAAAAAGGCAGCTGCATCAAAAGAAGAAAAAGAAAAGAAGGCACTTGAATTGCTAGAACTTGTTGGGTTATCTCATAGAATCAATGCTTATCCATCAAGTTTAAGCGGTGGTGAGAAGCAGCGGGTCGCAATTGCGCGGGCACTAGTTAACGATCCGTTGGTATTGTTATGTGATGAAGCCACAAGTGCATTGGATCCTGAAACAACTGCTTCTATCCTTAAACTACTGAAGAAAGTGTCGCAGCAACTTCAAGTAACGATTGTATTAATCACTCACTCAATGGATGTTATAAAGGAAATTTGTGATCGTGTAGCGGTGATTGAGGGCGGGAAGGTTAAGGAAGAAGGAAATGTTTTGGATATATTTTCCAACCCGAAAAGTGATGTCACGAAGCAGTTTGTGGCACAGTCTAGTGGGATTGAGAAGGTTTATGAATTGATTGAACAGGATGCACCGATTGTAGCGCTTGATAAAGATGAGATGTTGATTAGATTGACCTATTCGGATGGGACAGCGAAAGATGCGCTGATATACCAATTAACGAAGGAGTTTGATCTAAAGACGAATATTATTTTTGGAGATATCGGGATTATTCAAGGGGTTGCAATTGGGACGCTTGTGGTGAGCTGTTGTGGAAAACAGGGGAATCGTGAAGGAGCGATTAAGTATATTAAATCGCAAGGCGTGAAAGTGGAGGTGATGAAATCATGTTAGAAGCTTTAATACCCAACTGGGATCGGGCGGATCTTTTAATGGAAGCTATTGTTGCAACGTTACAAATGGTTGGAATTGCTGGTCTGATTTCTTTTATTCTTGGCATTACTTTCGGTGTGATACTCGTTGTAACAAGAAAAAATGGCATATTAGAAAACCCAATTATTTATAACTTTCTTGATATCGTAATTAATATCATTCGTTCAATTCCGTTTTTAATACTCATGGTTTTACTAATTCCGCTTTCGCGTGCTATTGTTGGAACTGGATTTGGAGTTAGTGGTGCTATTGTCCCCCTTGTATTTGGGACAACACCATTTTTTGCAAGGCAGATTGAATCTGCCATTGCTGAATTGGATGCAGGCTTGGTCGAAGCCTCCCTAGCAATGGGGATGTCACCGATTGAAATTATATTCAGTGTGTATCTGCGCGAAAGCCTCCCAAGTATTGCACGTGTTACCCAGATTACATTGATTAACCTGATTGCATTAACTACAATCGTTGGTGCAATTGGAGCAGGCGGTCTTGGAGATTTTGCTCTTGAATTTGGACATCGATCAAGGCTGACAGATCTGATGTGGATAACGATTTTCATCATTTTAATTCTCGTTAGTATTGTTCAAGGAATCGGCAATATTGTCATTAAATATTCAAAAAAGTAAAAATTTACAGAACCCAACAGCTTTTTATGATCTGAAGATGAATATGATAGATGCTGTTGCGGATGAAAGGATTGGTTATAAATGAAAAAAATATTTGGATTATTAATAGTAGTACTAGTAAGTGTAGGATTAGTTGCATGTGGGTCAGGTGATGATGATTTAACAGTTGTAAGAATTGGTGTTGTTGGTGTTTTTCAAGATCAATGGGATGTCGTAAATGAAGCGTTATATGACGAGGGAATTCGCGTGGAATTAGTATTCTTAAATGAGTGGACAATTCCAAATACAGCATTAAATGATGGGGAGATTGATTTAAATGCCTTTCAAACAACGATCTTTTTAGAGAATGCAATGGATACAAATGGTTATGAATTAGCAATTGTTGGAAATACATTTGTTTCACCACAAAA